>Ga0208863_1000296_pt1 | contig 59135 bp, 58 predicted proteins | sample RifOxyD3_FD_184040 | JGI IMG/M metagenome (GOLD analysis project Ga0208863, IMG submission 184040) | Soil microbial communities from Rifle, Colorado - Rifle Oxygen_injection D3 (SPAdes) | ecosystem: Environmental > Terrestrial > Deep subsurface > Rock core/Sediment | place: Rifle, Colorado... | reverse complement strand
GGGTCTGATCGCAGGCCGCCCAGGTGAGATGTTCCCCACACCCGTGGGGATGAACCGTTGCTATTGATACTGCCACTCCTGTGCCAAATATGTTCCCCACACCCGTGGGGATGAACCGAGTTTAACAACTTGGCAAAAGCGCAAAATATAATGTTCCCCACACCCGTGGGGATGAACCGACACTCATCTTTCAGGTTTATAGTGGCTGTTCATGTTCCCCACACCCGTGGGGATGAACCTATTGAGAACTCGCCGTGGATTTTTGTGGCTTTATGTTCCCCACACCCGTGGGGATGAACCGAAGGAGGGTGGAACAAATGACCTATGAATCAGATGTTCCCCACACCCGTGGGGATGAACCGGCAAGAGAAAGCCGAAGATCCTTTCGTTAAAGATGTTCCCCACACCCGTGGGGATGAACCGCATTCGGAACTAACCTTGGGGTTTTCTCCACGATGTTCCCCACACCCGTGGGGATGAACCGGGATTTCCGCTTGCGAGATCGCCCGGCGCACGATGTTCCCCACACCCGTGGGGATGAACCGTATTCAACACACGCCTGCCATAATGCTTCCGGATGTTCCCCACACCCGTGGGGATGAACCGCCCGGCCCCCTCCGATACTGCGGCGGCTTCTTATGTTCCCCACACCCGTGGGGATGAACCGAAAAATCCATTATGACCACCTCCGCACAATGGATGTTCCCCACACCCGTGGGGATGAACCGGAAGGGGCCTGCGGCCCCGGGCGGTCAGAGCCATGTTCCCCACACCCGTGGGGATGAACCGAAGGGTGTGAACCTTATCGACATCATTCCTTAATGTTCCCCACACCCGTGGGGATGAACCGTCCGGCTTGTCACCCCCACGATCAACCCGTCTATGTTCCCCACACCCGTGGGGATGAACCCGCAGGCAGCCCAGACATCCTCAAGGCGTGGGCATGTTCCCCACACCCGTGGGGATGAACCGGCTGGAAAAACTGGGGAAATTCATGCGAATATATGTTCCCCACACCCGTGGGGATGAACCGACACAATTTGTACCGTTTTGCGAGTACTACAAATGTTCCCCACACCCGTGGGGATGAACCGTATATCATGTGTCTTGCCGCACCAGAGATTGCATGTTCCCCACACCCGTGGGGATGAACCGGGGCAGAGTTGGTGGCTGGATTTCCTTCAGGCATGTTCCCCACACCCGTGGGGATGAACCGACAACCAGGTAAGATACAGGGCTCAGGGCAATATGTTCCCCACACCCGTGGGGATGAACCGTATCAGACTATGTAATATCAGGGACGCCATTGATGTTCCCCACACCCGTGGGGATGAACCGTTTGCGACATGACAGTCTCCTTACTGACAGAAATGTTCCCCACACCCGTGGGGATGAACCGTCCGGGGGGAAAGATTAAGTTAGGCGAAAATCATGTTCCCCACACCCGTGGGGATGAACCAGAATACCCTGCGCCAGACAGGCGACATACTCCATGTTCCCCACACCCGTGGGGATGAACCGTTTGGCTATGCGATCCAGTTTTATGTTCGCATATGTTCCCCACACCCGTGGGGATGAACCAGCATATCCCAGGTTGCACCTACGTCACACCACATGTTCCCCACACCCGTGGGGATGAACCGATACTTTTTGCTTGCAAATACAGTGAGATAGTATGTTCCCCACACCCGTGGGGATGAACCGCAAAAAAACCGGTAAAACCTGCATCGTCGAATATGTTCCCCACACCCGTGGGGATGAACCGCTGTGGTACGGCGACACCAGCCCCCCGACCAAATGTTCCCCACACCCGTGGGGATGAACCGCGATTACCAGAGAGAGAGATCATAGACTGTGCATGTTCCCCACACCCGTGGGGATGAACCGGCGTCTCTCGTCGGTAAACATTACCCATTTATATGTTCCCCACACCCGTGGGGATGAACCGATAGCTTGAGCGATTGCCGTTTCTTTGTTCATATGTTCCCCACACCCGTGGGGATGAACCGATAACAGACAAAGAGCTGATATATTTACTCAGATGTTCCCCACACCCGTGGGGATGAACCGGTTCCGGGTAACTCAACAGGCTTGAACTGTAAATGTTCCCCACACCCGTGGGGATGAACCGGGTACCTATTTGGATTTGACGATTTTTTTCGAATGTTCCCCACACCCGTGGGGATGAACCGATCATTACACTTTCCTTTATTCCCTCCTGTTTATGTTCCCCACACCCGTGGGGATGAACCCTGGCTACATTCGCCATACTCTGATTTTCTGCTATGTTCCCCACACCCGTGGGGATGAACCGATGCCGGGTACACCTGTGCCAAGTGCGGACTCATGTTCCCCACACCCGTGGGGATGAACCGATTCCTTTTATGTTGAGGTCCGGGAAATGGCGATGTTCCCCACACCCGTGGGGATGAACCGAAAACACAACCTTTGGCCGATCATCCAACTGAATGTTCCCCACACCCGTGGGGATGAACCGATCTCAACTGGTTTCACTCGCCCTACTCTGATATGTTCCCCACACCCGTGGGGATGAACCGACGCCGGTATCCTTGCCATGATACTTGGGTTTATGTTCCCCACACCCGTGGGGATGAACCGCGTCACACCTGCCTTCGCAGCTTCAAGCTCCAATGTTCCCCACACCCGTGGGGATGAACCGGCCCTGCCTGGTGTTGAGACCAGAGCAGGGCTATGTTCCCCACACCCGTGGGGATGAACCGGCCGTCTGTGCTGATTCCCATGTTGTTCAGGGATGTTCCCCACACCCGTGGGGATGAACCGTTGAACAGGTTGGCGACTGACAAACTCACTACATGTTCCCCACACCCGTGGGGATGAACCGGAAAAATCAAGAACGATCTTGCCAATGAAGAGATGTTCCCCACACCCGTGGGGATGAACCGTCTTGCATCTCCAGTGAGCAGGGGGGTGGTTGATGTTCCCCACACCCGTGGGGATGAACCGCCAAGGCCAGATCGTATTACAAGCAAGTTGCTATGTTCCCCACACCCGTGGGGATGAACCGTCTTCGCCGGTATCGAGCGTAATTTCTGTTCCATGTTCCCCACACCCGTGGGGATGAACCGTAATTGTGGTAAAATGTGGTAATTTTTGACCAATGTTCCCCACACCCGTGGGGATGAACCGAGCCATGAACTCCCGCTGGTATGGCGCCCCATATGTTCCCCACACCCGTGGGGATGAACCGTTCGCAGCGGTCAGCCCGGTTACAGCCCCAATATGTTCCCCACACCCGTGGGGATGAACCGCGGTAATGGGTTTACCAAGGTGCCAACAACATATGTTCCCCACACCCGTGGGGATGAACCGGCTAACGATTGAGGCCAGCCGACCGCGCCACCATGTTCCCCACACCCGTGGGGATGAACCGGTGGCGGACGTGGATCAGGGTGAGGGAGGCCAATGTTCCCCACACCCGTGGGGATGAACCGGCTCGACCAAGGGCTTGCGGAGGGGTGATCTTATGTTCCCCACACCCGTGGGGATGAACCGGAAGGGAAGCCAGAAAAGTCATGGTGCCGCCGATGTTCCCCACACCCGTGGGGATGAACCGTTTGCGACATGGCAGGCTCCTTACTGGCAGAAATGTTCCCCACACCCGTGGGGATGAACCGCCATGCCCTTTGCCGACGACATCAAAGAGGCTATGTTCCCCACACCCGTGGGGATGAACCGGTGTAATCCACCCCGCCGCCGGTAAGGGCTGCATGTTCCCCACACCCGTGGGGATGAACCGGCTGGCACCTCAACCTGGTGATCGCCGATCGGATGTTCCCCACACCCGTGGGGATGAACCGACGAACTAAAAGAGTTCAGATTTCAATGGACCATGTTCCCCACACCCGTGGGGATGAACCGTAAGATTGAGCATAATACGTTCCATAGCTTTCATGTTCCCCACACCCGTGGGGATGAACCGATAGAATATTAAAAGGGTAATGACTTGCAGCTATGTTCCCCACACCCGTGGGGATGAACCTGAAGATCCTCCAACGGTAGACACTCCCCCGGCATGTTCCCCACACCCGTGGGGATGAACCGCTATCCTGGATAATAAAGAAGATCAAGCTGATATGTTCCCCACACCCGTGGGGATGAACCGTTTCTCCAATCGGGATACCCCAATGCACCATCATGTTCCCCACACCCGTGGGGATGAACCGACAATGTGGCAGTATCCGGGTGGTATACCTGCATGTTCCCCACACCCGTGGGGATGAACCGATGCAACTTTGCAAGCCGCCGCAAATGCCGCAATGTTCCCCACACCCGTGGGGATGAACCGATGCAACTTTGCAAGCCGCCGCAAATGCCGCAATGTTCCCCACACCCGTGGGGATGAACCGTAGCATCGCTTTCGTGATGTGTCAACCCTTGGATGTTCCCCACACCCGTGGGGATGAACCGTCGGAGAGGATCACTATTGCGAAGATTGCGCGATGTTCCCCACACCCGTGGGGATGAACCGGACGCACTATACAGGGGCCAGCTGGTCGGCAAATGTTCCCCACACCCGTGGGGATGAACCGGTAATCACCATCCGGCCAGCCCCCCGTAGTGCATGTTCCCCACACCCGTGGGGATGAACCGGCGCCGGGAATGTAGGGAGCTTTGTATTTGCGATGTTCCCCACACCCGTGGGGATGAACCGAGCCTAGCAGTAAAACAATGGATCGACGCTATATGTTCCCCACACCCGTGGGGATGAACCGGATCCTCGTTGACGCACTCGATTGAGACCCGGATGTTCCCCACACCCGTGGGGATGAACCGGTTGTTTTTGATCTGAACTTCCGAGGGCTATAATGTTCCCCACACCCGTGGGGATGAACCGTAAAAAACTAATTGCCCAGCCAGAGCGGAGATATGTTCCCCACACCCGTGGGGATGAACCGTGCGGTCGGGTTGGTGACACTGGGGATACTTAATGTTCCCCACACCCGTGGGGATGAACCGATAGCGGGATTCTGGAATATAAAGGGGCGGGTATGTTCCCCACACCCGTGGGGATGAACCGTATTTTTCCAGGCAGGGAAACCAGCGGATAATATGTTCCCCACACCCGTGGGGATGAACCGTCCCATCGGCGCGTTGGGATCACATTCACAATATGTTCCCCACACCCGTGGGGATGAACCGTCTCCACAATCCGTCATTTTGGAATACCCTGGATGTTCCCCACACCCGTGGGGATGAACCGCTCACCCTCTAACATGCACGTTGTCAGGTTTAATGTTCCCCACACCCGTGGGGATGAACCGATAATATCCGAGGTGGAGCCGCCTATAGTCAAATGTTCCCCACACCCGTGGGGATGAACCGCACGCAAACAGATCGGCGCAGCCAGGGCCGCTATGTTCCCCACACCCGTGGGGATGAACCGTTGCAAGAACTTTCGGGTCAGGTCAGACTTTCGGACATTCATCCACTAATCCACCGTAAAAACAGAGGCCATCTCCCATATTTTTCTAATTGGTATCCCTGACTGCCACAAACCCTCTTGTTCTTTTAGCGCAACTAAATTCAGTTGCATGGTTCTCGGTTATCAGGTTAAAATGACGCATGGGAAAACACGATAAGTTGCTGGCGAAACTCAAAAGCCGCCCGAAGGATTTCACTTTCCAGGAGGTCGCCACTCTGTTGGCGGGGTTCGGTTATGTCCTCATGCAGAGCGACAGCGGGTCGCGGGTCAGGTTCGAACATGAGCGGTACGCACCCATATTCATGCACAAGCCGCACCCGTCGCCGGTACTGAAGCCTTATCAGATTGACCAAGTGCTGGATGTTTTGCATCAGGAGGGTTTGCTATGAAAAATACCATGGAATACAAGGGGTATACCGGGTCGGTTGAATACAGCGATGAAGATGGAATTTTTTTTGGCAAGGCGCAGTTTATCCGGGCGCTGATCAGCTATGAAGGCAGCAACGCCGAAGAGCTGCGCCAGGACTTCCGCGATGGGGTGGATGATTATCTGGCGATGTGCGAGGAAAAAAACATCTCGCCGGAGCAGCCGTTCAAGGGATCATTCAACGTCCGGGTTGGCCGCGATTTACACCGGCAGATCGCCCTCGAAGCGGCGCGGCGCGGCGTGAGTTTGAACAGCCTGATCGTTGCCGCCCTGGAGAAAGAAACGCACCACGCAGCTTAGCCAAGTGGAAATCTGTCAATGAGCACCCTAATGGAGCCAGTCCGTGATCGCCCGTAATGGAGCCCTTGGGCGCTAACAGGAATTGAGCCACCTCTGCTCATCAAAGTTGGAGGAACTCTGGGGTCTGACTTACGGACATTTGCGGATCATTGGCAAGGCACCTGGTCAGGTTCGACATTTTGACTTTCTGGCCTAGGCATAGCATGCCTAATTTGGGGATACTCCCCTGAAAGTCCAGATACGGGTCAACAGATTAGACGAGATCATCGATTGATACGCGAAGAATGGCGGCGATGCGCTTGAGCGTAACAATGCCGCCTTCGCGGGTACCGGTCTCGATCTGCGACAGATAGGAGGTGCTGATCTGCGCCCCGGCCGCAAGCTCGCGCGCTGATAGCCCCCGATACTCACGCCAGACTCGGATTTTGCTTCCCCCATCAAGAATGCGGTTCGCCATTTCGGCGGGAAGCAACTCCTCTTCGCCCGCCTCAAGCCGACGCTGAAAATTCTCAATCGTCGCGATGTCCTCGCGATCCTCGATGGCGTCGAGCATGGCAAGGTAATCGGCCTCAGGGATTACAACCAGGCGCTCTCCCCCGGTGGTGGTGATGATCTGCTCGTGCATGACCGCCTGCTCCTAATAATAGGCGCCGCCACGCGGCGCGACCTTAATAACGGCGATGACTTCGCCGGTTTCCGAGAAAATCACTCGCCAGTCGCCAATGCGGAGACGAAGATAACCCGTCGCGCCTTTCAATGCCTTGACATTGTTGGCCAGACTCGCCGGCTCCGCCGCATATTGCTCGATCTTAGCTCGAATCAAATGGGCGGCGTCGGCGGGCATTCGACTCAGCGTCTTCAAGGCGTCGCGACTGTAGGTGATTTTTTTCATTTGTATAAATGTAGCACATGGCAATCACAATATCAAGAAATTGAATTGCTATTAGTAATTTTACGGGACATCGAAGGGGACACTGGTGCAAAACGAACTTATTATGTTGTTTTAGAACCAGTGTTCCCTCCTGTCTCCATCTCCTGTCTTGCCATGGAATGAAGCAAAAACTGTTAGATCGACATGTCGCAGCGGGGATTTTGTCATCTTCTTAATGGATGAGGTGATAATTTTAAAGAGTTTTTGCAATAAATCCAACTAGTTGTAGTTTTTTACATTTAATCTCAAATTAATGAGAAATGTGAGAAAAATGTGAGATCCGCCTTGTTATATTGTCAGATCATAGGGGGAGTCAACTTAAGAAGCCGGAACAGCAAAGGAGCTTCTTCCGTCTGGGGCAATTGTCCGGCAAGAGTCATGTTGCGGAAATGCAGGCGGATGATGCTGCGAAATCTGAGTAAAACAGGAGAGATGAAAGAGCAACTCACATAACTTGCCAGCGTCTCACAGGTTGCATGCTGTTCCTCTGACCAGCTTGCAAACATACAAGCCGGAGACGGATTGGATATGCTTTACGATGGAATTTCCAGAGCGGTGATGATGGCAACTCAGAATAGCAACGACGACGGCCGTTTCCAGATGGGCACTATTTAAATGAATGGCAGACACATAGTAGCCGCGTGCGGCGGAGCGTTAAGGAAAGTTCTGGCCGCGCTGATCTGATATCAGCTTCCTATTCTACTCTGCCCTTCAATGGCACATTTAAGTTACTAAGGCAAGGATGTCCCCTGCTCAGATGCTCATTGCCGATCACTCCAATAACCGTTGAGGCTGAGGCCGAATATGAATAGCAAGAAAAAAATCGCCCCTTATGGCCTTGCGCTGTGTTTTACCGCATTGTTTCTCATGGCTTTGCCGCTGTCCTCAGCTCACGCTGATTTTGCTGCGACAATGAAGCAGGCCTGGCGTCTGCATAAATCATCCCACTATTTAGCCGCAGCCGGCGCGTATCAACGTGCCATTCAACAGGGCAATCAGGAAAAAGGCCAACATAGTCCGATCGTGCTGAGAGCCAGAATTGATCTGGCCGACGTACTCTATCAGGCAGACCAGAGACGTGAGGCGCATCGTCAGCACGAAGCCAATTACCGCGATATTTCCGACGCTTTTGGAGCCGATTATGAATTGAGCGGCTATGCCCAGGCCTTGCTGGGTTTGTCCTGGTATCGCATGGGAGATCTGGTGCGAGCGCTGGAAAATATGCGTGAGGCCCATTCGACTCTGGAAAATACGACCGGTATCCACGCAAGCTTTGTGCCTGTACTAACAGGGATGATCGCCCATGTGCTGGAAAAAATAGGTCGCAGAGACGAGTCCATCCAGTGGACGGTTCGCGCCCTCAAACTGTTGGAAGCTATGCCGGCCAGCGATGAAGCGGCGAAACTGCGGCAGCGGCACATGTTTATCTCCTTGCAATCCAACGCCTATATCACCCCGGAGCTACTGAGGATGCAGGAAGAACTCCTGACTGATGTTCGCAAATTACGCGGTGACCGTCATATTGATACCTTGCAGGAATTACGTCAGCTTTCCAAGATGTATTATGCCACCAAAGATTGGGCAACCGCTCTCAGGTTCAGCGAAGAGGAGCTTGCCTTACTGACCTCCCTGCAAGGGCAAGGAGCCCAGCAAGACGATACGCTACAAAGCATCCGCTACAACATGGGGTTGGCCGAGATGCGCCTGGGACATCTGCCACGAGCCAGGGAATTACTTTACGCCGCCACCGTGGCTCAGGAGCGCAAGTTGGGGCCGCGTCATAACGATACCCTGATGTCGTTGGCCCAATTGGCGCGAACATGCAATCTGCAGAGCGACTACAAGACGGCAGCAAAGCTTGGGGGAGAACTGATCACCCGCATCGAGGCGCTCCGCGAACAGCGCCATCTGCCGCCGGAGAGCCTGCGTCATTACTTCGCGCGCTGGGCCGGTGCCTATAAGGTTCAAGCTCACAGCCTGGTGCAGCTCAAAGACTTCGCCCAGGCTTTCAAGGTAATGGAATTGGCCCGTGCCCGAGGTCTGCGGGAAGCAGCCAGCCTCTATGAGGCTCTGGAGGGTCAGCTTCTGACTCCTGATGAGAAAAATGCCTGGGAAGATGCCCGGCTACGTTTGGTGGCAGCCGAGGCAGAGGTGGCAGCGGCGGAATTCGCTTCCGTGGAGCGTCTGCGCCTGGAAAAATCCCGTGATGTCCTGGCCAGCGATTTCAGTGCGCTGCGCGCCAAAACCGAGGCGAACAACCAGCGTTTACGCGATCTTTCCCGGATTGAAGTACCGACATGGAATGACCTGTCAGGCAAACTTGGGGCCGGCGTAGTCTATATCAGCTTTGCCTTGGATGAGGATATCCTCCTGGTAATGGGTGTCAGTCGCGAGCGCGGCAGTGTGGTAAGCGTGGCAAATACCGGCAACGGCCTGCAGGAAACGATCTACGCCTTCCGCTTGCTGTTGCAACTTCGCGGCGGTCTGCAAACCTTGGAGAAATCAGGTTACACCGTGGTGCGTGAGGCTGATGATGGCTACCGGTTGGTCAAAAGCGATGAGGCCGGCGCCCGGTTAAGGGCTGATGCCGATGAAGTCGGCGCATGGCTGGGCGACAAGCTGCTGTCCGGCATTCTGGCCAAATTTCCAGAGGCGAAGCGCTTGGCTATTTCCCCCGACCAGCTGCTTTCTTTGGTTCCGCTCGAAGCCATGCGTCTGGATGGGCGTTACCTCATTGAACAGCTGGAAGTGCTATACACCCCCTCCGCTGAAATATTGCTCAAGACTGCTGGCAGGATGCGAGACTATCGCCGTTTAGCTCGGCCAAAAGACCTGCTGGCGATAGGGGGGGCCATCTATCACGAAATGGTTCCTGTAAATCCGTTGTTTTCCATGCATCACAGCCTCCTGGATCTATCTGTGCCCCCGCCGGGTCTGGAGCAAGAAGTGCCTCCACATCTGGGAGAAATGCCCCCGCAGCTTGGCGCTGCCACCTCGGTAAAGCAAGCCTTGAGCAGCTTCCGCGGAAAATGGCAGAACTTGCCTGCAACGGTGGATGAGATTCAGGCTGTTGCCGACATGTTCGACCGCGACCGGCACCGGGTTATGACTTACTCCATGGCCTCAGAGGCGCATCTGCGCGAACTTGACCGCAGTGGTGAATTAGCTGATTACCGCTACCTGTTGTTTTCCACGCATGGCTATCTCAACCTGGCAGAGCCTTCACTGACCGCAATCGTCTTGTCCCAGATCGGGGCGGACGAGCAGGCGGACGGCTTTCTCACCGTGGGCGAATTGCCTCTATACAGGCTGAAAAGCGATCTGGTGTTTGTTTCTGCCTGCGACAGCGGGCTTGGCCGGGTATTCAATGGTGATGGCATTGCCGGCTTGTCTTACGCGTTGTTCCTTGCCGGGAACACCAACAGCGTGGTCACCCTATGGCCTATCCTGGATCGGCCCTCTGGAGAATTCAGCAAGCAGTTCTTCAGTAAGCTGCGCGAGGGAAAGGATCAGGTCACTGCCCTGGCCGAGGTGAAACGTTATTTCCTCCGTAGCCAATCCCTGCGTGAACCTATGTTCTGGGCCGGTTTTGTGCTGTATGGTGTTTAGCGATTATGGAATAAACAATAAACACTGCCCGGGGCATAACGGGAGGGCAAGCCCCCTTTCCCCTGGTGGCAGAGACCAGTTCTTATGAAACACGATTTCTGAATGATTTTTTTCTCAGGATTGGCCAGGTTGTTTTGTGACGGCTCCTAAAGAAGTGCGAACCGTTCCCAGAAATCCGGGAATGATTTGGCCACGCATTCCTCCCCTCGGATTCTGACTCCCGGCACCACCAGACCGGCCACGGCAAAGCTCATGGCGATGCGGTGGTCGTGGTAGGTGTCGATCTCCGCGCCATGCAGGGGGTTGTTTTTCTCTCTGCCTTCGATAATCATGGCATCCGACTGTTCCTCTGCCCTTACTCCAAGTTTGGCCAGTTCCGTAACCATGACATGGAGGCGGTCACATTCCTTGATGCGCAGGTGGGCGATATTTTTGATCACTGTTCGCCCCTTGGCAAAGCTGGCCACCACCGCCAGGGTGGGAACCACGTCCGGGCAATCGCCCATGTCTACCTCAACCCCGCGCAGTTCGCCAGAGCCGGTCACAGTGATACCCTTTGGCGAACGCTCCACCCCGCAACCCATCCGGGCCAGGATCTCCACCAGAACGGCATCCCCCTGTAAGGAAGGCGAGGGCACATTGGCCACGGTCACCCTGCCGCCGGTCACTGCGGCTGCGGCCCAGAAATAAGAGGCGCTGGAGGCATCGCCTTCCACCGCATATTCTTTTGCCTGGTAGCAGCCCTGGGGAATGAGAAAGTGGTTGAGTTCGGGGCTGGCGGTTACGTTAATGCCGAAATCCCGCATCACGGCCAGGGTCATGGTTACATAGGGCTTGGACAGAACCTCTCCGGCCACCAGGAGTTCGGCCGGCTGTTGGGCATAGGGCGCGACCAGGAGCAGGGAGGAGAGATACTGACTGCTTTTGCCCTCCGGCAGCAGGGTTTTTCCGCCCTTGATGCCATTCGCCGCGATGGTAACCGGCGGACAGCCCGTGCCGTGAAGGCTGCGGATATCGACCCCCCAACCGGCCAGGGCCTCCAGCAGAGGCTTGATCGGCCTTTCGTGCATGCGCGGGTCGCCGTTGATGGTAAAGGGGCCGTGTCCCATGGCCGCCACCGAGGTGAGAAAGCGGGTGGCCGTGCCGTTGTTGCCCAGGAAGATCTCCTGGCTCGGGGTGGCGATAACGCCGCCCCTGCCCTGTACCCGCCATTGCTCCTGGCCGGGGGCAACGGTGATGCCCATGGCTGTCAGGGCTTGGGAGGTGTATTCGGTATCCTCGCTGGCCAGGGGCCAGTGCAGGATGCTTTCCCCGTTTGCCAGAGCTGCGGCAATGAGCGCCCGCTGGGTCAGGCTTTTGGAGCCGGGCACGGTGAGGGTGGTGTCGGTTGTGGCAAGTGGTTTGATTTCTTTCATGGTCGGATAATTGTCAGGGTTGCAGGCTGGCGAGCAGGCTTTGGCGCATTACTTCCACCGGGGCCTGCTGGCCGGTCCAGAGTTCAAATTGGGCTGCGCCTTGATAGAGCAGCATGGCAAGGCCATTGATGGTCTGGCAGCCAGCTTGCCTGGCCTCCTGCAACAGGCGGGTTGTCAGGGGGGCATAGACGATGTCCATGACCACCTTGAAGTTGGCCAGGGCCTCCTTGGCAATGGGCAGCAGTTCCTGCTGAGGGGCCATGCCCAGCGAGGTGGCGTTCACCAGGGCATCGGCTCTGGCGCTGATCGTTTCAGCCAGGGGCAGCCAGGGGCAGCCGAGCAGTCTGGCCAGGGCCAGGCCTTTTTCTGGAGTCCGGCTGGCAAGGGTGAGCGAGGCTCCGGCCTCAAGCAGGCCAAAGCCGATGGCGCGGGCCGAACCGCCAGCGCCGAGAAGCAGCACCGAAGATCCCTTCAGGCTGATTTTTTCGCTCAAGGCCCGGTTTGCTCCAAGCCAGTCGGTGTTTGCCCCGTGGATGGCGCCGTTGTTGATAACCAGGGTGTTTACCGCGCCGATTTTTTCAGCGACAGGATCAAGGGAATCGAGATACTCGATCACCGTCTGTTTATAGGGGATGGTGACGCTTACCCCTTTGAGGCCAAGGGCGCGCAGGCCGGTCATGGCTTGGGCGATATCCTGCACGGCAAAGGGGAGATAGGCCTTGTTCAGGCCAAGGGCGGTAAAGGCGGCATTGTGCATGGCCGGACTTAAGCTGTGCGCAACCGGGTTGCCCATGATGCCGTAGAGTTCGGTGGCCCCGTTAATCTGCATGGCCGAGCCGTTGTTCATAAAAATAACCTTGATTTGAAAATTACATGAGCGGCATAAAGGGCTGTAGATGAATAAACTGAAAAGCACATTTTATTCATTTACAGCCCCTAAGCTCCGTAAAGATGCGGCGCAGGGCCGAGGCCGGGAGCTGGCCTGGCGCGGTGGCCGCGCCATTATCCGGGGCGGCGTAGGTCATATAGCCGCCGAGATCGGTGCTGGCCACCCGGCTGATCATGCCGATTGGCCCCATGCAGAAGGCAATGAGGGGAAAGCCGAGTTCGGCCGCCTGTTCCTGCAGGGCAAGAACCCGGAATACGTCCTGAAAACAGCGGGCCGTGGTGACGATCTTGCCGATATTGGCGCCGCTCCGGCACTGGCGCTGGAAGATTTCGCTCAGGGCCTGCCTGGAGGCGGTACACTTGAAATCATGCCAGGAGACGATGGTCTGACAGTTGTTCGCCCGGGCGGCGGCAATGAGTTCGGTGGCCAGGGCCGGGTCTGCGTTGAGTTCGAGATCAACATAGGCAGCCCCGGCTTCGGCAGCCTTTTTGAGCAGGGCGAGGCGGGTTTTTTCCTCGTCCTGGCAAAGGCCGCCTTCCCAGGCAGGCCGGTTGGTGAACAACAGAGGCCTGCTCAGTTGGCCGAGGAAAAGCGGGATGTCGGGGTCTGTCATGCTGTCCAGGCGGATTTCGATGACATCGGCTACAGCTTCTGATTCCCTGGCAAGGGTCAGAGCCTCAGCGGAGGTGGCGCTGGCTATTGAGACGCAGAGGCGACGGGAAGTGGTGGTTGCGGGAGCCATCAGTGCTTTCTCCGGGGGGCAAGTTCTTGGAAATTTGATAATGAACCGGGACAGGTTATTGTATGAGACCAGACAAAGCTATTCCATCGCGAAACCGTTGTCAACAACCCCTCCTGCGCTTTCGCCCATCAGCACCACGGCGTGGGCGCTGATTCCTTCTTCCCGGCCGGTGTAGCCCATTTTTTCCGTAGTGCTGGCCTTGAGGTTGATGGCCGCAGGTTCAACCCGGCAGGCCTTGGCAAGGATCGTTTGCATGGCTGGGAAATAAGACGCTAGTTTAGGCCGTTCAGCCACCACAGTGAGATCGGCATTGGCCAGATGAAAACATTTTGCCGCCGCCAGATCGATCACCTGGGCAAGCAGGCGGATACTGGAGATTCCCTGGTACTGAGGGTCGCTGTCCGGGAAATGGCGACCGATATCGCCTGCGCCAATGGCCCCCAGGATAGCATCGCACAGGGCGTGGGTAAGGACATCGGCATCCGAGTGGCCCAGCAGGCCCAGTTCGTGAGGGATTGTCAGGCCGCCTAAGATCAGCGGTCTTCCCACCACCAGGCGGTGGGCGTCAAAGCCATGGCCGATCCGCATTTTTGGGGCTGCTTGTTTCTGCATGAGGAGAGCCTCGGCTATGAGAAGATCATCCGGACGGGTGATCTTGAGGTTGGTTCCCGAGCCTTGAACCACCATGACCGGCCAGCCTCCGTGTTCGAGAAGCGAGGCCTCATCGGTGCCGACAAAGCCGTCCTGATCAGCTCTGGCAAAGGCCGCTTTCAGCAGATCGGTGCGGATTACCTGGGGGGTTTGCGCCTGCCAGAGGCCTTCCCTTTCCACGGTGTGGTGGATGGCAGCGTCTGCGGCCACGGCCTTGAGGGTATCCTTTACCGGTACGGCCAGGATGGCGGCGCCATGGCTTGCCGCCGTTTTCAGGCAGCGCTGGATGTCTGCCGGGGTGATCAGAGGGCGGGCAGCATCATGCACCACCACCAGGGGGGAACCGGAGGCTACCAGGGCCAGGCCGATGCGCACCGAGTCCTGACGGAGCCTGCCGCCGCTTACCACCGTGCAGTGGTCGCTCAGCTGGTAATGGGCCAGGAGGGCGCAGGTCAGCTCCTGGTGTTCCGCCGGGGCCACCACGATAATGGCGCCAAGTTCGGGAACCTGACGAAAGGCGCGGATGGTGTGGATCAGGAGGGGGACGCCAAGCAGTTTACTAAACTGCTTGGGGGTGGAGGCCCCCATGCGTAACCCGGCTCCGCCTGCGGCGATTATCGCTGTTGCTGTCTGCATGTGTGAGGATAAAAAAAAGGGAGTGGGCTATAAGCCGGATTCTGTACCCTTTTGCAAGGGCCATGATCATTTCTCTGTGGATGCCGGTTGCCCGGCATCTCTTGCAACCTACCCGGAAGCTTCGGGCGGGCCGCCCTCAAATGCTTCCCTATTTGGTTTTGCTCCAGGAGGGGTTTGCCGTGCCTTGCCTGTCGCCACGCAAGCGGTGGGCTCTTACCCCACCTTTTCACCCTTACCGGTTGCCCGGCGGTTTGTTTTCTGTGGCACTTTCCTCGGGGTCGCCCCCAGTTCGGGTTACGAACCTCCTTGCCCTGCGGAGTCCGGACTTTCCTCTGGCGGCAACCTCCCGCCAGCGACCATGCACCCACTCCCCACACTGACACAACTATAGGCAGAACCGGAAAAGGTCAAGGCTTTTCAGCGGGTTGCCCTCATTCCTCTCCGGTTTCGGTCTCGTGGAACATGATGCGGTGACAGGTGGGGCAGGAAATGAGTTTATCTTCCTTCATCAGTTCATTATACAGCTGCGGCGGGATGTTCATGAAGCAGCCCCGGCAGACGCTGCCGGTTACCGGGACAATCGCCAGACCGTTGCGTTTGTCTCGGATGGAGGTGTATTTTTTCAGCAGACTGGCGGAGATGGCGCTGGCCATGCTCTCACGGCTCTTCATGATTTTGTTTCTTTCTGCGGTAAATTGGCTGGCCTTTTTCTCAACTGCGGCGATGTCTTCGGCCAGCATTTTTTCATCTTCCTCACAGATCTTGTTTTCTTCCTCGATCTGCGTGGTCAAGGTCTCGATCTGCTCCATGAGCTGAACAGCAGCTTCTTCCCGCTGGGTATTCGCTTTTTTGGCGTCTTCCGTTTCCTTGAGCATGCTTTGGTATTCACGATTGGTCTGGACATTCATCAGCTTGGCCTGCCGCTCTGTGATCCGGGCCTGTTCGTCTTCGAGTTCTCCTTCCAGTTCACGGCGGCGCTGTTCGCAGACGGCGATTTTTGCGGTTAACTGGACAATGATGTCCTTATGACCTTCAAGACTGGCGCTGCGGCTGTCAATTTCGGCGGAGCCAGCAGCGATTTCCTTGTCCAGGGCGCTGATTTTCAGATCAATGGCCTGGAGTTCCCTGAGATGCGAGATGTTTGCTTTCAATGGTGCTTCCTCAATGGTTCTATTGGTTGACAGAATTTAGGGGCCGTTAAAAAACAACCCTTACATTTCTATTTTATAACGGCCCCTTATCCCGTTTATCGGGGCGGGGTTATTATCATCCAGGACAAGCCATTGCAGGGGATTGTCCTGTTTAGCGATGGTGATTATGGGGGTAAATCCTCTAGCCGCGCAGGATTTCTTTAAGATCTCCGCCAGGGTCGGCACGATTAGGTTTTCGGTCGGATAATGGCCGGCGTCAATCACGCAGAAGCCTGCGGCCTCGGCCCAGCGAGCCACGCTGTGTTTTACCTCGCCGGTAATGTAGACTTGAGCGCCCATGTTCCAGGCGGTTTCAGCCAGATCAGAACCGCTGCCTCCACAGAGGGCCACAGTATGGATTATCTCCGGCAGCGCGCCGGCAAGCTGGAGTCCTGAAGCAGCAAGGGCGGTCAGCAGAAGGTTCAGGAATTGTCCGGCTGGCAGAGGCGCGGGCAGATGGCCGATTTTACCGAAGCCGGTTGTCTGTCCTGATCCAGCGGTCTCCGGGCCGTTGAGCGGTCGCGTGTCGCGCAGGCCAAGTTTTTCCGCCAGGGCGTTGCTGACCCCGAAGGGCGCAAGATCTAGGTTGGTGTGGCAGGCAATAAGGGCAAGATCGTGGCTCAGGGCTGTTTTCAGCAGGCGGCCTATGGGGGTATTGCCGGGGATATTTTTTAAGGGATGGAAGATCAGGGGATGGTGGGTGAGGATGGTGTTCAGGTTCTGCGAGAGGGCTTCGTGGAGAAGCGCCTCTGTCGGATCCAGGGCGATCAGGATTCCGGTGACCTGCTGATCCGGATTCCCCACCATCAGCCCGACGTTGTCCCATGGTTCAGCCATGGCGAACGGGGCAATGGAGTTGAGAATCGAGAGAAGCGTGGTGGTGGATAATTTTTCTTCAGGCATCCTGAATTCGTTTAAAAAAACTGTAAAATAAAAAAAAGGCGCTAACCTTATGTGGTCGCACCTTGTGTCCGGAACCCTGCCCTGGTTTCCCCAAAACATGTCCCTGGATGAATAATTGAGTTAGATGTTGCACGTGCGATACATCCCTGCTCTGTGGGGTCTGGCCTGGTGTGGTGGGCCTACCTGGATTCGAACCAGGGACCGACCGGTTATGAGCCGGTGGCTCTAGCCAGTTGAGCTATAGGCCCTATTCTTTTACGAAGAATGAATCAAACAAAATAGCCGATACTGGATTATTGTCAATACTATTTGCGCTGATCAGAAGAAGAAAAGAGGCTCGTTATCGATACTGACAGGGTGAAACTCAGCGGGAGGTTCTGGGGGTTGCCCTGATGGTGAGGCTGGCGTTGTTTACCCAGAGCAGCGGGTTTTCCGGCTTGGTTCCATGGCGGATCTCAAAATGAAGGCCCTCCCCCAGCAAGCCTTCCTGGTCGCTCATTATGCCAACCACCTCCCCCCTGGCAACGGTGTCGCCTTCCTCCTTGAAAAATTTCGCGACGCGGGAAACGAGGCTGAGATATTGCTGGCCATGGTCAATGATGAGCAGATTGCCATAGCCGCGCAGAAATTTGGCGTAGATTACCCTGCCTTCGAAGATGGCGGTGACCTTGGTGCCCGGCGTTGTCTTGATATCAATGCCGTTGGCAAAGGTGGCAATGCCGAATTTCCCCTGGACGCTCTTGCCGAACATGGTTGTAACCGTGCCCGGCGCCGGGGGAGAAAGGCGCCCTTTCTGGGCGGCAAAGCCGAGGTTGTCTGGTTGAGATTTCTGGAGGCTGGCAGGGCGGGACTCCTTGGAGCGAGCTTCTTTCTGGCGGGCTTTGGCTGCTTCGGCCTTAAGCTGCTCAAGGGTGCTGGTCAGCCTGTCTGCCGCCTCTTCCAGCTCTGTAAGAGCCAGCTGGTAAAGTTTCTTCTCGGTTTTCACCTTTTGCAGCAGACGCATTCTTTCCTCGCGGGTGGCGGCCAGCTGTTCTTCCTGCCCCTTGACCCTGGCGATGTTTTCCACCAGGGCCTGCTTTCCTTGCTGAAGATCGGTCTGGGTTTTTGCAAGGGTTGCCATTTTTTTTCGGTATTCCTGAATAACATCCTGGTCTCGCTTGAGCAGGATATTGAAATACTCGCGAAAGGCAAGAAGATCAGGCAGCTTGCTGGTGGAAAAGATAACATTCAGCACACCGATATCTCCCAGCCGATAAAAGGAATTAAGCCGTTTTTTGATATGGAGCTTCGCCTGTTCTTTGGCCTCTTTTGCCTGGACGGCCTCATCCTGCTTGGCTGCCAGGAGCTGTTCGTGTTTGCTTAGATCCTTATTCAGGCTGCTGAGTTTGTCGCTTTCATCCTGGATATGTCCGTTCAGCCGATCCAGTTCGGTAAGCAGGGAGTTTTCCTGCTTATTGGTGGTCTGCACCCTGGATTTCTGATCTTCAATGCCTTTTTTCAGGCGCTGGATCTTTTTTTGTTCCTCGATGATCCTGGAGTTTACCTGGAGTGTCTCCGCAGCCAGACAAAGGTGTTGCCCGAGGCAGAGGGCCAGGGTCAGAGTCAGGAGGCAGACCGAAAAATAGGGGCGGCTGAAAAAGGAAATCATAAGTCAGATGCGGATAAATCTGCGGATTGAGAAAAGACTGCCGACCGTACACAGCACAATGCCGGCCAGCAGGATCGCGGCCGTGAGTTCAAAGGGGAAGAAAGTGAACTCAAAGAGTTTCAGAAAGCCTGGGCCGCTGAAGCGGCTGACAATCCATTGATAGAGGATATACAGGGCGGCAAGTCCCAGACTTGAGCCCAGAACCCCCTGCAACATGCCCTCAAGCAGAAGAGGCAGACGGATATAGGCGCTGGAGGCGCCAAGCAGCCTGAGAATTTCAAGCTCGCCCTGCCTGGAAAGCACGGTGAGGCGGAGGGTATAGGAAACGATAAAGGTCATGCTGATAATGAGCAGACTGCCGCTTAACAGCACCACGATCCGGAGAAGGCTGGTGAAATAGCCGAAGCGTTGCAGCCAGTCAAGGCCGGACTGAACCTTGGTCACATAAGGCAGGGTTTGAAGAAAGTCGGAAAACTGGTTGATCTTGCTGAGGTCATTAAGGTTTTTCAGGGGGTATACTTCAAGGGAGGGTGGGAGGAAATCTGGGCCCAGGTCGTTTAAAACATCCTTTTCCTTGCCCATCTGGGCGCTGAGCCGGGCAAAGGCCTCGGCTCGGGAGACAAACACGATCTTTTCCACGGGCCCGAAATCACGGATCCTGGTTTCAAGCACCGGGCGCATCTGCTCTGTAACCTCCTGATCCAGATAAACAATGAGACGGACATCGTCGCCGAGCTGGGCGCTGGCCCTGAGCATGTTGGTGTAGATGAGGAAGAAAAAGGCAAAAATAAGCACGGAGAGGGTCACGGTCAGCAGGGTCATGACCTGAGCCCCCCAGGTCTGCCTGAGATTTTTTCCGGTCTGGCATAAGATATAGGTCAGAAACTGCATGGCCTGGTACTCCTTGGCAAGGAAAACGAGCTTGATTCTGGTTCCCGTAAAAAGATGGGCTCAGCGGTAACTACTAGAAAAGTTCGACCTGTCGCGGCGTCTGCTCGAGATGAGCGGCAAGTTGCCCGTTGTGAAGCTCTACGACCCGGTGTTCTGTTTTTGCGTAAATCGACTCATCATGGGTGGCAACAACGATGGTCGAACCATCTTCTTCGTTTAAGCGCCGGAAGAGATTGATAACCAATTCGGTTGTAGTCTGATCAAGGTTGCCGGTTGGCTCGTCGGCCAGAAGCAGGGTGGGCCGGTTGGCTGCGGCCCGCGCCAGAGCCACCCGTTGCTGTTCTCCTCGGGAGAGTTCGCCTACAGGTTTATTGCGTTTACTGGCAAGGTTAAGCAGATCCAGCAACTCCCCGACCCGCACCCTGATCTCCTTGGCGCTGGCGTAGGTCACCTCCATGGCCATGGCAATGTTCTGGAAAACGGTTTGTTTATCCAGCAGCCGGAAATCCTGATAGGCAACGCCGATTTTTTGACGCATCTGCTGGATGCCAACAGGACTAAGCCGGAAAAGATCACGACCGGCTATCTCGATGAGGCCGCGAGTGGGCGTTTCCAGACAGAAAAGCAGTTTGATCAGGGTAGTTTTGCCCGCCCCGCTCATGCCGGTAAGAAAAAGGATCTCCCCCTTGTAAATCCGCAGGGAAACGTCTTCCAGAGCGACAATATCAGGCGGATAGATCTTGGTGATGTTTACCAGCTCAACCAGGGGCTTGTCAGTGCTTGCATCTCTGGGCATAAAAAAACCTTTTTCAGTCGAACGGGAAAAACCTCCACCCGGATGGCGGCCAGACTACAATAAGCCATAATGATTGATAATTTATAGCATGTGAAAAAAAATTGACACTTTTTTTATGAATAATGTATACAAAAGAACATAAGCTGTGAAATTTATTAAAAGAAAACATAAAATTCATAATGGTGCCATGAAGCATAACCCCTTGCTGCTCCTTGATTCTTCCGGGCATTTCCCGGAACTTGTCAAGGCTCTCCAGAAAAAAAATCTGGCCCTGATCGTGATCCGTTCCACGGCGGAAGCCCGGCGCTGGCTTGAAGAAAACCAGTGCCAGGCAATACTTCTGGCGGGAGCCTCGCTTCAGGCTCATGGCGCTTTTCTGGCTGATCTTCAGGAAATTGCCCCCTCGGTGGCGGTTATCGTAGTGGCAAGCGAGCCGTCGGTCAATGATGTGGTTGTTGCCTTGCAGGCCGGGGTTGTCGATTACCTCGAGACGCCAGTGAGTGAAAGTCTTCTTGATCTCGCCCTTGCTAAGGCTGGGGTGCGCAGTCAGCTTTCCTCCGCTGCTCAGCTCCCGGTAAAGGCCGGGAAAGGCTGCGCCGCCATCATCGGCAACAGCAGCGCCATGCGGCAGGTTTTTTCCCTGATCAAAAAAGTCTGCGATGCCGAAACCACCGTGTTGATTCGGGGCGAATCAGGCACCGGGAAAGAGCTGATCGCCCAGGCTCTCCATTATGAAGGGGTTCGCGGCGCTGGCCCTTTTGTGCCGGTGAATTGCGGAGCTATCCCAGGAGAACTGCTGGAAAGCGAGTTGTTCGGTCATGAGAAGGGTGCGTTTACCCACGCGATTCGAACCCGGCTTGGCCGTTTTGAGCTGGCCAACGGAGGCACGGTCTTTCTTGACGAAATTTCTGAGATGAGCCCCATGTTGCAGGTGAAACTGCTGCGGGTTCTTCAGGAAAAAGAGTTTGAGCGGATTGGTGGCACCAAAACCATCAGCTCGGATTTTCGGGTGGTTGCCGCGACCAACAGGGATCTTGAGCAGGAGGTTCAGGCCGGGCGTTTTCGGGAAGATCTTTATTACCGCCTTAACGTTATCCCTATCGAGGCGCCGCCCCTGCGGGAGCGGCGACAGGATATTCCTCTGCTGGTCGAACATTTTGTGGCCAGATTTAACCGGCTCCGGAAGAAGAAAATCAAGGGGGTGGAGGAAGAAGTCATGGGCAGGTTCGCGCGCTACGCCTGGCCAGGCAATGTCCGGGAGCTTGAAAACATGCTGGAACGCATGGTGATTCTCGCTGGCGCTGAGGTGCTGTCCCTGGCTGATCTGCCGGAGCGCTTGCTGGAGGTCGGAGACGTCCCTGCCGAGCGGTTTGAAGAAATTCCCGGGCAGGGATTTTTTCTTAACGAGCTGCTGGCTGATTTTGAAAGACGCTTGATTTTGCAAGCGCTTGAGCAGACTGACTGGGTCAAGAACAGGGCCGCCAAACTTTTGCATGTAAACCGAACCACCCTCATTGAAAAGATGAAACGATTCAAGTTGGCCTCCTCTTCTGTCGAGGCGTAGAAAAAAGGTGCGCACCTTCTTTGGTTACAGCCGGGCACGGGGTAATAAGGCAAGCCGCTTCGCGTTGACTCCCGTAAAAGAAATCATGAAAAAAAGCCATTTATCTCATTTCCTTCCTGCCCTGCCGGTCTTTATTCTTTTCGGCCTTGCCCTTCTCGTGCTAGTGGCTTTGCCGGATCAGGGCCGGGCCAGTAAAAAAGAGGCCGCGCCACCGCCTCCGAAGAAGGCGGCGGTAGTGCGGGTGGAAAACCCGGCGGTAGTCTGGCAGGAGGCGGTGAAGGCGGCAAAGGCCGGAGATCTGGCCAAGGCCGCCTCCGCGTATCAGCGGTACTATGAAAACTTCCGGGAGACGGAGCAGGCGGAAGAAGCGCTCTGGCAGGCGGCCCAAAGCATGAAGCAACTGGCCCTGCGAAACGCAACGCCAGAGTGGGGCAGGGTTCGCGACATTTTCCGGAGATATGGCGCTGATTTCCCCAAGGCCAAAAGAGCGGCCGAGGCGTATTTTGAGGTTGGTTACGCTCATTACCGGATGCGCTTCTATCGAGAGGCGCTTATCTATTTCAAGCTTTTTCCCAAGCGCTATCCTGAGTCTCCCCTGCAGGACCGGGTGCGGCTCGCGCAGGCGGATACGCTTTTGGCCACAGGAAAGGTGGCTGAGGCGCAGGATATCTATAAGAAGGTTTCCGAGTCCGGCGATGAGGATATTGTGGCCAGAGCCCTTATTGGTCTGGGCGAGATCATGGCCGCTGGCAAGGATCATGTCGGGGCCCTGAAGACCTTTGCCATCCTTTTTGAAAAATACCCGGAATATCACCACCGCGACCCGGAGTTGCTGCGCAAGCTTGGCTTTATCTATCTGCGCTTGGGCAGGGAGGAAGAGGCGAGGAGATTACTGTTTCACTATCTGAACCTGGCCGAGAACCCGCCTGACCGGAGAGAGATCTTCTTTGAATTGGCTGAAAGTTATTTACGCGGCGGGGATGGGCTTACAGCCTTGAAGCTTTATGAGCGTATCCTTGAAGACAGGACGAGCAACGACCGGTTTGCGGCTCTGTCCAGGTTCCGGCGGGCTGAGTATCTGGATGACCCGGAAAGGAGTATGATCAAGGGGCAGAAGGCTTCTGACCTGGCCGATCCAGAGGGAGACAAGCCTTTCCTGGCGGTGATCGAGGCTTATCCTGACGAGGCCATTACCCAGGATGCCCGGCGCGCTCTGTTCATTCGTTATCAGACCCGTAATAACGCCGAGGCTGCCGCTGAGCTTGGCAGAAATTATCTGCGTCATGAAAAGGCCGGGGTTGCCCCAGGGAGAAAGGAGAATTTTTCCGGCAAGATTCTGCTCTATCTTGGAGAGGGATTTCTGGCCCGGAAAGAATATGACAAGCTCTATCAACTGTATACCGCCGAATACCGTCAGGTCAGCGCCCTGGATAACGGGCGCTTTCTCTATCTGGTTGGCCAGGCGCTTGAGGCGTTGTCGCTGCTTGATCAGGCCTCGGCGGTTTATTTCCGGGCCCAGGGTCTGAGCTTGGCCGATGAAGACAAGGCAGATCTCTATGGTCGGCGAGCCGAGGTTTATCTTCTTCAGAAAAATCTGCCTGCCGCCGACCGGGTGATCCGTCATGGCCTGGACATCTACCGGGAGACGGAATATGTCGGGGAATTTCATTACTTGAACGGCAAGCTTCGTGAGATCCAGGGGAAAAAGAGCGAGGCTCTGGCCTGTTATGTCAGGGCCTCGGCAGCTTCGCCTGTGTCGGCAAAAATAAAGGTCTATGTGGAGGCGCGCCTGCGGATGCTGGCCGCTCTCGGTCTGTATGCCGAGGGGGTTGAGGCGTTGTCGCGTTTACGCCAGAAGCAAGGGCTGGATGCCGAAGCCTCGCAGGGCTGGTACCGGCAGTTTGGCGACGGGCTGGCCGGGCAGGACGCGAAAGCGGCCATTAACGCCTATCTGGCCGGAGTCGATGGGGACATGCCCAAGGACAGCAAGGCCGCCCAGCAGATTCACCTGCAGCTGGGCGAGCTGCTGCGCAGGGCCGGGGAAACGGAAAAAGGGCGCGGGCATCTCCAGAAGGCACAGGCCGGGCCGGACGAGCTTCTCAAGAAAAAAGCGAAAGCCATCCTGAACCAGATTGATCTCGATTTGGGAAGAAGATCGAAAAAGAGCGCCAGATGAGAGCGGCAAGAGATGCCTGTTGTCTGGGCGCGGCCGATGAGATCAGGGGCGAAAACAGAAACCAGCAGAAAAAAAGATGCCAGAGCCGATGCCCGAACAGAGCCATAAAATACTGATCGTTGATGATGAACAGAACATGCGGGTTACCCTTTTCGAGGCGCTGAGCCGCAATGGGCACGAGGTTATGGTTGCGGAAAATGGCCGGATGGCCCTGGAGATGATTGCCAGGCAAGCGCCTGATCTGGTGATTACTGATATAAAGATGCCGGGCATGGATGGCCTTGAGCTTTTGCGCCAGGTTAAAGCGCTGCGTCCAGAGCTGCCGGTGGTAATCATGACTGGTTTCGCCACGGTGGATACGGCAGTGCAGGCCATGAAGCAGGGGGCCTTTGATTATCTCTTGAAGCCCTTTCCCGTGGAGGTTGTTGAGGAGACGGTGGCCAGATTCTTTGCCCTGGCGCGCAGGCTGCCGCAAGCGGCTGGCAGGCCGGGGCTAAAGCAGGGGGCGGAACAGCCCCTCTCTGAAAAACCGATTATCGGTCAGAACAGCAAGCTGTTGCAGCTTATGGACAGAGCCAGAAGCGTGGCCTCCAGCAAGGCCACCGTGCTTATTCTTGGTGAATCAGGAACGGGCAAGGAGGTTTTTGCCCGTTTCATCCATCAGGAAAGCGAGCGGCGAAACGGGCCGTTTGTCGCCCTGAATTGCGCCGCCCTGCCGGAAGGGCTTCTGGAAAGCGAACTGTTTGGCCATGAGAAAGGGGCCTTCACCGGGGCCATTGCCACCAAGAAAGGAAAGTTCGAGCTGGCGGACGGCGGTACTCTGCTGCTGGATGAGATCGGGGAGATCCCCCTGCATCTCCAGGCCAAACTCCTGCGGGTGCTTCAGGAGGAAGAGGTTGACCGGCTGGGAGGCAGAGCCCCATGCAAGATTGATGTGCATGTACTGGCCACCACCAACCGTGATCTGGAACAGGCGGTGAAGGAAGGCGCCTTCCGCCAGGATCTGTATTATCGCCTGAATGTCATTCCCCTCAAGCTGCCGCCTCTGCGGGAACGGAGGGAGGATCTCCGATTGCTGGTGGATTTTTTTATTTCAAAATATGCGATCAGATACGGCAAGGCGGAGAAAAAGCCTTCCGCCGCCGTCTGGGCCAGGTTTGCCGATTATGACTGGCCTGGCAATGTGCGGGAGATGGAGAACCTGATTGAGCGGGCCATGCTTCTTTCCCAGGGCCAGGAACTGGATCTCTGGGATTTCTGGGATGACGTTGAGCCGCCGCCAAGCTCTGGCTCTGCGGCGGCGGTTGCTCCCCAGGCTTGCGGGCATTCTGCGGTGGCGGCAGCCAACACCTCAGCGGCCATGGAGATCAGCATGCAGACCTTGCGGGAGGTTGAGCGTCAAATGATCCTGCGGGCCTTGCAGGCAAACGACAATAATCGGACACATGCGGCCGAAATTCTCGGGATCAGTGTTCGCACCCTGCGCAATAAACTGCATGAATATCGGGCTCAAGGCATGATCGAGTGACGCCCATGGCCTTTGGCCGCCCTTCCGGCTCAGCTTGATCTTTTATTCTTTAATTTCATCAAGTTGCCCCCATTTTTTTCAACATCTTCCAGTAATTTTTTTTCCGGTTGCGCCCTGCTCGCGGTCTTTCTTTGTCCCTGGTGAAAGCGGTAATTTCTTCTGATCTGTCATCATCGTGAAGAATAGTACTTGTTGGCATTTTTTTTGCATCACAATCTGGCAGATTAGCTGGCTCAGCAAAGGAGAATAATATGCCCATAAATAAACTGTTCGACGGCAATATTGAAACCATGCGCCAGGCGCTCAGTCTGCGGCAGGAGAGGCAGGGGCTTATCCAGTCCAATCTCGCCAATCTGGAAACACCAGGCTATACGGGGCAGGAGCTTGATTTTGCCAAGGTTATGCAGAGTGTGATGCAGGGCCAGGGAGAGTTGACCAGAACCAATAAGGGGCATATACAGCTTGATGCCATGGCTGCCAGCAGAACCAGAGAGTTCGTTAATGAGAAAAGACCGGTCGATCTGGATCAGGAAATGGTGAAGATGGCGGAAAACCAATTGATGTTTCAGGCGGTAGCCAAGAGCATCGGAAAAAAATTTGAGGGCTTGCGCTATGCCATTGACGAGGGAGGCAAATAACAGATGGATACTTTAACCGCCATGCAGATCAGCGGCTCCGCCCTTACGGCAGAGAGGGCCCGGCTCAACATCGCGGCCATGAATCTGGCCAACGCCAATACCACCCGAACCATCGAAGGCGGGCCGTACAAGGCCAAATCCGTGGTTTTCGCGGCCAGGCCTCTGGAGGGGGTTAATTTCAAAGATGCGCTCAACTCCACCCGCGAGCGGCTGCGCAAGGTTGAGGTAGTGCAGGTAAGCGAAGACAAGGCGCCCTTCAAGGAGGTTTATGATCCAACGCATCCGGACGCCGATGTCAATGGGGTGGTGCGTTTTCCCAATGTCAACGTGGCTGAGCAGATGGTGGACATGATGAGCGCCCGGCGTTCCTATGAAGCCAATGTCACGGCCCTGGATGCTGTCAAAAATATGGCGCTTAAGGCCCTGGAGATCGGCAGGTAGTGTGGGCCCAGGAGGCAGGGCTTTATTTGTAAAGCAACGCAGGCGCAATTGGAGGTATACAGATGAAAGATATTATCATGCAGCCAGTCAGTCTGCCCGGCGCAGCACCGCTGAAGTCTTCCGGCGCCTCAAGCCTTGCAGGCCCGGGGTTTTCCGAGATTCTCAGCCGGTCAATCGCCGAGGTAAACGGCCAGAACCAGGAGGCTGATCTGCTGGTGAAAGGACTTGCCGCAGGTGAACACGCCAATATCCATGAAACCATGATCGCCATGGAAAAATCCGGCATCTCCTTCCGGCTGATGACCAGGGTGCAGCAGAAGGTCATTGACGCGTACCGTGAGATTATGAGGATGCAGCTTTAGCAGGCAGTTGAAACTCTTAGGCAAAGGTAACTATCCAGCAGCACCACATCTGCTTTGTCATCGGCCTGCTCATGTGCAATAGCACACGTCGCAGACCTCTTTCGCGCATCTGCGGCACTGCTGAACAGTTACATTTCGTGGTTTTCATTCAATTCCGGCATTAAGCTGGATAGTTACAGGCAAAGGAAGAAAATATGGCTACCCCGAAAGAAATTCTTGCGCAGATCGTTTCCATTGCCAAGGGCCTGAGCCTGACCCAGAAGATCCTTGGGGCCGTGGTGATCGCCGTGGTGTTTGGCGGGCTGTTGAGCCTGACCACCGCTGGCAAGGAAACCTCCTACAAGGTTCTTTTTTCCGGGCTGAACCAGGAAGATGCCGGCGAGGTTCTGACAAAGCTCAAGGATCAGCGCATCCCTTACAAGTTGTCTGCCGACGGCGGAGCTATCATGGTTCCGGCCTCGCAGGTCTATGAGGTAAGGTTGACCCTGGCAGGCGAGGGCTTGCCCAGGGGCGGCGGGGTTGGGTTTGAGATCTTCAACCAGACCAGCTTCGGGCAGACCGATTTTGTCCAGCGCTTGAACTATCAGCGGGCCTTGCAGGGCGAGCTGGCAAGAACCATCCGGAATTTTCAGCAGGTCATCGAGGCCAGGGTTCATATCGCCACCCCCAAGGAGTCGGTATTCATTGAGGATGCAAAGCCCCCCACCGCTTCGATCAGTGTCAAGCTGCGCGGCAGGGAAAAACTCAGCCAGCACGAGATTCAGAGCATTGTCAATCTGGTGGCCAGCGCTGTTCCGGGGCTCAGCAACGACAATATCACCCTGGTCGATACCAGTGGCCGCCTGCTTTACCGGAAACAGGGGGATGGCGAGGGGGTACTCACCGGCAACCAGCTGGAGTACCAGATAAAGATTGAAGACACCCTGCGGCAGAAGGTGGAAACCATGCTGGAGGAGGTGGTTGGCGTCAACCGGGCCAGGGCGAGGGTCACTGCGGAAATAGATTTCAACAAGGTCGAGCGCACCGAGGAAAATTTTGATCCCGAGGGCCAGGTGGTGCGCAGCGAACAGATGCTCCTGGAAAACGATAAGGGCGGCGGCAGCAGTCCCGAGGGGATCCCTGGGGTCAAGGGCGAGCTGGCCACCTTTGCCGGCGAGGGCGGGGCCGGGGCAAGCACGGCCGGAAACAATCGCAACAATGTCACCCGCAATTACGAGATCAGCAAACAGACCAGGCATACGCAGGAAAAAGGCGGGGGAATTAAGAAGCTGTCCATTGCGGTCATGGTCGATGGCTCTTACGAAAAGAGTGTCGACAAGGAGGGCAAGACCAGTCTGAAATATCAGCCGCGCAGCCCTGAAGAAATGCAGAATCTGGACAAGCTGGTCAAGAATGCCATTGGTTATAATGAAGAACGGGGCGATCAGGTGGAAGTGGCGAGCCTGCCTTTTGCTCTGTCCTCCGTGCCGGAGCCAGAGCCGGATGCCATGGAAAAATGGCGGGGCATGGCGGAATGGCTGCTGATGCCTCTGGTCTATCTGCTGGTCGCGGTTCTGGTTATGCTCTTTATCGTGAGGCCGTTTATGAAACTTCTGACCACCAGGCAGACAGAGACCCATAGTGGTGGAACCTTGGCTATGCCTGGCGGGCATGCCCCTGTGGCTGGCGGGCTTGGGCTTGCGGGCGAGGAGGAGGACTTCAGTCTTGCTCCGCGTGGGCTTACCGACCAGGAGCGGATCTACCGTCTGGCCCAGAGCGATCCTGACCGGGCCGCGGATCTGGTGCGCCGCTGGCTGCGGGAAGAGGCCTGATCCATGAGCAAATCTGAGAAAAAGAGCGGCGAAGCGCTCACCGGCCCGGAAAAAGCGGCGGTCTTTCTGCTCACTGTGGGGGAGGAATTTGCCTCCCAGGTTTTCAAGAGGCTCGATCCCGAAGATATCAAGCAGGTTGGCCGCCAGATGGCCAGGATCGATAAGGTTGATAAAGAGGATCTGACCGCTCTGGTCAATGAGTTCAAGACCGACAGCGGCGACAACGACATCTTCCTCTCCGGAAACGAGCTGCTGGAAGGCGCGCTGAAGCGGGCGATGTCCAGCGAAAAAGCCAACGCGATGCTTGACGAGATCCGCTCGGACTGGAAGCTGACCCTTTTTCAGAAGGCCCGCAAGCTCGAACCCAAGATACTGGTCAACTTTCTGCGCAACGAACATCCCCAGACCGTGGCCATGGTTCTTTCTGTGCTGGAGCCGATTCAGGCGGCCCAGATCCTCATGGCCTTAAGTGACGAGATTCAGGTGGAAGTCATGATGCGGATGGCGGAACTTGACAAGATAAGTCCTGAAATTCTCGTCGATGTGGATCGGGTGTTGCAGGATGAGCTGCTTTCCATCGAAGGCATGGATGGCCAGCGTCTCGGCGGGGTGGCGGCGGTGGCGGAGATCCTGAACAATGCCGATCGGGCCCTGGAGGCGTCTATCCTCGAGGGGATTGAGGAACAGCGCGAAACCCTGGCCGAGGAAATTCGTCGGCTGATGTTTGTCTTTGAAGATCTCATTGGCGTGGATAATCGTGGCATTCAGGCAATTCTCAAGGAGGTCAGCACCGACGACCTGAAGCTGGCTCTCAAGCTTGCTTCCGATGAACTCAAGACCAAGATCTTTGGCGCCATGTCTCTGCGGGCCGTGGAAATGCTCAAGGAAGACATGGAAGTCATGGGGCCGACCAGGATAAAGGATGTTGAGGGCGCCCATCAATCCATACTCAAGATCGCCAAGCGTCTGGAGCAGGAGGGCAAGATCCAGCTCATGAGCGGCGGTGGCGGCGAGGATGAATTTGTCTAAGGTGATCAAGTTGCAGCAGGATCGGGTGGTGCAGACCGCGCCCAGCCTGGAGACAGACGAGTTTCTCTCCTTTGAGGACTTCTGGCAGACTCCGCCAGGCAGCGTTGAGGCCAAGGAGTTTAAAAAGCGCAGGTCGCCGCAGGAAATCGCCCTGGAGGAAGCAGCGGAGATTATCCGCCAGGCAGGGGATCAGGCGGAAAGCCTCAGACAGGAGGCCTATGCCGAGGGGCTGGCCAGGGGCGAGGCCGCAGGTCAGGCCGCAGGGTTGGCCCGGTATGAGGAGAGGCTGCAAGAGCTTGCCACTCTGTTTACCGCCCTTGATGGGGAACTGGCAGAGGTTTTGCGGCAGCATGAGGAAAGCATCCTCTCCCTGATCACCGCCATGGTGGATCGACTGGTGTACCACGAGACCTCTGTGAATCCTCTGGTCATTCAGGCCTGCCTCAAAAAGGCGATGGAATTTGTGGTGGAAAATTCCACGGTGCAGATCCATCTGCATGCTGATGATCTGGCGCGCTTGGAAAAGGCGAGCCTGGAAAATCCCCGGTTGATTGAGGGCAAGAACCGGATCCAGCTGGTTGAGGATTCCAGTCTTGCCCCGGGCGGCTGTTTATTGAAGACAGATTTCGGCGAGATCGACGCCACCCTGGAAAACGGCAAGGCAAGGTTGTATGCCGCAGTGGAGCAGGCTTTTCTTGCGGCCCTGGCTGCGGAATGAGTGCTGAGTACTGAGGGCTAAGTACTGAGGGCTGAAGGTTTTTAGTCTTTACCCCTTCAGCCTTCAGCCTTCAGCCTAAGCACCTTCAGTCTGAACAATTACCAAAGGTAAATAATCCCATGAACCTTTCCCACTGTCTTCAGGTTGCCCAGGATACCTCGCTTGTCAGCGTGGGTGGTCGGGTGAGCCAGGTCATTGGCATGGTTCTGGAGAGCCTGGGGCCGGGGATTCCGGTGGGCAGCATCTGCGAAGTTTCGGTTTTCAAGGGCAAGAGCACAGTGCTGGCCGAGGTGGTTGGCTTTCGGGAAGGACGGGTGCTGCTTATGCCCCTGGGCGAGATGCGCGGGGTTGAGCCGGGCAGCGCCATCCGGATGGTGGGTGGGCAGGCCGGGGTGCCGGTGGCCGAGTCCCTGCTGGGCCGGGTTATTGACGGTCTGGGCAACCCTATGGACGGCAAAGGGCCATTGCGGGCCGAGATGCAGTATCCACTGTACGCCGAGCCCTTGAACCCCATGGAGAGAGAACGGATCTTTGCCCCGGTGGACGTGGGGGTGCGGGCGATCAACGGCCTGCTGACCTTGGGCAAGGGCCAGCGCATTGGGATTCTCGCCGGTTCCGGGGTGGGGAAAAGTACCTTGCTTGGTATGATCGCCAGGCATACGGCGGCCGACATTAGTGTTATCGCTCTGATCGGGGAGCGGGGCCGTGAGTTGAAGGATTTTATCGAGCGGGATCTGGGCCCGGAGGGGCTGGCCCGTTCGGTGGTGGTGGTGGCCACCTCGGATCAGCCGCCCCTGGTGCGGATGCGCGGGGCCTATCTTGCCACGGCCATTTCCGAGTTTTTTCGGGATCGTGGCCGCGATGTGATTCTGATGATGGATTCTGTCACCCGTTTTGCCATGTCCAGTCGGGAGGTCGGCCTGGCCATTGGCGAGCCACCCACCTCGCGCGGCTATACCCCCTCGGTGTTCGGGCAGCTCCCTAAATTGCTGGAGCGCGCCGGAACCTGCATGGGCAAGGGGAGTATCACCGGCATCTACACGGTGCTGGTGGAGGGCGACGATATGAACGAGCCTATCGCCGATGCGGTGCGCTCCATCGTGGATGGCCATATTATCCTGAGCCGGGATCTGGCAAGCCAGGGACATTACCCGTCCATCGAGGTCATGGGCAGCATCAGCCGGTGTATGATCGATGTGGTGCCGAAGGAGCAGGTGCAGGTCGCTCATAAATTTCTGGAGGTCATGGCCACCTATCGTCGCTCGGAAGACCTGATCAATATCGGCGCCTATGCCAGGGGCAGCAATCCGAAAATCGATAACGCCATTGCCATGATCGACCGCTTGAATAACTATCTCAGGCAGCCGGTGGAAGAAAAGGTTTCCTTTGCCGAAAGCGCCCGGCAACTGGCGGCGATTTTTGCTGCGGAAGACCACGGTCTTTCAGGTAAATGATGAGAGGACACAATGGCCTATCATTTCAAACTTGAAACAGTCCTTGGCCTGCGAAGGAATCTGGAAGAGCTTACCCAGCAGAAACTGGCCAGGGTGCTTACGCTTCTTGAGGAGCAGAGGCTGCGCCTTGCCGCATTGCAGCAGGAGCGGCAGGGATTGATTGCCGAGTTTGAAGAAAAAAAGCAGCGGCAGATGCTGGCCCCGCTCTTTGCTTTTTATGTGGAAGGCATCTTCCGCAAGGAGCAGGAGATTGAAGCTGGGCGTGCCCTGGTGGAGATCGGGCAGGGAGCGGTTGTTCAGGCCAGGCAAGAATTGACCGGCAAGATGCAGGATAGAAAGGTTATGGAAAAGGCCAGGGAGCGGGATTATCAGAAATTCCTGCTGGCCGAACTAAAGAAAGAGCAAAAGGAAGCAGACGAGCAGATGGTGCTTCGTTTTGGCCGTAAGAGCAGACTCTTTTAGGCAGGGACAAGGGGGCGTCATGGCCCTTTTCGGATGAAATTATGGAAAAACGCAAGCGCAGGCGCATCATACAGGTTCTTATCGTCTTGCTCTGCATGGCGATGACCATTCCCGCTTTTACCGAGGAGAAATCTGCGGTAAAACTTACGCCCCAGGAGATTTCCGTTTCCGCTGCTCTGAAGGCGCGGGAAGAGGCGTTGGCCATCAAGGAAAAGGCGATGGCCGAGAAGGAAAAGGAACTGGCCGCCCTGAATAAAGAGGTGGACGAAAAGTACACCAAGCTCAATGCCCTGCAGGAAGAACTCAAGGGTCAGCTTGGCGGGGCGGTAAAAGGTAAAGACCAGCAGTTTAAAAATCTGATTAAGATTTACAGCAGCATGAGCCCATCCAAGGTGGCTCCTCTGCTTGATAAGATGGAAGATGGCGAGGCGGTGGAGATTTTACGCGCCATGAAGACGGAGGCTGTGGCAAAGATCATCCCCAAGCTGGCGCAGGACAAGGCGGTACGGGTGAGCAGGCTGTTGGGGCTGCCCTGAGAATGCCGGACGTGACGAATTCTGCAAGCGGTGCAAACGTGAAGGCTTTAAGCATGGCATGGCTGCGGAAGCGGATGAAATCGGCCTCGTTTGCTGTAATTAGAAACGGCCTTTGGGAGACGATGTTTCTGGCCCGCAAAAGCTGGCGGCTGCTCGTGGGAAAAGAAGGCAACCCTGGTCGGCTGCGCAACCTTTGTTTCGTTCTGCTGCTCCTCCTGCTTTCTCAGGCTTTCTTCTCTTTCGCCCTGGCTCTGTTTGCGCCCCTGCCAAGAATTGTCCCCGCAGGCCTCGTCACACCCGCTGCCACTGACCAAGCCCCCCGGATGACTGACACCGGGACTGCGGCTCTCGGGGAGAAACTGGCGGGCTTGCATCTTTTTGGGCAGGCTGGTTCACAGGCGGACATGAGCGAAGCTCCAGAAGCCAGCCTGAATCTGGTGCTCAATGGCCTGATGTTTTCAACTTCCAAGGCGCGAAGCCTGGCGGTGATCTCCGAAAATGGCCGACAGGGGCAGGAAGGGGTATATGGTCTCGGCGACACGGTGCCGGGGGATGCCACCATCGCGGCGATTCTCGCTGATCGGGTGATTCTGCGTCAGTCCGGGCGCTTGAAAACCCTGGTTCTGGCAGATCACAACGAACAAAGAAAGCCCAAGGCGACAGAATGGGGGGATATCGACAATCAACCCTCCGATCTTTCCCAAAAAGACGAGGCTGTTGCAAGATGAGCAACACGCCAGCAGCAATCTTCAACGGAGCGCAATTGCTCCCTGCATCGTGCCGCTGATCATAATCTTTCTGGCGCTGGAGGCCAGGGCGAGGCTCAGCTCAAAGGGGGTTATTTCTCCGCCGGAGAAGAAATCAATCCGGGGCAGAGCGTGGCCAGCCGCCGCAAAATCAGCGCTGGTTGCCGTTTCAGTTTTCCAGGCGAAGGATGGCAGCGAAACCGGATTGGGGCCATCTTCAGGGAAACGGAGAGTCAGTTGCAGCTCTTCATCGAGTAAGCGGGGGCGATAGAGATCTTCCCTCGCTGGCAGCCACTGGTTTTTTTCCCGGCGCAGGAAGACATATCCTCTGCTGTGAAAAGCAACGGCGATTTCGTCGGCGGTGAGCAGGGTTTCCTGCTGGGCCAGGCGCAACAATGCCAGCAGGCGGTCAGCCTCAAGTTCCAGTTGTTTCTCCCTGCTGTCCATGGAAAAACCGACAGCCCCCAGCATAAGGCCAATGATCAGCACGACCACCAGCAGCTCAAGCAGGGTAAACCCCTTCTTACTCGATGTTCCAGTTGCCGATTTCGGCATTGATTCCCTCCCCCTCAGGACGACCGTCGGCGCCGTAGCAAAAAATATCAATCTCGCCGTGCTGACCAGGATTGAGATACTGGTACTCGTTACCCCAGGGGTCGCGGGCCAGACGGTCAAGGTAGCCTCCCGTTTTCCAGCGCCGGGGCTCGGGAGGAATGGCGGGTCTGGTCACCAGGGCTTCCAAACCCTGCTCCGTGGAGGGGTAGGCAAAATTATCCAGCCGGTAAAGGCGCAAGGCATTTTCAATAATTCGAATATCCTGGGCCGCCTTGATTGCCCTGGCCTGATCGGGCCGATCCATGATCCTGGGCACCACCACCGCCGCCAGAATGCCCAGAATTACCACCACCACCATGATCTCGATCAGGGTGAAACCCGCCTGTCTTCCGATTTTTCCTGTTGCAGTTGGCCGCATCAATTTTCTCCTCTCTCGATCCTGTTTTTTTTAAACTGTAACTGTCCAAGGGCGCCGCAGCCGCCAGGAAGAGGCTGGCAAGGTGTGCTGAGGCGCATGAGCCGAGGCCAAAGGATATCTTTTCCCCAGGCAGGCATCCTGACAAACATGATTCAATCGCCTCTGGCCAAGGTCAGCTGGACGTTGACCTTGGCCGGGTTGATCCGGCCAGGCTCCACCACGATTTCCACCACTTCCAGACCAGGCCCCTGTTTTAATTGGCTCAGCCAGCGGAGCAGGTCGTCAAAGACGGCGTCTTCAAGCCAGACCCGGATCCCGCAGCCAGCGGCAGGTTCGATCCGCCGCACAGCCTGAGCCAGCCCGAACCGGCGCGCGCTGTCTTCAATGGTGGCCTGCCAAGAAGCGCCCTGACTGGTGTCCAGGGCATACCGTTTTATCTCTTGCGCCGCCAGCCGCATCCAGGCCAGTTCCTGTTCCTGAACCCCGATCTCCTGGCGCAGCTTCCTGCCGGCAGAAGAAACAGGGGCCAGCAGGAGCAGCCAGACCAGCAGCAGAGACAGGAAAAACAGGCCGATAAAGAGCAGAGGCCGCTGCCGGGCAGGGACTTTAACCAATAAGGTATTCAGCCAGTCTTCAATTTGACAGCGCGGATTTTTCATCACCGGCCTTCCTTGAGCTGCAAACTGGCTTGCACCTGCCCAGCCTGGGTGATGGCCGGGCCAAGTTCAACCGTCAGGCCCTGCTTGCTCAATTGATCCTTGAGGTCATTCAGCGTCTGAAGATCGCTGGTCTCAAGATCCAGAGCCAGCTCCCCTAAGCGATAACGCAGGCCGCGCAGGGGCAGACTTCCGCCCGCAGTCAGGATCGGGCCGCTTTGCTCCAGTAAACGCAGAAAATTGCGCGGGGCAGCCGTCTTTGCCCCATTGCCCCGCAGGATCTGCAACTGGTGCTCCATCTGGGCCCGGGGATTGACGATCCGCTGGGCCTCAGGAAAGCTCTGCCGGTAAACCTGGGTTATTTCGGCGCGCAGCTGTTCTTCGTAACGACGCAGGCGGTTGTTTTCCAGAACACTGCTCCCAGTCTGAACCAGCAGCAGGGCCAGCAGTAAAAAGGCGGGCCAGCGCCAGCTCGGCCAGAGACGCTCCCACTGGGTCTGGGGGAGATAAGCTCCCTGAAGAAGATTCAGCGCCTCTTTTTCGATCAGCCCCTCGGCCAACAGGGCCGTAACCTCTGTAACCAGGCGGCGCTCGCCGAGCAAAGGAAGCAACTCCCCTGGCAGGTTCGCCTCTCCCTCATGCAAGAGCAGGAAAGGCGCTTCGGAGCTTACCCCCGGTAAGCCGGCAAGCATGGCCAGATTGTCATGTTCCAGCACAAAACCCTCCTGGGCGCCAAGGCGGATCAAGGCCGGGCCGTCAGCCTCCAGCAGGATAGCACGGCCAGCTCCGGCAATGGGCAGGGCCAGCACATCCGGACTCATCCAGACCGGCTTGAGGCCCTGGGCCTGACACAGGCCAAGCCAGTGCCCCAGGCGGACGCGGGCGATAACCGCCACCGCCAGGGCGCCCTTATCATCGGCAACCCCGATGGCGCAATGCTGATCTTCCACTTCAGCGGCCAGCGATTCCTCCAGGGCAAAGGGAATGGCCGCAAGCAGCTGCCTGCGCTTCCCCGGCGGCAGAGTCACCCTGGTCAACAGCACCTCGGCGCCGGGAATCAGAACCAGCAAGCGATACCCTTCCGCCCCGGCGGCAAGTTCGGCCAGCCCTCCCCTGCCAGGCATCGACGAACCATCCGCCTCGATTTTCACCCAGGCGCAATGCGCCGGGGCCTGTTTGTCCAACCGGAGAATTATTTTTTTCATAGCCTTATCTGTTTCGCCTAATAACCCTGACTGTATCAGCTTCGCGTTTGAGAACACTGTAAAGCTCCACCCGGCTCTGCCCGATAGCGGCCTCGGTCTGCACCAGATAGTAATTGCTTTGCAGGGTCAGCGAGCCGACAGCCTCGGCGGTCAGGCCGCTTTTCGCCAAGGCCGGCTGGGCGAGAAAATCCGCCAGGTTAGCATAACCCCGCCCAGTTCGGCCTGCCACCAGTTGTTCAGCCCCGCCCAGGCCAAGCTTGTCAGAGAGCGAGGCCAGCAGCTGGGCAGGGGCGGTGTTGACATTCAAGGCGGTTGCCTCGGGAAGAGCGCTGAGCAATGGCCATAAGCATTGTTCGCAGGCCCTGTTGTCAAAACCGTTAATCAGGCTCAGCTCGCGGTGGTCAAGCATGGGCCTTTTCATCTTGCGCCGGGCCGGTTCACCTTCCATCCATGCCGAAACCGCCTGCTCAAGCCTTTCATTGAGCCCGCATCCCCTCAGGAGACGACGAAACTGCAAGCGCTGCTGCTCCCGATTTTCCTTGCCGATCAGGATCAGGTTGTTGATATTGAACCGAGCCTGAAGATCAGCTATCCGGCCTCTGAGCTGGCCACCCTCCACCATGAACGGCGTAAGATCCCGGTCAAGAGACTCGCGTTCCATCATTGGTTTGGCCCGGCCCAGTTGCAGGGCCGCCCAGGATTCCATTCCCAGAGCATAGAGATAAGCCTGATCGCCATGCATGATATTGGCGCTGCGGCGGATATCCAGTTGCTGAGTGAAAATCATGGCCGAGGCCAGGGTGGTAACCAGGACAGCGGCCAGCAGGGCGGCAATCAGAGCCGCCCCTTTCTGGTTGCGCAACAACCGGGGCGGGCAGGGGTTTACGCTCATGGCCCCTGCCAGGCAGGCAAAGGAAAAAGCCGCCGCAAACTGCCCCAGTCTTCCAGCTCCAACCAGACTTCCACCGCCGCCGGCAGACTGTTCTCGGACTCAACACTGTCAGCCACAATCATCTTCTCAGATGGCCATTGATTATGCCAATCGCCCTGCTTATCAAGGAAGCGAAGATCAAAACCTTTGACCTGGCCAAGCATCGTCTGCGGAAAAATCGTTGTCCCCCGCGCCCAATCCGGCAAAGGCCTGCTTTCCCGGATCAGATCGTGATCGACCAGCAGGTAGCGGAGCCGCTGCGGACTGCCATTGGCCCGGCCAGGGGTTGCATGGGCTTGCCCGCTTCTGGTGAACTCAAAACCTTTCCCCGTCCCATAGAGCATAGAGGGTTGAGGGTCGCCATTTTCATCACGGACGCCCCGGGCCTGAGCCTGTTGAATATCCAAGCCCAGCCGCGCCATGGTCATCTGGAGCGCCGCCAGCCGCTCGCCCTCCAGACTGGTCTGTTGGCGGCTGTCAATCATCGCCCGCAGGCTGTTGTAGGTAAGCAGCGAAAGCAGCGCGAACAGAACCAGAGTCACCAGCAGTTCCAGCAGGGTAAAGCCGCCGACCTTGGGTTTTGGCCTGTAATTCATCCGCACTCAGCGCCTCCGGAACATGGTCAGCCTTGCCGCCGGTTCGCCCTGCCGTTTCTCGGCCCAGACCAGAATTTCCACCCGCCGCAGGCCCGTTTCCGAAGTTTCATGGGCCATGATGGCCCAGCCCCAGGGCTTGTCGGCCATCATGGCCAGGCCTTCCTTTTTTTCCTGTTCCAGGCTCTGCGGGGCCAGTTCCAGTTCGGCGGCCTTGTTCATCGCCACCCAGTGGGCGAAGGTCTGCTGTTTGAGATAATAAATATTGTTGATCGCGTTCCCTGAGGCCTTGACCGCGCTGATCGCCACGATGCTCAGCACCGCCAGGGCGATGAGAATTTCAATCAGGGTGAAGCCGTTTTTGGCAAACCTTGGCGAGTTGCTCATCGGACAAGTTGATTCAGTTCAAATATCGGGAGAAGGATGGCCAGAACAATGGTCAGAACTACCCCGCCCATAATCAGGATCATCACCGGCTCAAAAAGACCCATGCTCGCCGAGAGTACCGTTTCGGTTTCCCGTTCCTGGGCGATGGCGGCCCGCTCCAGCATCTGCTCGAGATTGGAGCTGGCTTCGCCGCTGGCGATCAGGTGCATGGTCAACGGCGGGAAACAACCTTCGGCGGCCATCGATTTATGGATACTTGCCCCCTCCCGGACTTTAAGCCGAACCCGGTCGAGAGCTTCGCGTAAGGTCCGGTTGGTCACCACCCGGGAAGAAATCTGCAACCCTTCCAGAACCGGCACCCCGCTGGCGATAAGAATACTGAAAGAACGGGCGAAACGGGCCGCATCCAGGGTGCGGATGAACTTGCCTATCAGCGGCAAGCCCAAGAGGAGACGATGAATCAGACAGCGGACATCCTGCCGTTTCATCAGGATCTTGCCCAAAAAGATGAGGGCTGCCAGGGCAAGCAGGAGAAAAACTCCGTTATGCTGAAGGAAATCGCTGAAAAAGATGAGCAGGCGGGTCAACAGTGGCAGCTTCTGGCCGGTATGCGCAAAAACCTTCACCACTTGGGGGACTACATAAATCATCATGGCGGCAATCACGGTAAAGGCCACGCCGGTAAGCAAGACCGGATACAGCAGCGCCAGGAAAACCTTCTGCTGTAACTGCTGGCGTGCTTCGGTATAATCCGCCAACCGCTCCAGCACCAGGTCAAGATGCCCGGCCTGTTCCCCGGCGGCCAAGGTCGCCCGGTAAAGTTCGGGGAAAGCACCGGGAAACTCTGCCAGAGCCTGGTCAACGGCGAGACCCTCCAGGAGGCGGGAACGCACCGCCATCAACACGCTTTTAAGCCGGGGCTTTTCCGACTGCTCAGCCACCGCCCCCAGGGCCTCTTCAAAAACAATCCCGGAGTGAATCAGGGTTGCCAGTTGGCGGGTGACCATCGCCAGATCTGCCGCCTGAATATGGCCCCTGAAGAAGCGGCCCAGCGCAGGCCGTTCTTTTCCCCTGGCCACCGGCTTGACCGCCATGGGCAGCAAGCCCTTTTCCCGAAGCTGCTGCCGCACCTGCCGAGGGGTATCTCCTTCCAGCACCCCCCTGCGGCTCTTGCCCCCGGCGTCCAAAGCGCTGTATTCAAAGGCGCCCATCAATCCTCCTGGGTAACCCGCAAGACTTCAGCAATGGTGGTATCACCCGCCTTGATTCGCCGCCAGCCATCCTGACGGATGCCAGGGGTTTTGCTCCGCACATAGCTTTCAATTTCATACTGGCCAGCCTTGTTGTGAATCATTGCCTGTAAATGATTATCAGAGGCCATCAGCTCGTAAATTCCGGTTCGGCCGGAATAACCCTGGTGGTGACAAAGTTCGCAACCCGCCGCCCGATAAATTGGCAGCAACTCACTGTCGCCTGGTGTTTTATCACTTAGACCAAGATCGGCCAGTTCGGCGGCCATCGGGGTATAGGGCTCTTTGCAGTGAGGGCAAAGCACTCGAACCAGGCGTTGCGCCAGAACCCCAACCAGGGTGGAGGAAAGAAGAAAGGGCTCGATCCCCATGTCGCGCAGACGGGTGACCGCTCCCACTGCGGTGTTGGTATGGAGGGTGGAGACCACCAGGTGACCGGTAAGGCTGGCCTGAACTGCGGTCTCTGCGGTTTCCAGATCGCGGATCTCCCCCACCATGACCACATCGGGATCCTGGCGAAGGATCGCCCGCAGCCCACGGGCAAAGGTCAGCTTAACCTTGGCGTTGACCTGGGTCTGGCCGACCCCGTCGAGATAGTATTCAATAGGATCTTCCACCGTCATGATATTCCGGCTTTTATCGTTGAGACGAAGGAGGGCGGCGTAAAGGGTAGTGGTCTTGCCCGAGCCGGTGGGGCCGGTGACCAGAAGAATCCCGTTGGCTCGGTGGATCAGTCTGTCCATCAGGGCCAGGGTGGCCGGAGCCATGCCAAGCTGTTCGAGGTCGAGGCGTCCCTCCCGCTTGTCGAGCAGACGCAGCACCACTCGTTCGCCATGCCCGGAGGGGATGGTGGAAACCCGGACATCCACCGGGCGGCCAGCAATCTTCAGGGAAATCCGGCCATCCTGGGGCAGCCGTTTTTCGGCGATATCCAGCCGGGCCATGATCTTGAGCCGGGAGATCACCACCGGGGCCACCAGGCGGTTGAGCTGCATGATCTCCTGCAAAATACCATCCACCCGGATGCGAACCCGGAGCCGGTCTTCAAAGGGCTCGATGTGCAGATCGGAGGCGTTCTCCTTGACCGCCTGGGTGAGCAGACCATTGATCAGACGGATGATCGGGGCATCATCCTGGCTTTCCAGCAGGTCTTCCGGTTCGGCCAGTTGCTGGGCAATGGCAGCCAGATCGAAATCCTCGCCGAAATCATTGGCGATCAACGAAGTATTGTCGGCGCTGCTTGCATAGGTTTCCTGAAGCAGGGTTTCGTAACGCTGGCGGCTGACACTTTCCACCTTGAGCGGCAGGCAGAGGAAACGGCGTAATTCGCTCAGGGCCGCAGGGGTTGTCCCAACGCGACTGAAAACCCTGGCTCTCCCGTTTTCAATGTCGGCGACCAGAACACCATGTCGCCTGGCAAAGGAGAAGGAAGGACGTATGCTGATGCTTGGTTCAGTCAAGACAAATACCTATCCTAATGGCTCAGGTTGCAGTCCATCCCAGGCTTGCCCGGCATTATTGGGCCAGGGGAACAGGCGGCAAATCAGCCGCTGGTTTCTCTGCCGATAATTTATTAAAATTCAGCCCTTCAAAGGCATTGAAATCCGACAACATCGGCTGTTTCTGGCCGGGCAGCAATCTGACCCCTGTTTGTTGCTCCCGCTCCAGCTGCTGCTTGCGAATCAGGTCGTATTTATCCAGAGAGATCCGGCCGCTCATGCTCTGATCGCGCAAAATAACCGGACGCAGAAAAACCATCAGATTGCGCTTGCCCCGCTTGGTGCTGGTATAACGAAAAAGAGCGCCAACGCCCGGAATATCACCCAGCAGCGGCACCTTTTCCACGGTTTCCTGAACATCGTCTTTGATCAAGCCGCCTAAAACCAGAACCTTGCCGTCTTCCACCAGAACACTGGTGGTAATGTTGCGGGTGTTGGTGATCAGTCCAGAGGCAAAACTAACCGAGGTAGGCTCAACGCTGGAAACCTCCTGCGCAATATCCAGACGGATGATATCGCCTTCATTAACCTGGGGTTTGACCTTAAGCTTGATACCCACGTCCCGGCGCTCAATGGTCTGAAAAGGGCTGCCGCCCACCCCGGTGGTAGCCTGAGTAAAGCTGCCGGTGAGGAAGGGGACGTTCTGGCCAACGATGATTTCGGCCTCGTGATTGTCCATGGTTACCAGGCTGGGGGTGGAGAGAATATTGGTGTCGGCGTCAGTAGCCAGAGCGTTGACCAAGGCGCCAAGATTGAGAAACTTTGTGCCGAGAATATCGACTGCGCCACTTAATACGCCGAGATTGAAACCGCTCTGTTTAGTCAGAGCGGTAATGCTGGCTGAATCCTGGGCCGCGACTCCGCTTACTCCCACGCCTGAATTGGGGAAATTGGCGCTGCCGATAATCCCGGCGTGATTGTTGTTCGCCGCCCCGAACCACTGAATGCCCAGATTAACCCCCTTGTCGGTGGAAACCTCAGCGATTACCGCCTCGATCATCAATTGCGCCCGGCGGACATCAAGCTGCCGGATTACCGACTGCAAGGCCTGGAGGAGCGCGGGCGGGCCGGTCATAATCAGGGCGTTGGTTCCCTCATCGGCCTGGATATTGACCGCGCTGCGCTGCTTGGCGGCAATACCTCCGGGCTTGGGGGAGGCGACAGGGTCGGGCCGCGCAGCAGTGTCCGGCAGATCCATGCCAACCAGAATCGGGGCCAGGTTCTTGGCCTTGGCATAGCGGAGAAAAACCACCTGGGTGTCGCCGCCCTGGGCCAGGGGGGTGTCGAGTTGAAAAATCATCGCCTTGATTCGCAGCAGATGAGGCTCGTCGCCCTGCATCAGGATACTGTTTGTGCGCCCGTCGGCGACCAGGCGCAACTGGTCGGCGGAGAGCCGACCTGAACCGAGTTCCAGACTGGTAAGCATCGAAACCACCTCGCGGGCATCGGCGTACTCCAGTCGCACCATCTCAACCCCGCCGTCGGCGGAATTTTGATCCAGGCGGCGGACAATCTGCAAAAAACGCTCAACAGTGGCGGCCCGCTCGGTAATGACCAGGGAATTGCCTTCCTTGACCGCCAGGGCCGAAATCTGCCAGGCGCGGGCATTGAGCAGAGGCCGGAGAACAGGCGCCAGCTTTTCGGCCTGGATGTTCTGCAGCTTGTAAATTCGGGTTACAATCTGATCCTCTGGCAGGTTCATGGGCTGATCAGCATTGGCGGTAAGCACCAGATCCTGAGCGACCTTGGCAAGGGGCACGATCTTGGTCACCTTGCCCGCCTCCACGGCGGCAAAATCATGAACCTGAAGGGTGGAGAGAAAAACGGCATAGACTTCGGCTGCGCTCAAAGGCCTGGAAGAGACAATGGTCACATTCCCCTTTACCGCAGGATCAATAATAAAAGCTTTCCCGGTGATCTGGGCCACCGCACTGATAACCGATTCAATTTCCGTATTCTTGAAATTAAGCGTGAAGTTTTCGGCCAGGGCGATATGAGGCGCTGCAAGCAGGCAAAAAAACAGCGAACCCAAAAGTAACAGTTTATGGGGCCGCGACAGATATAAAGAAGTTTGTAAAAATCTCAAATCAGCTAACCCCACAATCTCTGGGATGAATTTTCGGGCCAGATTTGCATCTTCACCCTCCTTATTTCTTCAAGTTACGAAGTATTGTCCGGCAATCGTCAGACAACGTCAGGAGGCGGAAGAGGATCACCGGGGCAAACGGACAGTGAACTTGTTCAGGAAAAACATATCGGCAGGCTGCCATAAATCTGAAGCACTAAAGCAGCTAATACCAATAAATATACCAGCAGGTTACCTGCTTCCTGCGCAGTCACGATAAATTTTGATAAATCATTGTTTCCTGGCAGGAGACATGCTAGAATGCAAGCCATTAACTTCCTCAGCAACAATACTCAACCCAACTTTGGCATTTTCCGGTTAAGGACCAGTTATGAAAATTTCGACAAGACGGTCGGTTATAAGAATTATCATTGTCTCCCTCTGTGTAGCAACCGGCTCGTTGCTGGCCTGGAATTACTCAATAGTCACCGCGACAACCCAGAATACCTATGAGAGCCTTGAGGCCTTCTCCAACGTACTCAATCTGGTTCAGGAAAATTATGTTGAGGAGGTGGACAGCAAGAAGGCCATTGAAGGGGCGATCAAGGGCATGCTCAACACTCTGGATCCTCACTCTTCCTACATGAAGCCTGACGATTACAAGATGTTGCAGACAGAAACCCAAGGGAATTTTGGCGGCATCGGCATAGAGATAACCATGAAGGACAACATTCTCACGGTTGTCTCTCCCATCGAAGGAACTCCGGCCTTTGCCAAAGGGCTCAAGGCGGGCGACAAAATCGTCAAGATCGGCAATGATCAGACCCAGGATATGAGCCTTATGGAGGCCATAAAACGGTTACGGGGACCGAAAGGCACGGAGGTGACCATCTCCATCCATCGCAAGGGCTGGGCCGATCTTAAGGAGATAACCCTGATCCGTGATATTATCCCAATCCACAGCGTCAAATCCAAACTGCTGGAACCAGGCTATCCCTATATTCGCATCGCCAATTTTCAGGCGCAGACCACGACTGATTTCAAAAAAGCGCTCACCGATCTGGAAAAACAAGGAAAGGTAAAAGGGCTTATCGTGGATCTACGGGGCAACCCGGGCGGACTTCTCGATCAATCCATAAAGATTGCCGATATCTTCATCGATGAGGGCGTAATTGTTTCCACCAAGGGCCGGATCAAGGAACAGAACTCCGTCTTTTATGCCCATAACACTAAGGGCAGCAAATACAGCTTCCCCCTGGTGGTGCTGGTGAACGAAGGCAGCGCCAGCGCCTCGGAGATCGTGGCCGGCGCCCTGCAGGATCACAAGAAAGCGGTGATCATCGGCGCCCAGACCTTTGGCAAGGGCTCGGTGCAGACCATCATTCCCATGGAAAACGGAGCTGGCCTCAAATTGACCACGGCCAGATATTACACCCCCAGCGGACGCTCGATCCAGGCAAAGGGCATTACCCCGGACATTGTTGTCCCCTCTCCCATCTATCTGACCGTCGAAAATGATGACAAAGATGATGAACAAGGCAAAAAACCGAAATACCTCCGGGAACAGGATCTTAAACGTCACATCGGCAATGGTCTTAATGAAGAGGTGCCTCAACAGGACGAAAATACAAAGACCGAGGAAAAGCCAAAACCCCAGGGAAAAACCAGCCCAGTAACAAAAGAGAAACCGCAATTTGATGATCCAAGCAAGGATCAGCAGTTGAATACCGCGCTCACCCTGCTCAAAGGCTTGAACGTGTTGGGCAAGAAGTAATTTCGTTTTCTCAGGCGGCAGCTGCTGAGACAAAAAGGAGAGGCTCACCCCTCTCCTTTTTTATTGCCTGCGGCAACCAGCGCAAAGTAAGCACGACCGGCCAGGCCGTTGACCGGCACGACAAACAGAGGAACATTCAGGCCTCGACAAGCCCGCCTGGATTCCCAGTGGCCCGTAACCGCATTATCTGATGTATTTCAGGTATTATTCGGCCTCAAAGAAGCACACCTTGTTGCGGCCCGAATGCTTAGCCTGGTACATCGCGGCGTCGGCGTGCTGCAACAAAGCATCCATCGAATACCTTTTGCCGTGATAAAGGGCAACGCCGATGCTGGGTGAACTGTGATGCACAAAGTCGTTGATTGTGTAAGGTCGCGCCAGTGATTCGCGGATTCTTTCGGCGACCAGACCAGCCCGGCGCAAGGCGTCGTCGCGGTCGTTGCCAAGTTCTTCGACCATCAGCACAACGAATTCATCTCCACCAAAGCGGGCAGCTATATCGATGTCGCGGATGGCGACCCGGAGGCGGGCGGCAACCTCGATCAGCATCAGGTCGCCGGCCTCGTGGCCTCTGGTGTCGTTTAAGGTCTTGAAATTGTCCATGTCGAGAAACAATACCGCTCCGTAACTGTCATGACGGGCGGAGGCGGACAGGGCCGCGCTGAAGCATTCGAGAAAGTAGCGCCGGTTGGCAAGTCCGGTCAACTGGTCATGGAAGGCCAGAGAGCGGATCTCTTCCTCGTCCTGTCGCCGTTTAGTGATGTCCTGCACCATCCCCAGCGAACGCAACGGCTCGCCCGAAACGCCGAAGATGCTGGTGCAGTGTTCACGCAGCCATTTGACGCGGCCATCCTTAAACAGCAGCCGGTGTTCGATATTATAGGGCTGGTAGTCCGCAAGCGACTGCCGGTAGGCCTGATCCACCATCTCTCGATCCTCCGGGTGGATCACCCGCAGGAAATTCTCGTAGGAGGGCTTGAACCGGGCCGGGTCAATTTCGAATATCCGGTAAACTTCATCCGACCACAGCAACACCCCGCTCTGCCAGTCCAGTTCCCAGCTGCCCAGTTTCCCCAGCCGCTGCGCCTCATTAAGCAAGTCTTGTTTGTGCAGCAATTCGAGGTCGATCCTTTTCCGCACCGTGATATCGTGACAGAAAACAAAGATCTGTTGCGCCTCCGGCTGGTAGGTGGCAGAGATTTCGACGTCGATTTCCTGGCCGTCCTTGCGGCGGTGCCTGGTTTCGAAGCGCTCATAGCCTTGGCTGATCAGCTGCTCGATGTGCGCCATAACCTCCCGTACCGATTGTTCTTTAGCCTCGAGCTGGCTGATGTGCATGCCCACCAGCTCATCGATTGCGTAGCCCGACATCTTCGCGTAGGACTCGTTGACTTCCAGGAGTACGCCGTGCATGTCGATGAGCCAGAAACCGTCCCGGGCAGTTTCGATGATCATCTGGTGCTGTTTAAGTACTGCTTCGCTCCGTTTGCGCTCGCTGATGTCGCGGCTTGCCGCGTACAGAAATCCCTGCCCTGCGATCTCGATTCCTGAGCAGGCTATTTCAACCTCGAAGGTGCTGCCGTCCTTGCGGCGGTGTACGGTCTCGATAAGGGTACTTCCGCCGATGAGTTTCTGGAACCGCGGCCACAACTCCTCTCCAGTCCACTGGGCATCCCAGTCGGTAACATTGAGGCCAGCAATCTCTGTCTGCGAGTACCCGAGCATCCGGCAGAAGGCCGGGTTGGCCTCGACCAGATTGCCCTGCATGTCCAAGAGGTGAATGCCGTCCATCGCTGTCTGCATCAGGGTCTGATTGCGTTGCAGCAGGGTTTCGACCTTGCGCAGCATCAGTTCTCGCTCGCGCATTTCATCGACCAGCCGATTGTTGACTCCGGTCAGTTCATGGATGCGTTCGGCAACCTGCTGTTCCAGCCCGGCGTTGATCCGGGTTATTTCCTGCTCCCGAAGGGACAACGCGGTCAGCATGGCGTTGATTGCCGTGATAAGGCTGCCGATTTCACCTCCGCCGCCGGCGGCGGGCAAACAGACCTTGCCGGTACCCGCAGTGATGGCATCGGCAGCGACGGCAAGCTCTTTAAGCGGCGAGAAGGTGCGGCGCAGGAAAAGCAGGAGGATGGCACATAACAGGAGCAGGGTTGTAAAGCCGACCAGGATATGGTTCCGGGGAATTGTGGTAAACTGTTGCGCCATCATGTCGGGAACGCGATAGATCAATAACAGGAACTGGGCGGGGTCGTCCGGGTTGTAATGAAACCGGCCGGCGGTAAGATAGTATGGATGGGCCTGGGTTGCCACTCTTTGGAATGACAGGAAATCAGGTGAGTGTGTCTCAAGCAGCGTGGCAATGCTGGAAAAATCCTTACGGACTTCCATCTTGTTCCCGGCCTCGGCAATATCAAGCGCATCCGGACAGGGGAGATACCGGCCCTGCCGGTCGGCGACGCAGGTTAAGACATCCGCAGGTAAGCCGGCGTTGGTGATTTACAGCAAGGAACTGATATCCATGCTGAGTACGATCAGGCCAAAAACTTTTCCTTCGCTGTCAAAAACCGGAACTGAAGCGCGAATGATCGAAAATTCATGATGTTTGCTTTTGTCCCCGCCCAGATGCAGATCGAAGTTCGAAAGATGTACCTGGCCGGGAGACAGAGCAAGGGTGGCCAGGTAATTATCAATCTCGGCCTTGGAGTGGGGACGGGAGGACGTATCTACCTTGATCTGTTCGTCGTGGTTGGTGAGGCGCAGGATATCCCGGTTCTGATCCGCGACCTCGATATAGCTTGCCTCATGGTAGTCGGGATTCGCCAGTAAAAAAGGGGCCAAAATCTGCTGCAGACGCACTTCCCACTGCTGCCGCGTATTGCCGTCGCGGGCATCGTAACCTTTATTGCGCGCGGCGCGCATGATGCCGGAAACAGGCGGGGTGTTGGCCAGAAACTGCACGTCGCGGCGCAGGGTGACGAAGGCCTGGGTCAGGCGCAATTCGTTGGTGCGGAAGGCCTTTTCCAGCTGGGCGCGGCGCTGGCCGGAATAAACCGCACGCAGATGCGCTTCCTCGACGAACAGCAGCGTCAGGGCGCCCAACGCCACCAGAATCATGGCGCTGCTGGTGATACGCATGGATAACGGAAGATCGGGCAGCTTCATGGGCAACTCCGCGTCAAAATGACTTTGCACTTATGAGTTAAACCATTTTAGCAGAGATTTTTTTTCTTGGTTGCACCCAGGGGGTATAAGTTTCGTTTGAGCAGGCAAGCTGCTCAACTCAGCTTTAACAATCAGTTGTTCGCAAGAAACAAAGGGACAAAGCCGGACAGAGGGGACAAAGGAGTTTATTCTTAAACCAGCACCATTCGTGCCTGTTCCCGATCCCCTCTATCTGGTCAACGAGATGCCCAGAGGAATGGCACTTCGGTCAACACTGTGCCAGAAGCTCGAAATACCGTTCCCGGCTCATGTTGGCGGTGCGCATCAGCGAAGTAATGATGTCCGGCCCCACTGATTTGTATGTGGGGATGATCAGCGGCCTGATAATGCCGGCCTTGGAATACGCCCGGTGGTCGCCTTTTTATCTGGAGAATTCGAAGCCATCTTTAATAAAGACACATTCGAGCACTTCCCAGGAGACACTGGTTATGCGTGGCATTTGCTGAGGGTATTGTTGTGGTTCGCACAGATAAAGGGGAGGGGGATGTCAACGTATTTTCCATGCGGGCTGAGCGGAGCGACGCTATTCTTTTCCGGCTTGAAGCCGCAGGCGCTCAACACCTGCTCAAGCGTTCCCATTTCAGCACACATGGAAAGAAAAAGATCGAGGGCTTCGATAATGTTCTGCTCCGCATGGGCCATGGTCGTGCCCTGGGTGAAAACATCCAGCGACTTGCAAGAGGCAATAAATACACCCTCTTTTTCCTCAATATCCACAGGAACATTGATCTTGAGGGTGATTCTTTCCATGGCATTCCTCCAGGGCGTTGCTCTCTGGTCTCAATATAAGCATAGCGGATTTTTCCGGGAAATACCAACCGGAAAATACGTGACGGGTTCAGAACGTACTATTGTTGATTACTGTTTGTCAACAGACGTTATATGGGCTCAGCCCTCTCCTTTTTTATTGCCCGCAGCAACCAGCGCATAATAATCACGACCGGCCAGGTCGTTAATCACCACGGCTGGGAAGTTTTCCACCTCGAAGCGGAAGAGCGCCTCCGGCCCGGCATCGGCAAAGGCAACCAGGTCGGCCTTCCTGATGCAGCCTGACAGGAAGGCCCCGGCCCCGCCAATGGCGGCGAGATACACCGCGCCATGCGCCAGCATCGCCTGGCGCACCTCGGCGGAACGAGCGCCCTTGCCCATGGTTGCCGCAAGCCCCAAGGCAAGCAGACGCGGGGTGTAGCTGTCCATCCGATAGCTGGTGGTCGGGCCTGCCGCGCCGATTACCCGACCGGGCCGGGCCGGGCTGGGGCCGACATAATAGAGGAGCTGCCCGGCAAGGTCTACCGGCAGTTCCTTGCCCTCATCCAGCAGGGCGCAGAGGCGGCGATGGGTCTGATCCCGCCCGGTGTAAAGCATCCCGCTCAGGCTTACCAGTTGACCGGCCTTGAGAGAGGCCAGCGCCTCCTTAGTAAAAGGCAACCTCACCTCGGGCAGGTTGGCAAAAAAAGCAGGTTCGCTGCATAGTAACGACATAATTATTACCGTCCTCAGCCTTCGGCACTCAGTTTCTACAAGACTATCTCTTTATGCCGATGGGCATGACACTGGATATTGATGGCCAGCGGCAGACTGGCGATATGGCAGGGAAAGACCTCTATATGCACGGCCAGGGCCGTGGTGATTCCGCCAAAGCCATGCACTCCCTGCCCCTGGGCATTGATCTCCCGCAGCAGCCTCTCTTCAAGCGCGGCCACATCCGCACGCGCGCTTTTCTCGCCGACCGGCCGGAGCAGGGCTTTTTTAGCCAGCAGGGCCGCTTTTTCAAAAGATCCGCCCAGGCCAACCCCGACAATCAGCGGCGGGCATGGATTAGAGCCTGCAGCCACCACCCGGTCAAGCACCTGCCGAACCACCCCTTCCGTGCCAGCGGCAGGAGGCAGCATAACCAGGCTGCTCATGTTTTCACTGCCGCAGCCCTTGGGCAGGAAACGGATGCTGAGGCGGTCGCCGGCCACCACCTCCAGATGCACCACGGCCGGGGTGTTGGTGCCGGTGTTCTGGCGGGTCAGGGGATCACAGACCGACTTGCGCAGATAGCCTTCCTCGTAACCTAGCCGCACCCCCTCCTGCAACGCCTCATGCAGATCGCCAGTTATGTGAACCTCCTGACCCAGTTCCAGAAAGAGAAGGCCGGTGCCGGTATCCTGGCACAGCGGAATCCGCTCCCGGCTGGCGATATCGGCGTTGCTGAGGAGAAGATCCAGGATCTTGCCGGCCAGCGCCCCGGTTTCCCGGTCGCGCGCGGCAAGCAAGGCCTCCAGGATATCCGGCTCCAGGTCATGGGCTGCGGCAATGGCCAGATCACGCACGGCCTGGCAAATCTGCCTGCTGTCAATCTCTCGCATGGTTCAGGAAACACGCATGGGTTGATGGACTCGCAAAAAGTCCATCGTACCGTTTAAGATGGCTAAGCTAAAAGTTCGATATCCAAGGCGCGATGTGCTTTTGCGAATGAGGCCATACAGATGGTATGCCGAATAAGTAAAAGTGCGCCGCAACGCAGTAGATCGGGCTTTTTGCGACGCCATCATGGATTAAGCCTGCGGTTGCGCAGAGCCAGGCTTTGCTGCTTGAAGGTATGCTGGATGATTTTTTCCCGGTCTTCGCCCAGAAGAAAAACAAACTCCAGCGAGACCCTGAATTTGCAGGCAGAATTTTCCTCTTCGGAAGGCGGATCGCAGGCGATAACTTTACCAAAGGAATACACATAGATATAAGAGGGAAGCAGGGCAAGATGAACCTCGACAATCTCCTCCAGCCTGAACGGGAGATCCGTAAAAAAAGCAATACCACTGGCGCTTAGATCGGCCTTGCGCATAGTCATGGCATCCAGAGGACTCTGCCCCCCTCTGACTTGCTTCAGCATCAGGTTCATCTTGTTGTCCAGATGCTGCAAATAATCCGCCAGCTCCACATCCCGCTCCCGCAGCTTGGCCAGAGCGTTCTGGGCGCCAATGAACATCTGGAGATCAGCAAGCCCTTCCTGGTTGTAAGGAGAAATCCCCTGCTGAAAATCCTGGGCAACCGCCTGCATCTTTTCTGGAGAAACCGGATGAATTGCCAGCATCACTCTGTCCGTAACCCGAACCGACTGCCTGCGATTTAAACCTTCCGTCATCTCTGCACCCCACTCCGTCAAATAAAAGCCCTTGAACCCGCCCCTGAAACCTCGGTAATAAACCTCTGCTCAACCCTTATCCTGCCTGAGCAGATCCGCCACTTCCCCCTGCATGACAAAGCTGTGCTCAGCGTCCGGATACACGCCGCCTTTGACCTCATCCCGAAAAACCGCGATGGCCCCGGCGATCTGCGGGGCCAGATCCGCGTAGCGCTTCACGAACCCTGGCACAAACTTCTCAAACATGCCTAAAAGATCATGGCTGACCAGCACCTGCCCGTCGCACTGCGCCCCGGCCCCGATACCAATAGTGGGGATGGCGATGCTTGCGGTGATAGCGGCGGCCAGCTTATCGGGGATACACTCCAGGACAAGGGCGAAGGCTCCGGCCTCGGCCAGCCCCTTGGCCTCGGCCAGCAAACGCCGGGCCGATTCGGCATCCCGGCCCTGCACCTTGTACCCGCCCAGCGCTCCGGCGGTCTGCGGGGTCAGGCCAATGTGGCCCATCACCGGGATCCCGGCCCGAACCATGGCCGCCACCGTCGCGCAGATTTCCAGGCCGCCCTCCAGCTTCACCGCGTCACAGCCTGCCTCTTTCAGAAAACGCCCCCCGTTGCTGATGGCCTCCCGCGCCTCGACCTGGTACGAAAGAAAGGGCATGTCGCCAACCAGCAGCGCCCGCTCCACCCCATGCTTTACCGCCCTGGAATGGTGCAGCATCTCCGCCATGGTCACCGGCACCGTAGACTCATAGCCAAGGGCCACCATGCCCAGAGAATCGCCGACCAGAACAATCTCAATCCCGCTTTTATCCAGGAAGCGAGCGAAACTGGCGTCATAGGCCGTCAGCATGACGATCTTCTCTCCGGCTCCCTTCAGGTTTATGATATCCCGGACTGTCAGTTTTTTTCCGATCATAGGTTTAGATCCTTGTCTAACTGGAAGAATTCAGGAGTCAGAATTCAGAAAAAATGCTGCATCATCTGATCTACTTGTGGTTGTTCTTCTGACTTCTGGATTCTGAATTCTGACACCCCATAGTCCGCTATTTTTCAGCGACTCCTAAAACGGCAGCATGGCGGCCTCGCCGTTGCTCAGCTCTGCATCCTGCCGTCTGGTAAAGGCCCTGCCAAAATGGGCATACGCCGCCGGGGTCGCCATCCTGCCCCTGGGGGTGCGCATCAGGAGCCCCATCTGAATGAGAAAGGGTTCGTAGACATCCTCCAGGGTACTCTTCTCCTCGCAGGCCATGGTGGCCAAAGTTTCCAGGCCAATGGGGCCGCCCTGAAACTTGTCGATGATGGTCAAAAGAATCCGGCGATCCATCTCGTCCAGACCTTCCTGATCCACGCCCAGCATATTCAGGGCTTCATCCGCCACCTGAGCCGTGATGCGCCCCTGGGCCTTGACCTCGGCAAAATCCCGCAGCCGCTTGAGCAGCCGGTTGGCTATCCTCGGGGTACCTCGGGAACGGCGGCCAATCTCCATGGCTCCGCCTTCGTCCATGGGCACGCCCAGGAGATGGGCCGAGCGGTTCACAATAGTCACCAGCTCGTCAGGGGTATAAAAATCAAGGCGCAACACCATGCCGAAGCGATCCCGCAACGGCGGGGTCAACAGGCCGGTTCTGGTTGTCGCCCCCACCAGGGTAAAGCGCGGCAGATCCATCTTGACGCTGCGCGCCCCCGGCCCCTGGCCGATGATCAGATCCAGCTGATAATCCTCCATAGCCGGATAGAGGATCTCCTCAACCACATGGTTAAGGCGGTGAATCTCATCGATGAAGAGGACATCGCCCTCTTGCAGGCTGGTAAGGATGGCGGCCAGATCGCCGGCCCGCTCGATCACCGGGCCGGAGGTCACCCGGATATTGGCGCCCATCTCGTTGGCGATAACATAGGCAAGGGTGGTCTTGCCCAGGCCGGGAAAGCCGTGCAGCAGAACATGATCCAGGGCCTCGCCCCTGGCCTGCGCCGCCTTAAGGGCAATGCCGAGATTACTCTTCAGCTGCTCCTGGCCGATGTACTGAGCAAGCAATTTGGGCCGCAGCGCATGATCAACCGGCTCGACCAGATCGGCCACCGGAGAAACCAACCGTTCTTCGTGATTCACACCAGGGCCCTCAAGGTCTGACGGAGAAGTTCTTCAAGGCGCAGGGCGGCAAAGGCCTCAGCCCCTGCCTGCTGCCGGACTATAGCCAAGGCCTCCCTGGCCCGCACTGCGGGATAGCCAAGATTGAGGAGGGCGGAGAGCGCATCGTGTACCCGCGCGTCTTCGTCCGGCGCGGCAAGGCCAGGTGAAGACACAGACAGCGCCTCGGGCACGAAGCGAACCTTGTCTTTCAGCTCCAGACAGAGCCGTTCCGCAGTTTTCTTGCCCACGCCGGGCAGCCGGGTCAGCCGGGCCAGCTCATCGTGCAGGATAGCCCGGGCCAGATCCGCCGAAGAGATCCCGGCCAGAATATGCATGGCCAGCTTCGGCCCTATTCCGGAAACCGTGTTCAGCAACTGAAACATCTCCTTTTCCGCCGGTTCAAGAAAGCCATAAAGATTGAAGGCATCCTCACGGATCACCGCCTGGATATGGAGAAAAACCTCTTCCCCCACCCCTGGCAGCCGGTCATGGCCACTCTGGGGGAAATAAACCTCATAGCCCACTCCGCCCACCTCAACAATGAGGGATTCCGGCAGTTTCTGAAAAAGTATTCCGCGCAGGCTGGCAATCATGATGAACTCACAAAAAAAGGAAAAAGTTAACAGGATCGTGACACAAAATCGAAGAGTTACAAAGTGATACCCGTTGTAATCGCGGTTTTTTTGCGATTTCAACAATCATGATGGCGCCTATTATGGAAGAATTTTTGCAAGAAGAGAAGCAAAAAGCTGATCGCTGTAAGCTTATAGCTGATAGTTAGCCCGGCAAATGGCGACAGCCAGGGCGTCAGCCGCATCATGGCTGGGCGCGGCGGAAAGTTTAAGCAGAACCCGAACCATCTGCTGCACCTGTTCTTTTGAGGCCTGCCCGTATCCGGCCACCGCCTGCTTCACCAGACGGGGGCTGTATTCCTCCAGCAGCAGGCCATGCTGCCTGATGGCCAGGAGAAGAACCCCGCGGGCATGGCCGAGCTTCAAGGCCGAGCGGGGATTGATGGCGGTAAAGATATCCTCCACCCCAGCCAGCTGCGGCTTATAGACGGCGATAACCTCACGGATGCCATCGTAGATCTCGGCCAACCGTTCGGGAAACGGCTGTTTTTCCGAGGTTCGGATCACCCCGCAGGTAACAAAGGCAAGAGCCTGACCCTGCCGGTCGATCACCCCGTAGCCGGTGGCGCGCGAGCCGGGATCAATCCCGAGAATGCGGACGGGTTCCTGCCCTGCCTTGGTTTTGCCCGGGGTCATGCTCAGGAAATCTTTTCCATCAATTCATCGGGGATATCGAAGTTGGCATGCACCTTCTGCACATCGTCAAAATCCTCCAGATTGTCGATGAGCTTCATCAACGAGATGGCCGTCTTTTCCTCGGCAACCTCGATGGTGTTCTTGGGAATCATGGAGATGGAGGCCTCGACAAAGACAACCCCCGCTTTCTCCAAGGCCTCCCGCACCGCGTTGAAATCATCGAGCGCGGTCAGCACCTGGAAGATATCGCCATCGTCGATCATATCCTCCGCCCCGGACTCCAGGGCCAGTTCCAGAAGCTTTTCCTCGTCCATCGCCCCTTTCTCCACCAGGATGGAGCCTTTTTTGTCAAACATGTAGGAAACGCAACCGGTTTCGCCCATGTTGCCACCGGATTTACCGAAGAAGAACCGCACCTCACCCACGGTTCGATTCCGGTTGTCGGTGAGGCAGTCAACAAGAATCGCCACCCCGCCCGGCCCATAGCCTTCGTAGGTGATTTCCTCGTAGTTCACCCCTTCCAGCCCGCCGACCCCCTTCTTGATGGCCCGATCGATATTATCCTTGGGCATGTTCACGGCTCTAGCCGAGATAATGCCGGCGCGCAACCGAGGATTGGCCTCTGGATCCCCGCCGCCCATGCGGGCAGCCACGGCGATTTCCTTGGTAAGCTTGGTGAACATCTTGCCGCGCTTGGCGTCCTGGGCGCCCTTCCGATGTTTGGTGTTAGCCCATTTTGAATGTCCGGACATGATTATTTTCTCCTGAAAATTAAAAATTAAATGCCAGCCAAATCAGCAGCGGCGACCAGGAGATTTACCCCAGATCCCAGCACAGCTCACTCTGCATTCTTCACTCTGCATTATTCATTTTCTCAAACCCATCCCCAGCACAAAAACCTCCCGACTTTCCGGACGGGAACTTTTCGGCTTCACTATCCTGGTCAGGTTGAAATGAGGACGAACCTCATCCACAAAGGCCTTGAAATCCTCGCCCTCAAACACCTTGCAATAAAAATTGCCGCCCGGCCGCAACATCTCCTGGGCGATCTCCAGTACCCGCCGGGAAAGCCCCAGCGAGTGCTGCTGATCCGCCCATTTGTTACCGGTGGTGCGCGGGGCCATGTCGCTGATGATCACGGCAAACTCTGGACAGACAGCGCGCACCCGCTCCAGCACCTCGCTGGTCATGATGTCGCCGTGCAGGAAGGCAAATCTGGCGCTGTGCCCCTTGGGGTTGATCTGCCCGAAATTAAGATCAACCCCAACCACCAGCCCCTGCGGGCCAACGGCCTGGGCTGCGTACATGGACCAGCTCCCCGGCTGGCAGCCCAGATCAAGCACGGTGTCGCCCTTTTTCAGCAGCCCGTGTTTCTGCTGGGCCTCCTCCAGCTTGTACACCGAACGGGCGGGATAGCCTTCTTTTCTGGCCTTTTTGAAGTAATAATCCTGAACTTCTTTCACAGGCCTGCCTGCCTTATCTGGGGTCTGGACACTTGTCAAAAGATCTCGCTGAAAAACGGTTATATTTAGCCTGTTTGTCGCTTCTTGACAAGCATAATCCCGGCAGGCAAGCCGAGTGTCACTTCTTCAGGTTCAAGGCCAGTCTCAACCGGGAACACTTCGTTTTTTTTCCTTGAACTGGCAACCACGGCCAGGTACTCTGACAGAAAAGTGGAGGGAAGCACCCCCCCTCTCTCCCCCCCCTCACCCAACAACTAGGAGACGGACATGAAAGGAATCCTGCTCACCATTCTGGGAGGTTGCCTGTTGTTTCTAAGCGGTTATGCCGTCACCAGCGAGGGCCAAACAAAGGCCCAGCCCGGACAGTCGCAGCAGCGGCAGGATGTACTCTATACCTGCAACTGCGGCACGGGCTGCGCCTGCAACACCGTCAAGGCCAGTCCGGGGGCCTGTCGCTGCGGCGCGCCGCTCAGATGGGGTCACGTCCTGAAAACTGAAGGCGACGAAGCCATCCTCTGCCAGTGCGAAGAGGGCTGCACCTGTAGTCTCAACCCTCAGGAGCAAAGCAAATGCTCCTGCGGCAAACCAATCAAGCGGGTAAATCTCAAGGGCTCAGGCCTCTATTTCTGCAACTGCGGCAGTTCCTGTATGTGCAACACCGTCTCCGGCCAGCCTGGCAAATGCCGCTGCGGCATGAATCTGAAAAAAGTCGACTGAGATTGCCGTCACTCCATGGTCTGGCGCTGTACCCTTCATCCGGGCAGCGCCTTTTTTCCATGAGCTTGCGAGCTTCACCTTGAAGAAGGCTTTTCTGCTCCCCAATACAGCCAGGCGTATTATAAGGAAATCATGACCATCAGGGCTCGGATAATTTTAATCGGCATCCTGGCAGTCGGCGGCCTTTGCCTTTTGCTGCTCGACCGCTATACGCTGGAGTTTGCCCGTTATCGGCAACAACAGCAAGTGACAGCAACGGTGGCCGTAACCAGAGACTTTTCCTCCCTGATCCACGAGTTGCAGAAGGAACGCGGGATGAGCGCCGGTTTTCTGGCGGCACCCTCGCCAAAGCAGCGCACGGCGTTAATCGAGCAGCAGGCGCACACTGATCTTCAAGTTGCCGCCATAATCAGGAAAGAAACAAAACTTGCCCGGTTGCTGCACCAGTTGCCGGAGATGCGGAAAAAGATTCTGACCGGGGCAACGCCGCATCTGGAAGCGCATCTGGCTTATTCCGACCTGATTCAAGAGCTGCTCGATCGAGTCGGGCACCTGGCCCGGCTGTCAGAATATGCCGTACTCAATAACAATCTGCTTGCTCATGTCCAGCTGATGTTCATCAAGGAGTATCTGGGGCAGATTAGGGCCAAGATCAACTATGCCCTGAGAACGGCGGCCAACCGGGGTGAGACGACTGCGGAAGTAGCCCGCCTGCAGGCCGTTTTTTATGAATATGAACGACAGTTCCGGCGTGACGCCGCCGCCAAAACCCTGACGGAATACAACCAGGGCTTTGGCGGCCCTGAGGTAGACACGGTTTTGCAGACCATACAGACAGCAGCCAGGGGCGAGCTTGCGCAGTCAGAAATCTCCGCAGATGAGTGGTTCCGGCTGGCGACCAGGGCCATCGATCAGCTCAAGGCCGTGGAAGACTGCTCCCTGGCCCTGACCACCGCCGACAACGACAATTTTCTCCACGCCCTGCGCCAACGGCTGCTGATTTACACCATCGTGGTCTTGTTGCTCGGCAGTCTCACCCTGGCGCTAGTGGCTCATACGGTGCGCGGCATCTTGAGCGCTTTAAGCCATCTGCTGACAGAGATCGACCTGATCAGCAAACAGCAGGATTTCAGTCGGCGAATCCCGTTGCGCACCCGCGATGAAATCGGCATCATTACCCGGGCCTTCAACAAGCTGCTGGAGATTATCGACCGGCTTTTCAAGGAGAAAGATTATCAGGCCGGCACCGATCAACTTACCGGACTGATCAACCGCCGCCGGTTCACGGAATTTCTGGATCGGGAAATAGCCCGCCGCCAGCGGCACTTTGAGCCGCTCTCCCTTATCATGTTCGATATCGATCATTTCAAGCGCGTCAACGATGATTACGGCCATGAGACCGGAGATCTGGTGCTTAAGGAGATGGCGCAACTGGTGGGCGGCACGGTTCGACGCACCGATATTCTGGCCCGCTGGGGCGGAGAAGAATTTATGATTCTTCTGCCTGGCACCACCGGCGAGGCGGCGGCAGGTTTCGCGGAAAAGCTGCGGGGCGGCATCGAAAGCCATGAATTCCCCCAGGTCGGCCGGGTCACCGCCAGCTTCGGGGTAGCCTTCCTGGACAAGAAGAAAACTGATGCGAAAACCCTGCTCAATCACGCCGATCAAGCCATGTACCTCGCCAAACAGGAAGGCCGGAACCGGGTTGCCAAGCAATGATCGGACTACCCGTCCTGCCGGATAGGGGAAAAACCGGCGCAGTAAACAAGGGCGCCCGAAGACAGGCACCAACAAATATACCAACAGAAGCACAGGAACACCTGGGAAACGGCGGGAGCTGACGAGACGTAAAAAAGCCCGCTTTCCTTTTCAGGGGCGGGCTTTATGGACTTCCCCGGACTGTGCCGGT
>Ga0208863_1000294_pt1 | contig 59510 bp, 54 predicted proteins | sample RifOxyD3_FD_184040 | JGI IMG/M metagenome (GOLD analysis project Ga0208863, IMG submission 184040) | Soil microbial communities from Rifle, Colorado - Rifle Oxygen_injection D3 (SPAdes) | ecosystem: Environmental > Terrestrial > Deep subsurface > Rock core/Sediment | place: Rifle, Colorado... | reverse complement strand
GTTCAGCATCTCCTTTGCCCCTCCTCTCTTTGGGTGATTCCAAAGAGTAAGAAGGATGAGCTGAGGTGGGTCAATTTTGAACGCCGATTATCCCCCCAGGTGGGTCATTATTGCATGCCGATTCACAAGTAAGCGCGATCACAGGATTGGATAATGACTGAACCATGGTTCTTCATCCCGTGATTGGTTACAAACAACCATAAGCTACGGCAGACTTCGCCTGCTCTTGGCCCTGGCGTTGCTGACGGTCAACCTCCCGCCCCCCGGTAACTCCTTTCTTTTTTCCCTTCATTCTTCTCGACCGACTCACCGGTCATCCCCCTATACTTCACCGGCACTTCGCATACCTCATTCGCGCACCTACGGCACTGCTGAACGTTTACAGTCCAGAGGTTTAGCCGCGTTTTTTGTTCCTGGTGAACGATTACGAGTTAACGCTTGACATTTAACTGACAAATAAATACCGTTAAAGTGACACGAGAGGGTTAGGCGGATTACCTGCCTACCCTGTTGCGCAACCATGCAGGGGTGCATGGCAAACTCTTTATTTCTTTTCGGAGGAAAAACATGCTGAAAATTATTCTTTCAACGCTGTGCGGGTGTTTATGCTGGGCTACCGTCGCTTTTGCCGCCGTGGATGTCAATACCGCCGACACCAAGGCACTCTCCGGCTTGCAGGGCATCGGCCCAGCAAAGGCCCAGGCCATTGTCGATTACCGGCAAAAAAATGGCCCATTCAAAACAACAAAAGACCTGACCAAGGTAAAAGGAATCGGCCCCAAAATCGTGGAAAAGCTGGGCAGCGAGATAGTAATTACAAGATAACCAGTCATCAAACCGTCATGCACCCCGGCAAACTCGGGGGTAAGAGGACTATTCTCCCTTCCCCCCCCATCACCGTTCGTCTAACCGTTGAGCAAACGGGCCATGTCCTTGGCAAAATAGGTAATAATAATATCCGCCCCAGCCCGCCTGATGCTGAGCAGGCTCTCATGCATGACCTTTTCCCCGTCGATCCAGCCATTGGCTGCGGCAGCCTTGATCATGGCGTACTCCCCGCTCACATGGTAGGCGGCGATAGGCAGGTCGAACTCGTCCCGCAGCCGGCTGATTACGTCCAGGTAAGCCATGGCCGGCTTGACCATCAGGATGTCCGCTCCCTCTTCCACATCCAGGGTCGCCTCCCGCAACGCCTCCCGGATGTTGGCCGGATCCATCTGATAACTCTTGCGGTCACCCTGCTGGGGCGCGCATTCCGCCGCATCCCGAAAAGGCCCGTAAAACGCGGAGGCGTACTTCACGGCATAGGACATGATCGGCACCATGGAGAAGTTATTCTCATCCAGAATAGCCCTGATTTCGCCGACCCGACCATCCATCATGTCCGAAGGCGCCACCATGTCGGCCCCGGCCTGGGCATGGGAAAGCGCAACCCTGGCAAGCACCTCCAGGGTAGAGTCATTGTCCACCACCTCATCAAGCATGATCCCGCAATGGCCGTGGCTGGTGTACTCACACAGGCAGACATCGGTACAGACTGTGAGCTTAGGCGCCGTGTTCTTCAGCTCTTTAATGGCCCGCTGAATAATGCCGTCCTTGGCATGCGCCCCCGAGCCTTTCGAATCCTTCTTGTCGGGCAGGCCGAAGAGGATGACCGAGTTAACCCCCAAACCCATGCACTCCTTGGCCTCCTTAGCCAACTGGTCAACGGAGATTCTGAATACCCCCGGCATGGACGGCACCTCTTCCCTCACCCCTTTGCCTGGCATGACAAAAAGCGGGTAGACAAGATGGGCCGGAGAAATGCTGGTCTCCCGGATAAGCGCCCGAAAGGTTTCGTTTTGTCTGAGCCTGCGGCCCCGGTACTCTGGAAAAATCATATTTTATTCTCTCCTTTTCTTGGCTGGGGAAGAACTTCCGCCAGCGTAATTATTCATAATTGGCAACCCAATACGCCAAAATTTACAGTTAATCGTAACTATCCAGCTTAAGACCGGGAATGAACAAAAACAACCCAAACCGTAACTATCCAGCAGTGCCGTAGCTGCTAGGCAGAAGCCTGCGAAGTGTGCTGGCGCCCATGAGCAGGCTGATATAGCTGAGTTGAGCAGCTTGTCTGCTCATACGAAACTTATACCCTCTGGGTGCAACAACGCAGATGCGGTGCTGCTGGATAGTTACAGCTAATCAACCTTGAAGGTTTCCCTGACCAGGTTGTTGATATACCGTTCCGGCATATCAATACCCTCTCCTGGGATAACCACCTGCGCAACCCCTTTTTTCTGTCCCATGAGCCGCAGACCGTATTCCATGGCCTGCAAAATCAAGGCGCATGAAGACTGGACGGCCTCAAGGGTTCGTGGCTCCCTGATCAACAAGCGGTCAACGGCCTCTTCGCTGAAAGTGACCCTGATCCCGCATTTTTCGCTGAACTCCACCTCGCTGTCGTGAATTGCCTGAACCAGCAGGATAAAGGTATCACAAACCTCGCGGGGGTCAACATCCTGCTCCTGACTCTCCCGGGCCATCAGCTGCAGCCGCGCCGGGGTGGCGAGCACCTGATGATCTTCAAGATAATTCCCCAGCCGCTTCAGGATGAAGCCGGTCAACCGCTCATACTCCTCAATCTGCAAAGCCTCAAACCTGGCCCGGTGCTCCGCCTGCACCCCGGACTTCGCCAGCAGCCTTTCGAGGACAACAGCAGGCGAACGCACCATTTCGACATCCACTACAAGATGGCGGATGCTGGTGGAAGGCAGTTTTTTCTCGTAGTGAAGCAGAACCCTTTCCATCACGCTCACCAGTCCCCTGGCCCCGGTTCTTTCCACCTTGGCCAGACCGGCGATTTCGCGCAACGCCGCATCTTCGAACTGCAGATTGATACCGTACACCCGGAAATCATGCTTCTTAGCGACCACGATGGAGCTGTTAGGATTGGCCAGAATCTCGTAAAAATCATCTTCTTCCAGTTCTTCAAGCACGGCGACAACCGGCAATCGCCCGACAAACTCGCTTTCAAAACCGAACTCAACGAGATCCTCCGCCTTGATCTGCTTAAGAAAACGCCGGTTGGATCGCACCGAGGAGACAGAACTTTCAAAACCCATGGATTGCTGCTGTACCCGCTTTTTGATGATCTCTTCCAGCCCGGCAAAAGCACCGCTCATGATGAAGAGAATATTTTTGGTATTGACCACCCTCCTCGCCCTCTTGCCCGTTGCCCGGTACTGTTCGATGGCCTCAATCTGCGATACCGGATCGTGGGCAACCTTGATCTCGACCTCTGTTTCCTCCATGGGTTTGAGCAGAGCACGCTGCACCCCGGCTCGGGAAACCTCTGCCCCGATGCGGAAAGGGCTGGCGGCTATCTTGTCAATCTCATCGAGGTAGATGATGCCGTACTGGGCTCGCTCGACATCACCGTCCGCCTGCCGGACCAGATCGCGGACCAGATCCTCCACATCCCCTCCCACATAGCCGGTTTCACTGAACTTGGTGGCATCGCCCTTGATGAAGGGCACCCCGAGATAACTTGCGATGAGCTTGATGAGGAAGGTCTTGCCGACGCCGGTCGGCCCCATCAACAGGACATTGCTCTTAATCTGGCCCAGATTGCGCCTTGCCTGCCTGGGCTTGGCCAGGTTGTAACTGATCCGGTTGAAATGAGTGCAGATCTTGGTGGCCAGAATGGCCTTGGCCTCATCTTGGCGCACCACATACTCGTCGAGATAGGCAATGAGCTCTTCCGGATTGGTGTCGAAATGAAAGTCCGCCGCCTCGCCTGCCTCAAGCTGACCCGATTCATTCTCCTCGCTCTGGGCCATGGGCAGCAAGCCGCTGGAGATGATCTTCACCTTCTGCCCATATTTTTTCGTAAGATACTCACCGATTTCCTTTTCCAACGCCTTCTGGTCGGGAAGGCTGGTAGCGTATTGGCTCATGGCATCCTCATCAAAAGTCTCGGGTAAATCATTCTTGATGGACTCGTAGGTCATTTTTTACCGCAGAAGCGCAAAGTCGCAAAGTTTTTATCCCTTTATCTCAGCATGTTGCCTTTGCGCCTCTGCGTCTTGGCGTTACGTTTTTCAGTTGTTACACGATCATCATTCTTCATCCAGGGACAGGGACTTCATCTTTCTGTGCAGATGACTCCGTTCCAGGCCTATTTGTTCCGCGGTCTGGGAAATATTCCCGTCATTTCCGGCTAGACGGGCTGTGAGAAAATCCCGCTCAAAAATCCTCTTGGCCTCTTTATAGCTCAAGGAGTGGTACAGCGCCTGCAGACCGGGCGCCGACGGCGCACCTTCTTCCGGAGCAAGGCCGAGCAGCTGCCCGACTTTTGCTTCGTCAACCGTTTCCGCCGGGCACATGATCATGACCCGCTCCACAAAATTGCGCAACTCGCGGACATTGCCCGGCCAGCCATGCCGCATCACGGCCTGTAGAGCTCCTGGGCTGAACGCCTTTTCCCCCAAGCCTTTTTTGGCGTTGTCCGCCACAAAATCGGCGACCAACAGGGGAATATCCTCGCTTCGTTCCCTGAGCGGCGGCACCTGGATAGGCACCACATTGAGCCGGTAATAGAGATCCGCCCGGAAGGTACCTTTTTCAATCTCCTGCTCAAGATCCTTGTTGGTGGCGGCCAGCACCCGCACCTCGACCTGGATGGTTTTCGAGCCGCCCACCCGCTCAAATTTCTGTTCCTGCAGGATGCGCAGCACCTTGGCCTGGGTTTTCAGGCTCATGTCGCCGATTTCATCCAGAAAAAGGGTGGTGCCATCAGCCAGATCGAATTTGCCCCGGCGGCTGGCGGTGGCGCCGGTGAACGATCCCTTCTCGTGGCCGAACAGCTCGGACTCGATCAGTTCTTCCGGGATGGCAGCGCAGTTCAGCTCGATCATCGGCCTGGCCGCGTTTTTTGACAAACGGTGAATGCTCTGGGCCACCAGCTCCTTGCCGGTGCCATGCTCCCCACGGATCAAAACCCAGGCCTCGCTGGGCGCCACCCTTTCTACCAGCTGCCGGAGTTCCACCATGGCCGGCGAGTTACCGGTGAGCTGACTGGCACGCTGGGTCTGCTGGCGCAAAAACAGGTTTTCTTTTTTTAACCTGGCAAGATCCAAGGCGTTGTTGATGGCAAGAATGATCTTGTCGTAGGAAGGCGGCTTTTCGATGAAATCGTAAGCCCCCATCTTGGTGGCCTGTACTGCGGTTTCAATGGTGCCGTGCCCGGAGATCATGATCACCGGCAACTCGGCAAGGGATTCCTTGATTCTTTTCAGCACCTCCAGACCATCCAGCCCCGGCATCCAGATATCGAGCAGAACCAGATCAACCTGCTCTTCCTCCAGCAGGGAAAGCCCCTGCTGCCCGTCCTCGGCGGAAATGGTCTGAAACCCTTCGTCCGACAGGATGCCGGACAAAGACTCGCGAATACTCGCTTCATCGTCAATTATCAGGATTGTCTTTGCCATCGCCGCTTCACTGTGAACGCTTTTAGCTGAGTTGAGCAGCTTATCTGCTCAAAACGAAACTTATACCCGAAGGGTGATTCCGTGGTTATTTGACTTCCGGGGAACTCCCCCGTGACAGGTTACGCCGTTTCATCGAATTTTGTCTGCTGCTACCCAGTATACCATGCACTGACAAGCAGATAAAGCTGAGTTGAGCAGCTTGCCTGTTCAAAAGAAACTTATACCCTCTGGGTGAAATACGGTTTTCTAGCCGTTACCTAAGGGAAGCTCCACAATGAACCTGGCGCCCCGGGGCTCGTTGTCCTTGACCCGGATATAGCCGTGATGGTCCGCCACCACCGTGCCGGCAATGGCCAGCCCCAGGCCGGTGCCGGTCTTCTTCCGCGAGAAATAAGGTTCGAAGAGACGCGGCTTATCCGCATCACTAACCCCGGAGCCATTGTCAAGCACCTCGAGACTGACAGCCTTGCGCTCTTCCTCGCAGGCGATAACGATCTCGATTACCCCACCGCTGCCGGTGGCGGCCACGGCATTATTGAGCAGGTTGATGAGCACCCGCTTCATCTGCTTGGCATCAAAGGAAAAGCGCGGAATCGGCCCTTCCACCCGCAACTTGAAATGCCTGTCCTTATGGGCCTCCTGGTAGAAGACAAAAACCTCGTTGGCCATTTCGGCCAGGTTGCCCATGGCCTTATGAACCGCAGGCATTCGGGCGAAGTTGGAAAATTCGCTGACCAGTTTTTTCAGCTCGTCAACCTGGTTGACAATGGTCTTGGTGCAAACATCAAAAACTTCCTGATCCCCGGACAGCCGATCAAGGTATCTTTTGCGGAGCCGCTGGGCGGAAAGCTGGATCGGGGTAAGGGGATTTTTCACCTCATGGGCGATCCGCCGGGCCACTTCACGCCAGGCCGCCATTCGCTGCGCCTTTTCCAGCTCGGTGAGGTTATCGAACACCAGAACCACGCCAAGGGGCTGACTGTTCTCGTCTTCCAGCCTGGTTAAATTTACCCGCAGCGAAAAGGTTTCCTCGCCCAAGGTCAGGCGCAACGGTTTTTCCAGGGAAGACTTGCCACTACGGGAGAGTTCGGCAAAAAATCCGTCCAGAATAGCCCGATGCTCCGGCTTGAGAACCACGCGATAATCCTTGCCCTCCAAAGCCCTGCGATCAATCCGGAGAAGTTCCTCGGCAAACCGGTTGATCGTGGTAATCCGGCCCTCCTCATCCAGAGAGATTACCCCGGCCGCCACATTCTGCAAAACAATCTCCATGTAGCGCCGCCTTGTTTCGGCATCGAGATTGCCCTGGCGCAGGGCGGCGTTTGCCTCTTCGAGCTGCCTTTTGCCGGCGGAAAGATCGCTGGTCATCCGGTTGAAGGAATCAACCAGAGTTCCCATCTCGTCGCCGGAAGTCTTTTCCAGCACAAAATCCAGCTCCCCCTCGGCCACCCGCCGCGTGGCTTCGGCCAGTCTACCGATGGGCCCGGTCAGGCCGCCGGCCACATAAAAGGCAAACCAGATCGCGCAGAACACGATCAACAGGGTGACGATCAGCAGCATGACCAGCAAGCTGGTTTTTATGGGAGCCTTGAGCATCATCAGCTGTTTGTAGCCCTCATAGCCGGCGGAAATGGTCTGCATCTGCCGAACCCGTTCCTGGGGAATAAGCAGCGAGACAACCAGTACCCCCGAATGGCCGTTGTCTTCGCCAATCCGGACCAAACTTACCCCGCGCACCAGCTCCCCTGCCGCCACCGGCTGGATGGTTGTATGCTCCTGATTGTCGGCATAAGCATTACGGATCATCTGCAACGAAATTTCCGGGATACCTTCGCCTGCTATCTCTGGCCGGTAAACTTTGGCCAACACCACTTTTTGCCCGGAAATCAACTCGATTCCGGCCAGGCCATGGCTTTTCATCATCCCTTCCAGCACCGGGGTCAGATTTGCCCCGGCAACATTACCATAGCGTTTTGACTCCAATCGTTCCGCGATAAGACGGCCCTGACGGTCGACCTGGTTTTGCGCCTCCAGGTAAATATTCTTGGCAACGACGATCGATTCCTCGAGGGACTGGGCGACATTGATATTGAACCAGTAATCCATGCTGGTGGAGACAAACTGCAGAGCGATGAAAAACAGCAGCCCGGTTGGGAAAAAGGACATGGAAACAAAGGCGATCACCAGCTTGGAGCGCAGCTTTGTCCCCAGGAAACGGCGGCGTCGCTCAAAAACAAGCTGCGCCAGATTGCGAAGAACCAGAAAAACCATCAACAACAACAGGAGGACGTTGAAGTTGATTAGCACGAAGATCAGGACGTTGCCGCTGACCGGAAAAGGAATGGCTCCCAGCTGCACTATCCTGGTTTCAAAATAGGTCAGCAGCGGAATCAGGACGAGACAGGCAAGGATTACCAGGCGGATGCGCTTTTTGCGGCGCTGCCGGTCTTGCCAGAGAGCCTCCTCGCAGGATCCGTCCATCCTAATACCTGAATTCCACGGTGTACCACTGGGTTTCAAAATCCCAGAGACTCCAGAAGGGGATCACATAGTGAACATAAAGCGGCAGAGTTTTTTCCGAGAGCTTGGCCTTAACCCGAAGCAGATATCCCGCCTCAGGCAGCAGGACCTTGAGCTGCGTAACCATAAGGCCATTGAGCTGGACCATGGCCTTTTTCGCCTCGGCCAGCGATTTGGTGCGGAGCGTCTGCCCAGCCAGCTCCGAACGGACAATGGTGTATTCCTCTTTCAAGGTGTCATAGCTCAGGGTGTGGTCAAACTTCAGGGAAACAAGCTCCTGATTCAGCCACATGCGTTTCCGTTCCAGCTTCACATAAAAATTGAAGGCCACCGGAATACCGTTTTTGATCCCCTCCTCCATCTGCTTGGTAAAGGCATTGTTGACCGTCAGAAACAACAACAGATCCGTGCTGGAATTGGTAACAATCAGCTCATCTATGGTCGCGTTCTGGGCAAGGGCGGGTTGCCCTCCTCCCCAGAAAATTGCCAGGGTAAAAAGAAAAACGGTAAAGCCGCGAAATTGTCGTCTATTAAATAGTAGCAAAGGTGAAAAACCTAAGGTTTAGGGTTATAAGGTCAAAGGTTTAAGATGCAAGACGCAACTAGGTTCAAGGCGCAAGGTGAAACCAGCTTTATTGATCTTTGACCTTGAATCTTGAATCTTTTCTTTTCCCTATTCTCTCGTCCGCCATTTTTTCAGAACCAGACTCCTGGCCCGGTCCAGAAACGAGCCAAAGGTCGCGGCATCATGGGCGCTCAAGGCCACCGCCTCATGCAGCCGCAACTGCTCGGCAACAACCTCCGGCGTCACCAGATCGATCTTGTTAAAAACCTTGAGACAGACAATGGCATCCAGCTCAAGCTCCCGCAGCAGTTCATCCACCACCCGGATATGCTCAGCGCAGCGCGGATTGCTGATATCAATAACATGCACGAGCACGTCCGCCTCGTGCAATTCTTCCAGGGTCGCCTTGAAGGCCTTGAGCAACTCTTCCGGAAGATGGCGGATAAAGCCCACCGTATCCGTGATAATAACCTCCACATCCTCGGGGAAACGCAGCCGTCGGCTGGTCGGATCCAGTGTGGCGAACAGCTTGTCCTCCGCGACAATGGCGCTCTTAGTCAGAGTATTGAGCAGAGTTGATTTTCCGGCATTGGTATAGCCGACCAGCGAGAGAACCGGCAAGTCCTTTTTGCGCCGCCGCGCCCGCCGCTGTTCCCGCTCGCGGCTGACCTCCTTGAGTTTTTTGGCCAGCTTGCCCAAACGGTCATTGATGCGGCGGCGATCCACCTCAAGTCGGGTCTCGCCGGGGCCGCGCCCGCCGATGCCGCCGGTGAGCCGGGAAAGGGCGTCATCCCTGGTGGTCAATCTGGGCAGCATATATTTGAGCTGGGCCATCTCGATCTGCAGCCTGCCTTCCCGGCTCAAGGCCCGCCGGGCAAAGATATCAAGAATCAACTGGGTCCGGTCGATAACCCTCAACTCGGTATGATCGGTTATCGACCGGACCTGGGAAGGATTGAGCTCCTGGTCGAAAATCAGCAGATTGGCATTGAGCCTGAGGGCGGAAAGCATGATCTCGCCGAGCTTGCCTTTGCCCAGAATCAGGCGAGGATTGATCTTTTCCCGCCGCTGCACCACGGTGTCAAGAACGATAACCTCTGCGGAGCGCGCCAGCTCGACAAGCTCGTCCATGGACTCTTGAGCCTTACCCTTGGAGAGCGGGGTCACACTGACCAGAATTGCCCGGTCCCGACCCGAATCAATCTCCCGCACCGGCCTGGCCTTGGCGAACTCCTCCTCAAGCGCGGCGATGAGTTCCCTACAGGAATTGGCCGGTCGGCCTGGAATCTCCGGGGGCAACAAAACCCAGTCCTTCCCCGCCACCGGCTGGGGAACCAGATGGGCTGAATAAAGCCGGGTGGCCTGTCCTTGCTCCATCTTTACCACGGTCATCATATCGAGTCGCAGGAAGAGCAGATCCATCAGATCGTCTTCGCTGAGATCCTCGCCGGCAAGATGGACATGCACACAACGCAAGCCCTTTAGGCGCCCCCCCGAGGCCCGGAACTGCTTCAGGGCAGGGATCATGATGGATTTATGATCCCCGACCATGATCGCCTCGACCTGCCCGGACCGACTGAGCAGCACCCCCACCTGACGGCCGAGCTCGAAAGCAAGCGTACTTAGCTCTTTGGCCAGCTCCGGGCTGATAATCAAATCCGGGTTGACCCGGCGCCCGGCAAGGCGTTCAAGCGCTTTCAGCTGGGCGGTTTTCAGGCCGCCGGTATTGCCGGTTATCATGCCGATGGCCGTGCCTCCGCGTAACTATCCAGCTCAAGGCCGGAAACGAACAAAAACAACCCAAATCGTAACTATCCAGCAGTGCCGTAGCTGCTAGGCAGAAGCCTGCGAAGTGTGCTGGTGCCCATGAACAGGCTGATATAGCTGAGTTGAGCAGCTTGTCTGCTCAAACGAAACTTATACCCTCTGGGTGCAACAACGCAGATACGGTGCTGCTGGATAGTTACGCCTCCGCAATAAAACTGCTCAACTGATCCGCTCTCGCAGCAAACGTCGGTCGCCAACCCGGATGGTTACCTTGATTCTATCAAAATACTCCAGCAGGGGGATAGAAAATTTCCTGGTCAAGCCGGTGAGATTTTTAAAGCGCGGCGCGTCGATCTCCCCTTCTGTCTTGATGAAGGCCACCATCTGCGCCTGCAGCTCGGCCAGAGCCCGAGCCGGGAAATAAAGCTCCTCGCTGATCTTGGCCAGAACCTGCTCGCGGACCAGCAGCTCCAGCACCTCGCGGACCAGGGGAGCCGGATATTTGGCAAAGCGTTCCTGCAGCTCCCGCACGGTGGGCGGGGTCAGCCCGGCCTCGGTGTAAAAGGCCGCCATTTCCGCCCGGATGCTTATGGCATCCGCCTTAAGCGATACCTGATGCCCCGCCAGCCTGACCGTTGCCTCATCGACCACGATCATCCCCTGCTTGCCCAAGGTGTTGATCAGCAGCTGAAAAAACCGCTGATCCAGGTCGCCGGGCAGCCGGGAACGCAACTCCTCTCTGGAGAGCCCCGGCTTCATCGAATTGTCCCGGTGAAAATCAGCCAGAATCTTCTGCAAAGAGGTACCCATGGCCTCGAAGACTTCCGCCGCTACCAGACGCTGCCGCTCCGAATCCACCATGATGATCTTCCGGCTGGAGATGGGGGTGTCCAGCAGTTTGCGGAAACGCTTGCCGAACTGCCCCATCTTCACGCAGAGTGCCTCGAAGGTGAGCCCGGCAACCCCGGCCTCCCGGAGATGCAGCAGGGAGATGTCCTCGGTCGAACCCGCTTGATAAAGGGCAAAGACCTGACTGTTAGCCTCCTTGAAACGCCGCCGCTTGGGCGGAGCCCCGCTCCAGATCCCACCGCCGCCGATGGTGGCCACGGGCGAATAACTCCGCACCACATAGCGGTCGCCGGGCCACGCGCCGAAGGGCTCCTCCAGCAGAATCTGCACATTGGCCCGGCTGCCCGGGGCAAGCGCCTCGTCCTCCAGCAGGACGATCCGGCCCATGATCTCGGCGGTGCCGATGTGCACCCGCACTCTGCTACGGTTCTTAAGGGGTTTGGCGTTGACGGAGAGATAGAAAAAATCGGCGTCCATCAGGTAGGAGGGCGCGAGGGTCCCCGAGGTGGCGAGCATGTTGCCCCGGTCGATCATCTCGGTATCCAACCCTTGGATATTAATGGCGGTGCGCTTACCCGCCTCGACCAGCGCCACATCCTGACCATGCACCTGGATGCCGCGGATCTTGGCGGTATGGCCCTGGGGATAAACGGTGATATCCTCGCCCACCGCGATCCGGCCCGAGATGGAGGTGCCGGTGACCACCACCCCGAAGCCCTTCATGCTGAAGACCCTGTCCACCGGCAACCGGAACGGGCCATGGGCCTCGGAAAACTCGCTGGTCCGCACCAGGGTGTCCAGCACCTCTCGGACCTCGGCGAGCCCCTCGCCGGTGGTAGAGGAAACCGTGAGCATGGGTGCGTCTTCGAGAAAGCTGCCGGCCAGGAACTGACGGACATCCTCCTGCACCAGCGCCAGCCACTCCGCATCCACCATATCCTTCTTGGTGAGGATGACCAGCCCCCGCTTGACCCCGAGCAAACGGCAGATCTCGAAATGCTCCCTGGTCTGGGGCATGATCCCCTCGTCCGCCGCGATGACAAAGGCCAAGAGATCGATGCCGGTGGCGCCGGCCACCATGTTTTTCACAAAGCGTTCGTGGCCGGGCACATCGATGATCCCGAGGCGATGGCCGCAGGGCAGATCAAGAAAGGCAAAGCCGAGCTCGATGGTGATGCCCCGCTTCTTCTCTTCCTTGAGCCGGTCGGTGTCAATGCCGGTGAGAGCCTTGACCAGACTGGTCTTGCCGTGGTCCACATGGCCGGCCGTGCCGAGAACGATCTCCCGCATCTGCTACCAGTTCCCTTTGAGATATGGATTGTGGCGGGCTTCCTCGCCCACCGTGGATCTGGCCCCGCCATAGCCATGCCCCGGCCAGACCACGGTTTCCGCAGGCAGGGTCAGGATCTTCGTTTTGATCGCGGCAAGCAACTGCTCGGTGTCGCCGCCGGGGAAATCGGTGCGGCCCAGCCCTTCGACAAACATGGTGTCTCCGGTAAAAAGATGGGGAGCGGCATAGAGACAGATCCCGCCCGGGGTATGGCCGGGGGTATGAAGTACCGTCAGGGTAAGCTTGCCGATCACGATCGCCTCGCCATCGCTGACACACCTGTCCACCGGCGGCGAAGGGGGCAGGCCGAGCATGGAGAAATAGTCGATAACCTCCGGCCTGGCAAAAAACTCGGCATCGGCCGCATGCATGAGGATGGGCGCGCCGGTGGCCTGCTGGATCACCCTGTTGCCGCAGACATGGTCCGGATGACCGTGGGTGCAGATAATCGCCTCGACACCGAGCCCTTCCGTCCGGCAGAAAGCGAGGATCTCCGCCTCGTTGCCGCCGGGATCAATGATCCCGCCCTTTTTGGTCTCCTCGCAGCCCACCACATAGCAGCACACAGCCATGGAGCCCACGGTCAGCTGTTTAACGATCATATTCGACCCCCTCAACAATCACAGGTGGTTGGATTGCAGGGTCCGGTACCGCAACCACAACTCGATCCGGCCTTAGCCAAAGGCTTGGCCATGGGAATAGAACCGGCCGCGGCATGGACGGGTAGCTCTTTCTCGACTGCGGCCAGAAACTCCGCAAACGCCAGGGTGGCAGGGCTGGCGGCCTCGGAAGAGAGATAGGGCTTGCCGTCATCCCCGGCAATAACCACCCGGGGATCAACGGGAATCCGGCCCAAAAACGGCACGGAAAACTCGGTCGCCAGCTGCTCGCCGCCGCCGGTCTTGAAGATATCCACCGTCTTGTCGCAGTGCGGACAGATAAAACCGCTCATGTTCTCGACAATCCCAAGGATCTTCATGGAAACGTGCTTACAGAAATTGAGGGACTTGCGCACATCGGCCAAGGCGATATTCTGGGGGGTGGTCACGACCAGAGCCTTGGCGTCCTTGATGGTGTGGGCCACGGTCATGGGCTCGTCTCCGGTGCCGGGGGGCGCGTCGATAACCAGGTAATCCAGCTCTCCCCAATTCACATCGGCGATAAACTGGCGGATCGCCTGATTCTTGAGGGGGCCGCGCCAGATGATCGGCTCATCCCGGTTTTCCATCATGCTTTCAAGGGAGATGACCTTGAGCCGGTCATTGTATTGCAGGGGCGGCATCTTGCCGTCCTTGGTAAGTGGGCCGTCCATCCGACCGGACAGGCCGAGCATGCGGACAATATCCGGACCGTGGAGATCAACGTCCATGAGGCCAACCTTGTAGCCTTTGCCGGCAAGGCCCAAGGCCAGATTCACCGAGATGGTGGATTTGCCCACTCCGCCCTTGCCGCTCATCACCAGAATCTTGTTTCTGATCCGGTCTAGAGAAGCGGCAATCGCCGTATTCTGCTGGGCCACCGCCGCATCGGCAGAGCCGCAGCCACTCGCTTTTTTACTGCCACAGGTTCCACTGCTGCACTTCGACATTACTTACCTCCAAAAATATAAAAAAAATCAAACAATAAATGGATTCAATGGGAAGCTTAATCTTATACCGCAAAACATGGCGCTTTAAAAGGCAAAAGCCCGGCGGGCCTCCAGATGACAGCCAGGGATTTTCTCCGACTCGGCGCCGCTGATATGGAAAAGATCACAGGTGAGACAAACTATCAAGCTTGATGCGGAATTGGACGAAAACTACGGGATGTAACGAGAATGGAGGCTTCGATATTATTCCGGAATGTCAAACTATTGTTGTCCCCCGGCAAAGCATCGATTGCAAACAAAACCTGCCCAACAAACTTTATGCTTGCCATCGAAAATCCCGCTCGTTATATAAATCACATGGGAAAGGGTAGATATCCTAATCTTTTTGGAGAAGATGTTCAGGTATGCCATAAAGCTCGTAAATTTTTCCATCTGGAGCCGACAGGAGACAGCCTGTCCTCAAGACGCGGAGAGAAGATTCTGAAGGCAACTTCGGTGCTGTTGAAGAAAATCATGAGCGCAATAGAATAGAAAATAGATAACCGCGTTGTCCCTTGGTTAACCTTAGTTAAACTTATAAGGAATCACATAATGATCAGGACCGTCCTTATCGCACTTAGCCTTTCAGTCTTATCTGCTTGCGCCTCAACGTCAAACGTTGGCATGACGTACCCGTCCACCGCAGAAGTGAAAAAAGCATCCGCCTCAGCGCCTCCTCTTTTGGTCGGATCTTTTATAGATCAACGAGGGGAGCCTGCCAATTATTTGGGGACTATTCGCGGTGGCTATGGCAACCCGCTGAAGAATTTGGAAACAGACCAACCCGTATGCGATATAGTCAGGTTGGCTTTTGTCGATGGACTTCGAGCGCGCGGCGTCACTGTTGACTCGCAATCGCCAAAATATCATCTGACAGGAATAATCAGGAAACTGGACTGCAATCAAATCGTTCGCCGTGAGGCGAACGTCGAAATTGAGGTTCACATCCTGGATGCCGCAGGGCAACCACATTTCACGCGAACTTACAGCGCCAGCAATTTGGATGGATCCATTCTCAGTATGAAGACAGGGGTCTTTGCGTCGGTTGATGACCTTCGGGCAACATTAGAGCGTACCCTTCGGGAGACAGTGGACAAAGCCCTCAATGATACCGCGCTCAGATTAGCGTTACAGCTTTAGAAAAACAAGTTCGCCACGCAAATGTGTGAATGGTTTTCGGTAATGGCAGATACTCAAAAATGCACCAGACAAAACTTCCTGACTGTCAGCCGAGGTGTTTTTTAAATTGACAAATATCAAGGATATATTGACTAGGTAGAGGTCAAGTCAATCATATCAGTATTTCAATCTTTTTCGGCGGAAATTTTTTCAGCAGCCGATTTAACCGTCTTTTACCCAATTTCCCATTATACGGCTCTACGCTGTCTGCCAGGGGGTAAACATCATGATCATTTGTCGGCTTTTTGGGAAAAAAATTATGCCTGGTAAACATGCCGCCTTTTTATTACTCCTTCTGCTTGTGAGCAATCTCTCCCGAACTGATTTTGCCGAAGCAGCGGTCTTTGATACCTCAAAAGACAGCTGGGCTGTTCTGGGCGGCTATGGTCAGAGTATTCCCGGCTGGGGAAGAACCAGCCAACGAGTCGAAACCATTGACCTTGCCTTGCGCTACAATCATCTCATCTTTGACAACCTCGGTTCGGGATGGTATCGCGGCTTTCACTCCATCCTCCTGGAACTGCCTATACATGTTGTGGTCAGCCCCGATGTCTCCAGCATGATCGGGATGAATTTTCTGGCCTGTTACACCTTTACCGCCAATCAGGATATCCGTCCCTACCTGTTTGGCGGCGGCGGACCGGTCTACAGTTTTGCTGATGTTCCCGGAATGGGATCAGAGCTGAACGGCAATTATCAGTTCGGCATGGGGCTCAGCTACCGGATAAACCCGGCCCACGATTTTTTGTTTGAAATGCGCTACCATCATATCTCCAATGGCGGCAGTGAAGAACCCAACGACCCTCTGAACTCCGTCAAAGCTCTTTTCGGCATCACCTTTTAACAGACGCCATGGAGCTGCCCGACCGTTCTTCCGCTGAAGATGTAACCGATGGCCTCAAGATTGTGAGCTATGCCGTCAACAGCAATGGCGAATACGAGCTGACCCAGGATTTTGTCTGGCAGCCGGTGGGCGTCGTCAATCATCAGGCATGGGAAGAGATTGCCAAGAAAATCAGCATCTCCAGGAATAAAGTGACAGCGGGACGGGTAAGTTGCCTCCACTATTATATGACCGCCAACCAGATGGACATCGGCCTCGTCGCTCAGTACACCAGGCAGCCGCGCTGGAAGGTTTGCCTGCATCTCATCCCTTTTGTTTTTGCCAGAGTGTCTGCCGACACCCTGCGCAAGTATGCCGATATGTACAGGGTTTCCCTGGCTGACCTGCGCAATGGCAGGCTCCTTGCCCCCATTTACAACAACGAATAGCCCGGAGCGCACATTTGCTCGATTTTCCCCACACCCAATCCGCCCACTGTGAAAGCGGCGTGGCCGCCAACCTCCTCACCCACCAAGGTCTCACCATTTCCGAGGCCATGGCCTTTGGCCTCGGCGGGGGCCTTTTTTTCGGCTATTTTCCCTTTATCCGAATCAATGGGCTGCCCCTTGTCACCTACCGGGCCGCGGCCGGAAACATCCTCCGGCAGATTGCCTCCATTGACGGGGTCAGCATGGTTGAAAAGAAATTCCGCAACCAGGATGAGGCCATGGCGGAGCTGGATCAAGCCCTGGCCGCCTCCATCCCTGTGGGGTTACAGACCGGGGTTTTCTGGCTCCCCTATTTCCCCAAGGCGCTGCGTTTTCACTTCAACGCCCACAACCTGGTCGTCTATGGGAAAGAGGGAAATGAGTATCTGATCAGCGACCCTGTTTTCCCCACCCCGGTCCGCTGCCCGGCCACAGATCTGGCCAGGGCTAGATTTGCCTCCGGCGCCCTTGCTCCCAAGGGAAAAATGTATTATCTGACTCGGGTGCCGGCAGAACTGAAACTTAAACCCCATATCGTCCAGGGGATTCGATTCGTCTGCAAAATGATGCTGGCCAGCCCCTTTCCCCTGATCGGGGTCAAGGGCATCCGCTTTCTGGCAAAACGGCTTGGCAAATGGCCGCAGCGGTTGGGCCCGGAACAGGCGGACCTGCACCTGGGGCACGTTGTCCGCATGCAGGAGGAAATCGGCACCGGCGGGGGCGGCTTCCGTTTCATGTACGCCGCCTTTCTCCAGGAAAGTGCGGCGGCCATGCAGGAACCCCGGTTACAGGAATGCGCCGCCTCCCTGACCGCGGCAGGCGACACCTGGCGCGAGTTTGCCGCCATGGCCGCCCGGCTCTGCAAGAAACGCGGCCGACCGGAGGACAGCTATCCCGCCATGGTGGCGTGCCTCAACAGATGCGCTGCCATGGAAGAAAAGGTTTTTACGGAACTGAGACAATGGACCAGACAGCAGCCATGACACCCGGCAACCCGTGTTTGCTTGAGCCGGGGCTAAACTGCGTGGTTTCCGCCCGCTCACTGGTCAAGCAATACAAAAACAGCGACCGCCCGGCGCTGAATGATTTCAGCCTGGAGGTGCAGCAAGGGGAATTCTTCGGTCTGCTTGGCCCAAATGGGGCTGGAAAAACCACAGTTATCTCCATTCTCACCGGTCTGTTTCCCGCAGACAGCGGCAGCGTTCGGATCGGGGGCAGGTCTTTTCAAGAGCGAGAGCACGAAATCAAACAGATTCTGGGCCTGGTGCCCCAGGATATCGGCCTGTATGACACCCTCACCGCCCGGGAAAACCTGAACTTTTTCGGCAAACTCTGCGGCCTCAGCGCCCAGAAACTTGCGGAGCGGATCCAACAGGGTCTTGAGTTTGCACGGCTTACCGAGCATGCGCACCATCAAGTGGCCACCTTTTCGACCGGGATGAAACGGCGCCTCAATCTGGCCGTGGGTCTGTTAAACGGTCCGCAACTGCTGGTCCTTGACGAGCCCTGCGTGGGGATTGATGCCCAGTCCCGGCACCTGATCCACGAGCAGCTGAAAGAAATCAACCGGCAAGGGACCACCATCCTCTACACCACTCACTACATTGAAGAGGCCCAGGAACTCTGCTCCCGGATCGGGATCATCGACAACGGCCGCTTGGTGGAGCAGGGAAATCCCGCCGCCTTGCTCCAGCAAAGCGGGATACGCAACCTGGAAGAACTTTTTCTCCATCTGACCGGCAAGGAACTGCGCGACACCTGATGAACATTCCCGAATCCTCTCTTCCCCCAAACACGCTTTTATGCTGAAGATTTTTGCCGCCACGGCCAAGGAACTCCTGCTTTTGCGGCGGGACCGGACAGGCCTGCTTGTCCTCTTTCTCATGCCCGCGATCCTGGTGGTGTTGATCACCCTGGTGCAGGAAAATGTCATGGAACTCACCGGCCAGAAAAAGACCCAGGTGCTGTTTCTCGACCTGGACCAGGGAGATCTCGGCATATCCTTGCAAAACCATCTGTCAGCAACCAATCTCGATCTTGTGCTCTGGGATAAAGGGCAGAAAAATATCGCGGTCATCCAGGCCGCCGTGACGGGCGGCGGCTATCAGGTCGGGGTTGTGATTCCCAAGGGCGCCTCCGCCCGGTTCCTGGAGGAGACGGCGCGCCTTTTCCAACAGGGCAACGGGAAGGGAACTCCAAGGGAGATGGCCGCCACTTCCGTGCAGCTCTTTGTTGATCCCGGAATCATGGCCGGATTGCGCTCAGGCGTGATTGCCCAGCTTGAGATGGCCTTAACCACCATTGCCATGGAGGCAAAGCTGACCCGGCTCGGCGCGGTGCTTACGCAAACCATGGCCCAGGCCGGGGTGCCGCCGGAACGCAGCCCCCTGGCCGGCGACAAACTCCCTGCCCTGTTCCGGCAACCCCTTCTTGATTTACAGGAAAACCAGGGCGAATCCGAGGCAATCGGAGTATCGTTGTATAAGCCGGTCCAGCAAAACGTGCCGGCCTGGGCTCTGTTCGGGATGTTTTTCACCGCCATCCCCATTGCCGGCTCAATCTTGCAGGAACGGAACTCCGGCATCTGGATCCGGCTGACCTCCCTTCCCGTCTCCCCCCTGGTGCTTTTTACCGGCAAGGCCGTGGCCTATATGGGCGTCTGCCTCTGCCAGTTCCTGCTCATCGCCCTGATCGGCGCTTTTCTCTTCCCCTCGCTCGGGCTGCCGGCTTTTACCGTTTCCATGCATCCAGCCGCAGTGCTGCTTACTGTTGTGCTCTCAAGCCTCGCTGCCTGCGGTTACGGCATCCTCCTTGGCCTGGCCTGCAAATCCTACGAGCAGGCGTCCACCTTAGGCTCCACCACCGTAGTGGCCGCAGCCGCCCTCGGGGGGGTGATGGTGCCGGTCTATGCCATGCCCCAAATGATGCAGCAGATCAGCATTATCTCGCCGCTCAACTGGGGGCTGACCGCCTTCCAGGATCTGCTGTTGCGTGGCTACTCCCTGTCGGCCATCCTCGATGACCTGAGCCGCTTGCTGCTTTTTTTCGTAGTAACCGTTTTTTTATCCTGGAAGCTTGCCGGAATCCGCAAATAACCCCTTCCCTTTAACCACTGCCAGAGGCTCTCTTAACGACCATGGACCAACTACAGCAAGAGCTCCTCGAACTGATCTGCACCACCTGCAACCTCCCCGATGTGGATCTGGCCACCATTGGTCCCGACGATCCCTTAATCGGTCCGGATTCCCCCCTGGGCACCGACTCCCTGGATGCCCTGGAAATTGCGGTGACCATCCAGAAGGAATACGGAGTGAGAATGGACTCGGAAAACACCAGCCGGATTGTGTTGCAGTCGGTGGCGCGGCTTGCCGACTATATTAAAGCGAACAGATAGGGGAATAACCCACCCAAAGCGATGGCACTCTTCACCTCCCCCTTTAACAAAGGGGGGAATAAGATGAATCCCCCTGATTTTTCAAACAAGGCAAGGCACCTGGCAGACATGGCAAAAGTCGTTATCATCGGCTCCGGAATCGGCGGATTGAGCACCGGCATCATTTTGGCCCGGCTCGGTTTTGAGGTCACGGTGGTCGAAAAGAACAGGCAGCCCGGCGGGATGATGCGCAGCTATGTGCGCCAGGGAGTGCATTGCAATGTCGGCCTGCATTATCTCGGTGCCCTGGATGAAGGGCAGGTTCTGCGCCGCTGTTTCGATCATCTCGGGATCACCGCCGATTTACCACTCATGCGGATGGGAACAGATGGCCCCATCGATCGCTACCTCTTCAGCGATGAGCGCCTGGGAATTGAGTCGTTCGATGTGCCCGCCGGATTTGCTGCCTATGAAAGCAATTTGCGGACAGCCTTTCCTACGCAACAGCCGCAGATCGATGCTTTGATGGCGATGCTGCGCCGCAGCGGTTCTCAGTTCGAGCAACTGGACTTTCTCTACTCGGAAAGGCCGGCCCTTTCCTGGTTTGAACAAATGGAGCCCCTGGGGGCGGTTTTTGAGCGACTCGGTTGCAGCCCCGGGTTGCGGGCGGTCTTTGGCCTGCCTTCGGTCCTGATCGGCGTTCCGCCGGCAGTATGCCCGCAATTTTATCACACCATGGCCCTGGCCAGTTATCTCTTCTCCGCCTGGCGCCTGACCAGCAACGGGGCGCAGATGGCCGATGTCTGCGCCCACCGTCTGGCCTCCCTCGGCGGCCAAGTGCGCACCGACGATGCCGTCGTCCGGATCCACACCACGGACGGCGGGGTGCAGGGGGTCACCCTGGCCTCCGGGGAAACCCTTGACGCCGATCTGGTCATCTCCACCCTCCACCCCAAGGAGACACTGGGGCTGTTGCCGCCCGAAAGCGTAAAACCCTCGTATCGCAGGCGTATTGAGGCCTTGCAGAATACCCACGGAATGACCGCGGTCCATGCCCTGGTGCCGGCTGCCCAACATCCGGCTTTCGCCCATAACCTCTTTGCCATCCAGACCGACGCCTGCGGCGATACCAGCGATTTGATCTATGTGCAACTGCGGCCCAGCGAAAGGCCGGACCAGAATCTGCTCTCCCTGATCACCTCCGGCCATGAAGCCCTGTGGAAGCCTTGGCAGCATACCGTCAGCGGCCGGCGGGGCGAGGAATATCTCAGGGCCAAAACGGACTTTGCCCACCAGCTGATCGGTCAGGCGAAAAAAGTTACCGGCCCCCTCGGCGGCGTCCAGTTGCTGGATATTTCCACCCCCCTGACCATCCGGGATTGGACCAACAGCCCCAACGGCTCGGCCTATGGAGTCATGCGTTCAACCGAGCAGCTGCTTTCCAGCGCCCTGTTGAACCGCACCTCGTTGCGGGGCCTGTTCCTGGCCGGACAGAGTGTCATGGCTCCCGGCATTCTGGGCACGATTATCGGCTCGCTGGCCACGGTCCAGTTTATCATCGGCCCTGAACGGTTCCAGAAAGAGGTACGAATTTAGGTAACTATCCAGCAGCACCACATCTTGCGACGATCGGTCCGGCTCACGTACCTGATGTACGCTTCGCCGTCCCGCTTGCCGCAATCTGCGGCACTGCTGAACAGTTACGGTTCGGTGGTTTAAGTTATTTCCGGTATTGAGACGGATGGTTACGAATTAAGGAATTTTCCTGAATTGCCAGGCGTCCGGACAGTTTCCCGCAATCGTTCCGACCAACCGTTTTTTTAATCGCCAAGGGCCATTCCGGTTGGTATGTTTTGCCGGTTGATTTTTCACGCTGAGTCGCGGTATCCGGGGTGATGAAAGGGCTGGCGCCCGAAAAAATTACACTCTCCAGGTGTTGATGCAAATTCTCCTTATCAATCCCCCGAATTGCGGGCGAAGCATTCCCGAAGAGCGTTATGGGATAACCTCGCTCAAGCAGATTTTTCGCGGCGAACCCCTGGCCCTGGAAGAGCTGGCCGGAAATCTCCCGGACCATCCCGTGCGGATCCTTGACCTGAAGGCTGAGCCCGATGGCCTGGACAGGGAGCTGAGCGAATTTCAACCGGAGCTGGTCGGCATTACCGGGGTGACCTGCGAGGCAAACACCATGCTGCGGATTGCCGCCAGGGTCAAAGAATCCTGCCCGGCCACCGTGGTGGTGGGCGGGATTCATGCCAGCAATGATCCGGGATTTTTCAATAAAGCGGCGGTGGATTATATCGTGGTCGGGATCGGCAAGAAGGTTTTTGCTGAGCTTGTCTGCGCCCTGGAGAACGGCACTGCGAGCGATGATGAATTTACTGCTCTGCCCGGGGTGATCCGGACCAGACCGGGCCAGCAGATTGCAAGGCCGGTAGTGCGGAACTGTCTTGCCGATCTGGTCATGGAGCGCCCCCCTGCTTATGAGTTGGTAAAGCGCTACCGCTCCCATTACATTCTTGAGAAACTGGGCCTCACCATGGGCTTTGTCGCCTCGGCCTTCGGCTGCCCGCACCGGTGTCTGTTCTGCTCCATTCAAGGCCAGACCGGCGGCGGCTATCTGACAAAATCCATCGAGGCGGTCATCCGGGATATCTCCATGCTGCCCGAGATCCCGGTCATCCGGCTGGTAGATGCCAACACCTTCGGCGATGTCAAACGGGCCACCGCCTTGGGCCACGCCCTGCTCGCCTCGGGTCTCAATAAACAGTATCTGGCAGATATCCGCTCCGATACGGTTGTCCGCCACCCAGAAATGCTGCGGCAATGGAAAGAGGCCGGCCTAAGGGCCGTGATCAGCGGCTTTGAAGGAATTGACGATGCCAGCCTCTCGGCCATGAACAAGGCCAATCAGGCTGCCATGAACGCCGAGGCCATTGCCATTCTCAATACCCTGGGAATTACCATCGTGGGCGATTTCATCATCTCCTCTGACTATGATGAAAATGACTTTGACCGCTTGGAAAAGTATCTCGGGGCAAGGCGGATCGATTTGCCGATGATCACGGTCATGACCCCCCTGCCGGGCACTGCCCTTTACAGGCAAGAGCAGCACCGGATCAGCAACCACAACCTGGATTATTACACCCTGACCAATGCCGTCACCCCGACCAAGCTTGATGAACAGCGGTTTTACCGCCGTTATGCGGAGCTCCTTGACAACAGCCATCAAAACGCGCGACTATAATGTCTTCACCATCTCTTTTGACAAAACGCAACCAGGTTAACCTACTATGAATGCTTTTATCACTGCGGTTTCCGCCTTTCTCCCCGGCTTACCGGTGCATAATGACGATCTGGAGAAATATCTGGGGAAGGTGGACCGGATCGCGGCCCGTACCAGACAGATCATTCTTTCCGGCAACGGCATCGAATCCCGCCACTATGCCATCGACCCGGAAACCGGCGCCACAACGCACAGCAACGCCATGCTGACGGCCGAGGCCGTGCGCCGCTTGGTGCCGGCAGGCAGTGAACTTTCCGCTGATTTTATCGAATGCCTCTGCTGCGGCACCTCATCGCCCGATCAGCTCATGCCCGGGCATGCCTCCATGGTGCATGGCGAATTGGCCTGCGGGCCCTTCGAGGTTATCAGTACCGCCGGGGTCTGTCTTTCCGGCATCACCGCCTTGAAATACGGGGCCATGTCGGTGGCCCAGGGGTTGAACACCCGTGCGGTTGCCGCCGGTTCCGAACTAGCCTCCACCTTTCTGCGAACTTCTTTTTTCCAGGCCATGCAGGGGGCGGATGCTCAACCGGAAAAGAAACCGGATCATCCCACCTTTTGCTTTGAGGCGGAGTTCCTGCGCTGGATGCTCTCCGATGGCGCCGGAGCGGTATTGATCGATAATAAACCGGCGACAGAGGGACTCTCCCTCGGCATTGACGGGATTGAGATCATCTCCCATGCCCACTCTCTGGAGACCTGCATGTATGCCGGCGCCGTGAAACAGGCAGACGGGAGCCTCAGGGGCTGGCGGGAATATGCTGGGGAAGGCGAGGCAGCCCAAAACGGTATGCTAACCATCAAACAGGATGCCAGGCTGCTGAATCGGGAGGTGATCCGGACTCTGGTCGGAAAAAGCCTGCCTGCGGTGGCGGAAAAACATGACCTGCGGCCCGAGGATATTGACTGGTTCCTGCCGCATTACTCCTCGCAATACTTCCGGGAACCGCTCCGGCAACAACTGCAGGATATAGGGTTTGCAATCCCCGAAGAGCGCTGGTTTACCAACCTGGCGCGCAAGGGCAACACCGGTTCAGCCTCTTTCTATATCATGCTGGAAGAGCTGTTTTCTTCCGACCGGCTGCACAAGGGAGAGAGGATTCTCGGCTTTATTCCAGAAAGCGGCAGATTTTCGGTGGGTTGGATGCTGCTAACGGTTGTCTGATTTGCTGGGTGTGCCAAAAAAATGAAACCGTGGGCCGCCCACGGCGGCAGTACTCTTCTACCTCCCCCTTTAACAAAGGGGGGGAAAACTCCGGGCATCCCGCCTACCAAGAATATCGAAAAACGACCAAGAGGTTTCTACCCATCTTGATTTGAAGAGAATCGCCTCAGCGCTCGTTATTTTCGGCATTGCGCCAGCAGGTGGGGTCCGAGGCGAGGTAATCACCGGTCATCTGGAAGGCCGCCCCGCGGCAGCCGTAACATTCTTCCGCCTTTTCGCAGGTGCGGCAGGGGCCTTTGATCATGTTCCGGAAGTTTTTCAGGTTGTTGACCACCTCACTGTGTTTCAGGATATGGGCAAGCTTGTTGTCGCGGATATTATCAAGCGCGATGGTTACCCCGACACAGGGCATGACATCGCCGCTGGCGGTGACCACACAGGAAACCTGATGGCGCATGCACTTATTTCCCACCAGGGGCGGCTGGGGCTCCCAATCGCGGCCGAACTGTTCCCGGTCGATGGCCGAGAGCCGGACAAACAGCTCCTTCAACTGGCTGGAATCAACCCCCAGCCAGATGTTCTCCAGGGCATTGGCCTGGGGGGTGATAACCTCGAAATAAGGCTCTATCTTCTCCTCTCGCAGCCATTGCCACATGGCCGGCAATTCTTTGATGTTCTGCTGGCAGATCACGGTGCTGATGGCCAGGAATTGCTCCGCTGACGGGTATCCTGCCGCCTGCAAGGTGGCCAAGGCCCGGTTGATAATCTGGAATGCCCCCTTTTTCCCGGCCAACCGATCCTGGATCGCCTCGTCCCGGGAATTCAGCTTCAGGACCACCCGGACCTTTTCTTCGGCCAGGACGGCGGCGAGGGCTGGATCAATCCCGGTACCGTTGGTGAACATTTCGATCTCAAGCCCTTCCCGGCCAAGAAACCGGATCATCTCCACCAGGTGCGGATAGATGCTCGGCTCGCCGCCCAAGATGATGATCTTGCGCGCCCCAAGTTCCTTGGCCTGCTGGATAACATCCCGGATCTCCTCCCGAGAGAGTTCATTGCGGCAGGTGCTTCTCTCCGGCACGTAACAGTATGAGCACTGGAAGTTGCAGATGCGGCTGAATTCGATCTCCATGGACAGCAACCTGCCCGCCGCTACGGCCTCGCGGATTTCCTGCTCGGTAAATTCAAGATTATATATCTGCATGTTTTTTAATTTTTCGTAACTATCCAGCAGCACCGCATCTGCGTTGTTATCAGCCTGCTCATGGGCACCAGCACACTTCGCAGGCTTCTGCCTAGCAGCTACGGCACTGCTGAATAGTTACAGTTTGGGTTGTAATTGTTCGCTTCCGGCCTTGAGCTGGATAGTTACAATTTTTCTTAGTAAGGTTCGAGGTCTGTAAAACGATTCATTCTTTCCCACCGCGCAACTTCCTTTTGGTAACGGCCTTCCCAGCCATATTTTTTCATGATCATTCGATAGTGGATCTTCAAAAAGGGCTTGAACAGAAAACGCCAGATGGAGGTCCATATCCGCCCCTGACTTCGGGCGGGGGCGGGAGGATTCCACCACCCCAGCACCACTTGGCGCTGGTACCAGAACTGATACTGGAGCTGGGCAGAGTCAAGGTGTCTGGTGCGGACATTGGCCCACAGGCCGTTATATTTTTTATAATCGCTGCTGTTGCTCACCAGCCCTTGCTCCAGAAGCTGATCCCGCATGGCGGTCTTGGGATAGGGGGTCAGGATCTGGCAGTAGGCGGCATCCGCGCCGATATCATTAAAAAATTCGTAGTTTTCTCGAATCGATTCCTCGTCATCTTCCGCAAAGCCGAAGATCAAGCCGCCGACCACCATTATCCCGTATCGGTGGCAGTTTTCAATGGCCTTCTTTACGTAGGCAAGAATATCGCTTTTGCCGGCACAGTTCAGGTTTTTGGCCGAGCCGTTTTCGATGCCGAGAAAAACCGAGCGGAAACCCGCCGCCGCCATTTTGGCGACCATCCCTTCATTAGTTGCCATGGACACGCAATCGGCCTGAACAACAAAGTTGAGCCCCTTATACTTTCTGGAAATAATCGCGTCACAGAGTTCCACGACCCGGGAAGGATTCAGGACCATATTGTCGTCGACGATGAATATCCACCTGGTCTTACGCTTATAGTATATGTCATCGATGTCTTCCAGGACGCGGATTACAGGATAGGTCCGAAAGGTGCGGCCGTACATATGCCTCATGGAACAAAAGTTACAGGCACGGGTGCATCCCCTGGATGTCTCCACGAGTTCGATCTTGGAGTACATAATATGATAGCCCCAGGTCAGCCTCCGTTTATCCCGGACAGGGAGCTTGAGGGTACTCAGATCAAGGTTTTCACCCCGTGGATTATGGACGAACACCCCGTCTTTTTTATGGGAAAGAGAAGGAATCGCCGCCAGATCATCACGGCCGTCAAGACCATTCACCAAACGGCGGCAGGCCTCTTCGCCTTCTCCCCGGATCATGAAATCAATCCACCTTGCCTCTTTGGCGGAGGCTATCTCTTCATGCATCAGGGTGGCATGGTAGCCACCGATAACAATCTTGACCTCGGGGCTAAGTTCCTTGATCAGGTGGGAGATCTTGATGCAGGTATCATACTGCCAGGTCATGGCCGAAAGGCCTACCAGGTCGGGCTTGATCTTGCCGATCACCTTGGTCAGATATTTCTTGATGGAACGGCGCTTGCGGATCAGATCAACCAGATAGACTTCATGTTCTGCATCGATATTGCCGCCAACTGAGGCAATGCCGTGATTGGGCATGTGAAATGCTGCCTCATGGATGATGAGCGGCACTACATCGGGCATGGAGATGAGAAGAACCTTCATGGCTGTTGTCCTGCGTAGGCTGCCATCACCCGCTGTTCCAGCACGGCTGCAGACGGGACCTGATGCTGGTAGTCGGGCTCGATACGGTCAAGGATCCGCAGAGTGATCCTGTTTTTTATCCTGGTTTGAAAAAGAAACCTGCCCGGGGGAAACAGCTTGTTCGTATGTGTCAGTTGCAAGACATAAATAGGCGCTTTGCACAGCCGGGCAATTTTCAGGGCTCCTCTGTTCAGGTTGCCGACTCCCCCGTCACGGCTCCGGGTGCCTTCGGGAAAGATAAAGAGATTCCCGCCCTTCTGGAAAAAACTCTCCATTGTCTGCATCTGCTTGAGCATCATTCTGGTGAACTGTCCCTCGCCGCTGGCCGGGAAATAGCCTGATTTTTTGATAATCCAGCCGAAGACCGGCATGGAGAAAAAACGCGTCTTGACCAGGGTTCGTTGACGTTCAAACAGGGCAATGAACAGCAATGGATCCAGATAGGAAAGATGATTACAGACGATCACCGCCGACCTGATCGACGCCACCTCCTGATTAATAACCCATTTGTGCCTGGGAGCCGTCACGCGCAGCAGGCAAAAGAAAACCTGATAAAAATGGCTGTTCAACCGCTGGAAGGCGGCTTCCTTGTTTTTGACAAACATGGCTGCACCAAGATACAACCAGGAAAAGAACAGAAAAAAACCAAGAATGAACCAGACCCAGCAGAGGATGGTGACCAAAAAATCTAATAACCGATCAACTTTCATGCTGGGGAGCTACTCAGGTTGTTAAGACTGAAGGCTGAAGGTAAAAGGCTGAAAACTGAAGTGAATTTTACCTTCAATCTTCAGCCTTCATCCTTTCACCTGATTTAATCAACAAACAGGTGTTGACCCCGCCGAAGGCAAAGTTCTGGATGGCACCGATTCCTATGGTTGCCGGGGTTATCTCCTGGACATGCCGCAACATGCGGCAGCGTTCGTCGATGTTTTCAAGGTTCAGGGTGGGTGCGACAAATCCCTGCTCCATCATGTAGAGAGTCAGGATCGTCTCAATCACCCCGCAGGTTCCCATGGTATGGCCCATGTAGCTCTTCAGGCCGCTGACAAAAGGACCGTCCCCGTACACCGCGGCAATGGCCTGGGATTCGATCACATCGCCCATCTTGGTCGCCGTGGCATGGGCGCTGACAAAATCCACCTCCGCGGGGGTGATCCCGGCATCGGCGAGGGCCAGGCGCAGGGTGGTGGTGATCCCTTCCAGGTTGGGGAGGATGAGGTCTCCACCGTTGTTGTTGCAGGCAAAACCAATGACTTCGCCGAGAATCGTTGCCCCGCGCCGTTTTGCCGACTCGTATTCCTCCAGGAGCACCGCGCCGCCGCCCTCGCCCACGACCAGGCCGTCGCGGCCGCTGTCAAAGGGCCTCGGCGTGCAATGCGGCGTCTCATTATAGGCGGTGGAGCAGGCCAGCAGGTTATCAAAGACCGCCACGGTGGTGGTGTCGTACTCATCGGCGCCGCCGCAGAGCATGGCATCCTGCATCCCGTACTTGACCATTTCATAGCCGAAACCGATGGCCTGGCTGCTGGTGGTGCAGGCAGTTGACGAGGCAATAACCCGGCCGGTAATGCCGAACATCCGGGTGATGTTCACCGCCGTGGTATGGACCATGGAACGGAGATAATCCACCGCCCCGATGGAGGCGAATTTCGTCTCCAGCTCCTGAAAAAATGTTTTGTAGATCTCGCGCTGGACCGTGGGGCTGCCATGGGTGGAGCCGAAGGCCACGCCCAGACGGCCGGAGGTGATAAATTCCTGATCCAGGCCGGAGCTCTCCAGCACATCCTTGGCCACCTGGCAGGCATAATAGGCCACCGGCCCCATGGTCTTGCGGTACAGCCGCTTGAAGCCGTAATCTATTTCATAATCCACGGTGCCGAAGACCCGGGAGTGAATATGCCTGTTCAGCAGCCCGTCATCCCGCAGGGGCTTGACCCCGGATCTGCCCTGCCGGAGACTAGCGACGATATCGTCTTTCCCATAACCGATGGGGGTGATGGCCGAGCAGGCGGTAATGACAACGCGTCGCTTCATGGGATTTGCCTGAAGGGCATTAGGGTTTACGGGATGCGGCGATGACTTCAATGTAGTCGAGAATATCGTTGATGGTCCTGATCCCCATGGCCTTTTCCTTTTCCTCCCAGGTGAGGGAATAGCCGAGGATCAACTCGATTTTCCCCAGCAGTTCAATGGCGTCGATACTGTCAAAGCCATGATCGTCCCGGAGGTTATCGTTGAGACCCGGCTGTTCAAACTCAAAATCCTCGATCAGGATGGCCAGGATTTTCTTTTGTAAAACATCTCTATTCATAACCGGTGTCCAGGCAAGGGCTTAAAAAAACAAAAACTTCAGTTTGTGTCCAACCGCTATCTCTCTTGAGCCAATGGCCAAGAAGTATATACGCAAGTTCATTCCTTATAGCATCTCCTTTTAAAGGAAACCAAGTGATTCTTCCTGCTTGAGCATGAATTCTGCCGGAGATAATCAAGAGCATGGGGTAAAATGGCAATCAGCCACTATTCTGTCCGATCCCTGTTCACAAAGCGATAAAAATGGCTGTACTGGGTGATAACGGTAAAAAAACGCCTCATAAGCTTGGGGTTTATTTTCCAGGTCTTTTTCAGCATTCTAAAGAAAAGGGCTCGAACCTGCCGGTTCTCGTTGAAAATGAAATGGCTGAAAATCCTGATCCCAAACCGCAGCTGCTTGGGATCAGCCTTCTTGTTCACATAAATTTCGCTAAAATATTCAACGTTTTTCAACCAGTTAAGCAGTCTCTCCTCAAAAAACTCCGGTTGATAAATTTTCCGGAAAAGACCCCAGTATAAGAAACTGAGTCTCGCAAGGCTCATCTGCTTGGGAATGATATTCGTGTGTAATTGCCATTCCCCGGAGAAATTGTTTTCCGTGAGTCGCCCTTCTTTCTTCAGCCTTTCATAGAGCGTAGTGTGTCGAGGGGCGTTTAACAGGCTGATGCCCGCAATCGGGCTGTCAGTGGCAATCAGGAACTGCTCCAATTCCTCAAAGACATCTTCATCATCGTTATCAAAACCGACTATGAGACCAATAAAGGGGACGATGCCAAAACGGGATATTTTTCTGATTCTCTCAAAGAGGTCTTTTTCTAGATTCTGGCTCTTGTGTACCTCGGCCAGGCTCTCCCGCCGCACCGTTTCTACCCCGAGAAACAGGACGGAAAATCGCGCATCCGCGAACATTTTCAGCAACTGATCATCATCAGCAACCTGGACGGTGATCTGGGTTGAGAATGACAAGGGCCTGGACTGTTTGACGTTCCAGGCGATTACGCTGGCGAGCAGTTCCTGGGTGAATCCTTTGTTGCCAAGGAAATTATCATCGGAAAAGAAAACCGTTCGGGCGCCAAGGTCCAGAGCGTTCTGCAGTTCCTGCAAAATTTGGGCAATGGATTTTGTGCGGTATCTTCTCCCCACATACTGGATAACATCGCAAAAATCGCACTGATTCGGGCAGCCCCTGCTGGTCTGAATACTGAGATTAACATAGTTCCCTGCCCGGATTAAAGACCAGTCCGGGGGAGGACTGTCTTTCATGTCAACATACTGTTCCTGCTTATAAATTTTTTCAGTTTTACCCTCTCTCCATTGCTTGAGGAAAAGCGGCCAGGTGTATTCAGCTTCTCCGATAAAATGATAATCCGCCAGTCCGTCGCAGCGGTCATATTCAATGGAGGCGTATGTCCCCCCCAGAGCTATCTGCCGCCCTCTTTTTCTAAATTCTTCGCAGAGCGCATGGATTCTGTGTGCATGCAGGGTGCCCCCGGTTATGACCACCAGATCGCAAATAAAATCAAAATCTATTTCAGTTACATTCTCATCCGCGAGGGCATACTGAATGCTGACGCCTCTCGGGGTCAAGGCCATCAAGGTAGCCAGGGCTGAATTCGGCATCAATGTTTTAGCCCCCAGAATATCTGCTGTTCCTTGCATGGACCAGAAATTGTCTGGATGCCTGGGGGCTATCAAATAGATTTTTTTAAAATCTTCTTTTGAGCCATAATGCTTAACCCTTGCCTGATCCATTGCAGAGTCCTATTGCTGGGTTCACTTATTGGAGAAAGCGTTCAAAATGATACCATTCAAAGGGATGTTCCCGGAGCCTTTTTTCCAGCAGATCCGCATACTGCTGGGCCGCTTCCCCAATGGCCCGATCCCGATCTGCCCTGGCGTGCGGCCTGATGGCAATGGGGTCAGATAAGGTGAAGCGGTAGCTGTTTTTCCCGGTGCGGAAGGCGAAAAAGACAAACAGCGGCGCCCCGGAGAGCAGGGCAAAGATATAGGGCGCCTCGGGGAGCCAGGCTTCATGGCCGAGAAAGCTGACCCGGACCTTGCGCTGATCGCTGCGCCAAACAATATCCCCGGTCAGGGAGACTATGCCGCCTGACTGCAAAAAACGGATGCCCTCCACCGCGGCAAAGGGTGAGCCCCTCTCCTGATCGACCCCGATAATCGTTACCCCGGCCCGGCGCAGATCCTCCTTTTGCAGCCGCTCCACCCCCTCTTTTTCCTTCACCCCCATATAAAGCAGAAGCCGCAGGTCTTCTTTCTGCCGACGCAGCAATCTGGCCGCCATCTCCCAGTTGCCCAGGTGGGACATAAGCAAAATCCCGCCCTGCCTGCCGATGACTCCCTCAAGTTTTTCCCAGCCCTGGGAGGTGAAGATGGTGGTGTCGTTTCTCTCTGCAAGGAAGCGATCAAGATGGATGGTGGTGAAATTCTGATACTGCCTGAAGGCGCACCACAGGTGATAGAGGCCTCCCCGTTCCGGGAAAAGCGCCCCATAGAACCGGCGGCTTTCCGAAACCCGGCCGGAAAAAAGGAAAAAGCCCGTAGCGATGATCCGCGAGGTCACGACCAGCAGCCAGGGGCCGCAGAGCCTGGCCATCCGGAGAAAAAACTTGTACCAAAAGCCGTTCATGACCGGAAGGCTCCAAAGATTCGTTGCCAGATCAATCTGCTGAAGGTGGCGGAGTTGCGCCGGAAATCAAGCCAGGGCCGAAAGTGGCTGACCCGCTCTCCCTTGGCCTGATAGACAACCCGGACCGGCGCTTCAATGGTGTTGATCCCCTTTTGCTTTGCCCTGACCAGCACCTCCACCTCGAACTGGTAGCGGGTTGCCTTGACCCCCAGATGCAGGGTCTCGGGCAGAGGGTAGAGCCTGAAGCCGGACTGGGAATCCGAGATGAACGGCCCACCGGCCGCCCAGACCCAGAAGTTGGAAAAGCCGCGGCCGAACCTGCTGGTCCAGGGCACGTTTTCCCCGCTCATTCCCTGCCGCCTGCCCACCACGATGGCCCGCCTGCCTTCCCCCGCCGCCCGCAGCAGGGAGGTGGCATCTTCCGGCAGGTGTTGGCCGTCGCCGTCGATGGTGATTGCCCAAGCGCAGCCCTGTTCCACGGCAGCGGCAAAACCGGTAAGCAGGGCCGCGCCTTTACCCAGATTGACGGGATGGCGGATTACGGAAATCCCCGGGATCTGGCGGATGATCTCGGGAGTGCGGTCAGTTGAGCCGTCGTCGATCACCAAGAGGGGCAGGCCCAGCTTCAGGGCCTGGCCAATCACCTCACCGATGCGTTGCTCGTGATTGTAAACCGGGATAATGACTGCGGCTTTCATCGTCCCTCCCTTCCTGCCAGGGCCAGGGACCAGGTGCCGGGCCCCATGTGCACCCCGGAGGTCAGGGAGAGGGGCATAAGCACGATCTCCGCGTCCGGCAGCAACGCCCGCACCTGGGGCTGCACCGTTTGTACCAGCCATGCTTCGTTGTCGGTGTGCTGGAGCATAATCACCGGGGCGGTGGACTGTCTTGCCCGCAGCTTCGCCAAGGCAAAAGCGAGCTGGCCCTCCCTGCTGCGGACAACGCCCACCTTGCGCACCCCTTCGCTGGTCGGACTGATCACGGGCTTCATCTGGAGCAGATCAGCGAAAAATCCCCCTGCCCGGGAAATCCTGCCGCCGGCCGCAAGGTAGCGCAGCTCGTCAATAAAGACATACTCTTCGCAGTCGAGCAGGGCCTTTTGCACAAAGCGGATAACCTCTTCCGGATCTGTGGCTTGTTCCGCATAGCGGGCGGCAAGCAGGGCAACAAGACCCAGCCTGCCGGAGGCGGCGCCGCTGTCCACGACCTCCAGCAGGTTGTCCGGATCGTGTTCTTCTTTCCAGCGCCGGGCAGTATCATGGTTGCCCGTAAAGGCGGAACCGACACAGAGGTAGAGGGTGCGGCCGAACTGCTGGCAGACGCTCTGATAGTGCTGATGCCGCTCGAAGATAGAGGCCTGAGCAGTGGTGACCTTTACGCCCTCCCGCATCAGTCCATAGATCTCCCTCGGCGCGTGCAGGCTTTCCGGCCTGCTTTGGCCCTGGGCCAGGATATAGCTGTCCAGCAGGGTGATGCCGTAGCGCTGTGCCATCTCCCTGCTCAGGGAACCGGCCCCATCGGTCATGATATGGATGGCCTGCCTTTTCCCAGGGCCGGGAATACTGCCTGCGTCCATGGCCTCATCGGACCAATCGACGATCTCGCCCAGGGCGGAAAGCTGGGTGCGCAACAGCTGCCGGTCCGCCGTATGGATATGCACCTTGAAGCCGGATTCCGCCGGGAGCACGACCACGCTTTGCCCCAATTTTGCCAGCTCTTCTCCGGCGGCAGCCTGCCTGTCGCTGGTGTGAATGAGGGCATTCACGCAAAAACAGCCGGTGGGGCTGGCCTGAAAATCACCGCTGATCGCAAGCCTGCCGGCAAAAAGTTCCGGGATGGGGGCGGACATGGTCTGTTGCCCCGCAAGCTGCCGGAAAAACCCCTCAAAAAAGACATACATGCCAAGGGCTCCGGCATCGACGACGCCTGCCTCCCGGAGATCAGGCAGCAGCTGGGAGGTAGCAAGGACCGTCTCTTGCAGCTCCTTGCAGAGCAGGGGATAGAGCAGAACCGGGTCCGTTTGGCCAACCAGGCTTGTGGCCAGGCAGTCAAAGACATTGAGCATGGTGCCGGATTGCGGTCTGGCCAGGGCCTGCCAGGCCTTGGTCCTGCCCAGCGCCGCTTTTTCGGCCAGCTCGGCAAAGCTTTTCGCCTGGTAAAATTCCTGAAAAAAGGCGGCGGCGATATTGCCGGAGTTGCCGGTGGCGCAGCGGGCCAGCAGGTTCAGGGTTTGCGTTGTCTCGGCCGTGCCGTCACGTAAGGGGGCCAGGCTGATGCGCAGATTGGCCCCGGTGTCCCCGTCGGCCACGGGAAAGACGTTGATCCGGTCCAGGAGATCGGCCCAGGCCGACAGGTTTTCGTAACCGCTGACAAAGGCGTTGCGCATGCTCATGTCTCCAGGAATTGGATAATGGCATCCCGGTCGTACTTGCCGTTTTCTTGCAACGGAATCCGGTTGATCGTCTTGAGCACTCGCGGCAGGGCGTAGAATTCCAGGGAATCGGCCAGGGTTTGCCTGAGCAGATTCATATCCACTTCGGCCCCCTGGACCAGGGCCACAATCCGGTGCTCCCTCCCCCCGGATTCGGGCAGGGCCATGACCACACAGTCGCTGACCTTGGGCACTTTCTTGATGACGGCGCGAACCTCTTCCAGATCCACCCGTTTGCCCCCCACCTTGGTCACCCCGTCCACCCGTCCCTTCAGGATAAATTGGCTTGCCCCGCTTCGTGCCACCCGGTCGCCGGTGGTAAAAAAGCCATCGTCGGCCACGGGCAGTTCGGGGGAGAGAAAGGGGGAACGCACGCAGAGGCGCTCTTCTTTGATCTGCCAGGAAACATCCGGGAAAGCGGTGAATGCGGTCTCGCCCAGGTGTCTGTTTCTGGTGGCGATGCCGCCAGTTTCCGTGGAGCCGTACACCTCGACAATCCCTACGTTATTCAGGCGGGAGAAGGTCTCGTTGTCTTCCGCGTCCAGCATACCAGCGGAGGAAAAGGCCAGCCTGAGGGAGGATGCCGCTATCTTTTTCCCCCGCAGGGCCCGGTAATGGGGGGGGATGCCGGCAAGAAGCGTGGCTCCCTGTTCCTGGATCACCTCACCGATCTCGCCGGGGAAAGAGGGGGTGGCCATGACGACCGAGGCACCCGAAACCAGGGGCAGGATAACGGAGAACAGCAGGCCGTAGATATGATAGGGGGGCACGGTGGCGACCAGGCAGTCTTTTTCCGTTACGGCAAAGTGGCGGGCCAGGGACAATCCCTCGCCGAAAAGATTGTCCCCTGTTTTTGCCCAGAGCTGCGGCGTGCCGGTTGAGCCGCCGGTGAAGATCCTGAGCAGTTCCGCTTGCGGCGATATCGAGGCGCAGGGTGCACGCTCAGCCGGGGTTCCTGCCGGCGGGCGGATGATCGTGGTGCCTGGGGGCAGCGCCCAATCGGCATCGGCAATGGCCGTGGTAAAGCCGGTGAGCTGGTGCATCCGGGCCAGGGCCTGGGCGGAAAAGGCGTAGGGCAGAAGCAGGGTCGGGCCGCCCGCCATGGCAGCCAGCAGGACAGCGGCCATGACAGCCCGGTCGTCCACGGCAAGACAGACGGCTACCCCCTCGTATTCCGGGCCGGAAAAGGCAGCACGAAATCCGGCCGCCATGGCATAGACCTCGCCGAAGGTGGCGCCGGAACGGATAAACTCCCGGACCGGAAATTTTGGCCCCGTCAGCAGGGCTTGGATGTCTTGGGAATTATTCAACATGAACAGGTGGTTTGCGATATTCCTAATTTGGGCAGTGCCCTTAATTTCCCCTGACCAGATGCCCCGACCAGAGTCAACTTATAATCTTATGGATGTCCCCTCTCTTGCCCAGGCGCTCGATTGCCGCCGGTGACCCGACAAAGCGGACGCTTTCAGTATGGTGCTTTTTCGTGCGTACCAACATAAATGAACTCCACGAGTCGAATTTCGCCTAGAAGTGTACGAGCAAGAATTGCTCGACGTAGCCAATGACACTTCCAGCGTCCTGCGGCGTCAACTTGTCCCAGTCAGCATGCATGGCGGCATTTCTGACTTTTGGCATGGCAGCGAGCAGCGTCTTCTGTGCGCCCGAGACGAGTCCCTTGCTCTTGAGAGCGTTCACGACATCTTCCATCGTCTTACCATCAACCTGAAGGTCTTTCGAAACTGCGTATCGTTTGAGTACGTCTTCAAGTGCGGCGCACGCTAGAACACTCGCGACAGTGTGATATCCATCAGCCAGAGCTGCCTTCGCCACTGCTACGAAATCTCCGAATAGTTCGCCAGAGATAGAACGCTGAAGATCGAACACATAACCACCATCGATGTCGTTCTTGGCTCCGAAGAAAATTCCGCGAATACTCGCGAGTCGCTTAGAATCAATGTAGTTGTTCTGAATAGTACTCATCTCCTTTTGGAAAGCCAAATAGTGTGGTGAGTCACTTCCAAATGCGTCCTGGATAGCCGAAAGAGCGCTCATGGCCCAAGAGTAAAACTGCTCGTGGTCAGCTATGTTGCTCGATTCCGTACGTATTATCTGAATAGCTCTAGCTTGGTCCTCAAGCTTCTGGAAGCGCCGGACGATTATTTCTGAGACGGCTGGCATGTCTGCTCCTTGCCTAATTGTTAATTTCCTTCAGAATGCCAAACAGCAATCAATACTCAAAAGGGTGGGATTTTGCGAAGATGCATCAGGTTGGCAACGGACTTAGCCAACACAGTGCGGCCTGTCCTGTTTGACAAAATTCTCCGGGAAGAGTAGTCATATCGCAAAGTCCTTGGCCTATCTGTCATAAGAAACAGCGCCGCGGCCTGTTCAAGCCGCCGTCCTGAAACAACCTTGCATTTCCGCCACTATCTTACGCAATTTTCCGTCGAACTTGCGGTTGATATCCTCAAAGTCGCCAATCAGCCGAGCATAAATAGGATCGGCAAAAATCGTGTCGAGATCAACCCGTCCGTGCGACGAAAGGTTGGCGACAAATACATCCTTGATCTTGCGCAGCGCCTTGGCTTGATCGTCGGTGAAATTGTAAAGCCCTAGATAACTCTCGAAACCCGCCTCGATAAGTTCGCGCGTGGTTGGTATCTTTTTTACGCCCAGCACGGCGAGAAAAAAATCCCAAACCGATCCGGCCGGATACTCGTAAATCCGCTGCAATTGTTCCTCGGACAAAATCACGTCGGGTGCTGCCGCCCATTCTTTGATGAGCGCGAGTTCTTCCTCGGTTGGCTGGTAATCCTTGTCTTCCCATGCCTTGCGCCGCAGCAGGGCGATACGCGGGTCCATCGTTGATTTAACGCCTTCCTCGAACAGTTCGCGTGCCTTGGCAATGGGGATGTTGTCAATAATCTTGATGCCTTCCTCCGTAATCTGCACGCGCTGAATCAGGCTCGCGGGATCAGGGTTATCCAGAATCCCCTCAACTCCACCGCCGCCGCCCCCACCACCACCATTACCCCCCGCGCCGGGTTTAACCACCTTTTCGTTCGGTATCAACGTACCCTTGCCGTTATCGCCCATCCGATTGCACAGGCCGACAAAATCGAGAATCTTGAAACTGAATTTACCGGTTTTCGGGTCGAGCCGCGTGCCACGTCCCAGCATCTGCAAATACTTTCCTACCGATTTGGTGATCGCACCAAAAGCGATGTAACGCACGCACGGAATATCAACGCCTGTACTCATGATGTCCACCGACACCACCACGCGAGGATTTGAGTAAGGGCGATCAAACCACTCCTTGAGCGATTCGTTGATGTCTTCGTTTTCCGAAATAATTGCTTCGGCGTACCGCGGGCTTTGGCTTGAATCGTTGAATGCCTTGTTGATCGCTTTCACCAGCATCAGGCTATGCGCCTGGCTGGCCGCAAACAGAATAATTTTTTCGCCGTACTCGGTTTCCTTGCGCAGAATCTCCGCCCAGCGGTTGGCTTGTTCGTCGCTCAAGATGCGCTTGTTAAGCTTCTCCAGCTCGATTGTTTGTTGCGCTCCTAGCTCAATGCGATCGCGGGTTTCCGGGTCGAGCAAATGGTCGTAGAGCACGCCATTTTCCATGGCCTCCTTGGTGAGCGCGGTAATGTGCTCCTCCTTTCGGTAGGGTGCTAAAAAGCCTTCTTCGATAGCCCGGTCAAGGTCAAACTTAAAATCTGGCTCACCGGTCTCGCAGCCGAACAGGCGATAGGTATCGTTGATGGCGGCATCCTCATCGTCGAGCTTGCCGCCCTTCGGCGCAACAGCAATGCGCGGGGTCGCGGTCAGGCCGATACGCGGGCAAACAAAATGATCGAACACCAGATTGCGGTTCACCGTGATTGAGCGGTGGCACTCGTCCACAATGATGAGGTCGTAGAAGTTGCTCGGAATTTTGTCGTAGAGCTGTTCCAGCGTGTCGATCACCACCACATGGATATTCTTGTTCTTGTGCGCCCGCCAACTGGCCGAGGTAATCCAGTGGCTGTTGTAGGTAGGCGCAAGCAGTTGGAACCCCTTGCTGATTGCCTGTCGCGCCAGCGTGCGCCTATCCACCACGAACAAGATGCGCCTGGCCAGCGCATGTTCAAGCAACGCCTTGACCAGCGCAACCATCGTCCGCGTCTTACCCAAGCCGGTCGCCATGTGTACCAGCATCTTCATCTTGCCCTCGCGGTAAAGATTGAGCAGTATGAGGATGCAGGTCAATTGATAAGCGCGCTCCTTGCCCGCCGCCGGATCAAAGCCGCCAGCCAGCGTCGTGTCGATGCGTATTTCCTGTTCCTGCCGCTTCAGCTTGTCCTGCTCAATCTTCAGCTTCATGTCCGTCAACGACATAAAGCTATCGACCACACGAAAATCAGCCGCATCCACCCCACGCCATGCGAGGTCGAAAAACAACACCTTCAGCCCACCAGAACCATCCGCCGCACAGGCATAAAGAAAACGGGGTTTCAGCACGCGGCTATATTTCAGTCGCAGCTTGGGCAACGCCTTCGCCGGATCGTCCAGCTTGTTTTCGATCACCGCCAGAGAAAACCCCTGCATATCCTGCAACACGAAATCCGGCTTGATGGACTTGCTACCGGGAAAATCCTTCTGCTCTTCCTCGGTCAGCGCATAGCTCGGTTGATAGAGCAGCCCCTTATTTTCAACAGTCCAGCCCAGTGACTTCAGAACATCATAGACCTTGAGATCAACTGCCGAAGCCTCGTTGTCGAACACTCCGGTCTTTGTGGGCTTGGGCATGATTAGGACTCCCAGATTAAGCTAATGATATTCAGTGCTTTTTGTCTGCAAACTTTGGCACTTGCCTCTAACCCATCAATGACGAATCGGTTTGCCTTGTAGTTACTTACGCACCTCAATTGATCTTCAATGCTCGGGACAATGATCCGAATAGTCGCAAGTTGGTCTCGATTCACCTTCGGCATACCTGCGCGCTCTTGAAACTCTAGCGTCTGCTCCGCAAACCAGTTCGATGCCAAAACAATAGCAAAATACTCTGCGAAAATCTTTTCTGATTTGATCGTGTATGGGTAAATATCGGAACTGCACACGCCATCGAAGTCAGCAAAAAAACACTTCCTCAAATTAGGCCGCACCTTGCTGTAAACAACCTGACCTGCCCTGAAAGGATACGATGGTCCAATTATTCCGGCCTCTGCGACTGTCTGCGTTGCGACTAGCCGCCCTGTTCCTGATTCAATATGCTCGCCCCCGACATACCGGACATCTGACACCACATTTAGGTCTTTGATGACCTTGGCATCGACATCGGCCATGTCGCCCAACAACATAGATTCGCCATCGAAAGACAGGAACAAATCTACACTCCATGCATCAACAAAACCGTTGGCATGGAATTGCATGGCCGATAATTTTTTCAGTTCGCTAACCTCTTTCTTCTGTTCTTCAAGAGCGGGGAGCGGAATCTCAAACCCACCAAGAAACTCTGCTCCCTGTTCATTTTTGATTCCGCTGTTCTTCTGCGCATCAATCAACGCACGAAACTGTGTGGAACGTAGCACTGCAACCAGATAGTCTGGATCAATTTCGCCCACATTAATTTCGTATGGCAAGTAATGCGTCGAGGTAACAAGGGTGCAGGGTGCAAGAGCTAACGCTCCTTGGTGCAAATTGATCTTTGATGTAACGAGGTCGCCTTTGTACGCCTTATACAAGTCCATCCCTGTTTCGCGCTCATCCCTGAAATGTAGAAGGCCATCGGCAAAGCTGATTTTTTCGACAATGGGCAATGCACCATCGTAGTCGTCTTTTTTTACTTTTTCCTGACGCGGTTTAATTAGGTCTTTCAGTTGTATGCGTAGTGCCTTTGCCTGCGAAGCAATCACTACCTGCAAAGTATTCAAATGCGGGTGCCGCTGGAATTCCTCCGCTGGCACGCTGGTCAGAAACTGCCGCGCCCAGTCGAGTTCCAGCGTATGTCTCGGATCGAGCGAGGACAGCATCTCGTCCAGTTCCTCGGTACGGGCGGCGGCGATGGTGCGGTATTTTCCTTCCAACGTTTTTTCTTCAGCGCCCTCGCGCAGGCGCGTTGCTGCGAAACTTTTCCATGCCTTAATCTGCTCCAAGGTCAAGCTGCTGCGGTAGTTGGGCAAGTTGAAAGAATAGAGATGTGACCGCTCGATCTTGCGGGCAATTTCATTTTCGGTTTTGCTAAACCAGAGTTCGGCGTGTTGCGCGAGCCGCTGGTCGCGCTCGGCGGTCGTGAGCTTCTTTGCGGCAATCTGGGCATTCCACTTTTCCAGTTGCTTAGCTCTGTCGTCGGTTTCCTTTGCGGTCATATCGGCGCGCGTTTCGGCGCGAATGCGATCCTTTATGCGGGGGTCGAGTATCTTGATCCATTCGGCTGGGATGCAGAAAGAATGCCTGCTCTCGGGCGGTTCTTTGCCTTGCCGCACATGGGTGTGAAACAGGTCGAGTGCCTCGACCAATTGGCTACCGGCGATGGGCTTACGGTTGGTGCCCATCGTGTAGCCGTCATTGGTGACTTTGTAAAACCAGACGCGCTTGGTGGGTTGGCCTTTGACAAATAGCAGGATAGAGGTTTTCGGCCCTTGCCCTCCCTTACTGACAAACAACCCTTGCGGCAGGCTGATGATGGCTTGCAGGTTGCATTCTTCGAGCAAGGCACGGCGCAGGGAGCGGGCGCTGTTTTGATCCCAGGTCAAAAATCCTTCGGAGACGATGACGGCACACACCCCGTGTTGCTCCAAGGTTTCCAGCATCAGCTTGACGAAGAGGATGGTGGTTTCGCCCTCGGTGGGGTATTCGCTCCAAACATTGGGATAGGCTTCTTTGTCCCGTTCCGCGCCAAAAGGCGGATTGGCGAGTACAATACTTTTGCTGTTGGGCAAAATAACGCTGCCGAATTTTTCCAGCGCGTCGCCCTGCTGGATGTTGCCAGGGTTGATGCCACGCACATAGAAATTGATCGCGGCCATTTTGCGCACCATGCCGAGATACTCGATACCACCTACACCGGAGCGATAAAAATCGGTAGTTACTTCATGCGACGGCAGCTCTGTCGGATACTGGTCGAACCAATTTTTGAACCATACAATGAGTTCCGGGTGTGCCTTGGTGCCGGGCCAATGGCCTTCGCGATAGACGCCTTCGAGCACATATTCAAAGCTGTCGAACATGAAGCCGCCGGTGCCCACTGCCGGGTCAAATAGCCGCGACTTGAAAGTGGGCGCGGTCAAACCGACCATGAATTGCCGGATGTGGTCGGGTGTACGATGCAGGCCGATATCTTTGGTGCCGCCGGTTTCCGAGAGTGCCGATTCGATGGCATCGCCCAACAGGTCGGTTTTCAGTAGCCGTTCGCTGTCGAGTTCAGCGACCAGCCCGATGATTTCGGCCATGTTGCCGCTGGTCACGTTGTTGGTGAAGTTGGAGTTGCCGAAAACCTCCTCGATCAGAATCAGTTGATCCTGCACCTTGGTGGAGAGATTGCCTTGCCAGACTTTGCGCGCTTCGCTGAGGATATGGGCATAGAAAGGGAAAAAACGCGTGTTGAGCGCAGTCAGGATTTGGTCGTTGGGCAGGCTCAACAATGAAGTGAATAGCCGCGCTTCGTTGTCACCGGCAAACGCACCACGCAACTGTTCGTACTCAGGGTCTTGCACCAGCTTGACCTCGAAGATGCGCAACAACAGCAGCTCGATGATGTATTCTACCCGCTGCACCGGCGTGCCGGCGGGCCGCAACTTATTGTGCAGTTTTTTGAGGATGTTGTTAGTTTCTTTATCAGCGTAGTGGACAGTGGAACGGGCCATAATCATTTATCCTGGTGGGTGGGGGGCATTGCTTGCTAATTAGCTATTCTTGTCCATAATGCTCACCCTATATCAATTTATTCATATTTATACTGTGCGATGTGTATACGTACAAATAAATTACTATAAACAGAACGTGTTGGGGAACACCAGCCCCTGGTGCGTTCCCGTAGATCATGGTGGTTAAATAAAGGCATGGCGATATTCTTCTGTAAAGGCAGCGCGTGATTATCTCTAACAAGGCAATATCATAACAATGAAATCAAGACATTACAGACAAGTCAACGGAAAACTATCTTGAAATTTGCCGCACCCCATGTTGAAAAACTCTCTGTGATAAAATTAAAACAGACGGCAGACCGAGCGATGGGCAGAACGGGGACGGGGCACGCCGGGAGACGTACTTCAAGTTATAAGTTTTGATGCACTGGAACCCGTTTACGGCAAAGAATCTTATAAACTGAAGTCCCCAATTTCCCACTGGTGGCCCGTTGTTGACCAGGAGAAGATCGTTCGCCGTCTCCAGGCCCGGCAGGCTCAGGCCCAGCGAGGTGGAAACCAGGCTTGAACAGGAACTCTACTTACTTCCTCCCTGCCAGGGCGCCTTTGATCTCCATTCCGTAATGAAGTCGAGTGGTATCAAACTTCCGCCTCCACCGCAGTGTTGATCATAACCCGCCAACGCGAATTCTTTTCCGCCCCTTTAAAGGGAATGGATCGCGCGAGCGGGGTTACCACCGGCTGTTTCTGCTCGATGTACCTCGCCAGGGCAGCCGTCTTGTCGTCAGCCATTACCAGGTCAAGGAGATACCCCAGCCGTTGTGCCCAGGCAATGGGCGAGAGCCTGGCCACCTCGACCAGCTTGCCGGCATCGAGCTGTTCGGCCAGTTCCGCCAGAATGGTTGCCACATTATCCAAACCCGCCGAACGATCCGGATAACCTACCAGATCAAAGGAGGTTGCCTCCGGGGTGGAGAGTTTCAGAAAACCGCGCGGGGTCTTGAAAGAGACAGTTGGGATTTCCGCGACATTTTTGCGGGCAATGAACCTTATTCTAACCTTGCCGCAATCGATGGGAGGGCGGTTTTTTGCCACAACAACCTGAAATACCTGGGGGCGATGATGCGCAGCGCCAAGGTGCTCTGCCGCACTCAAAAGACCTGCATAGTAGGGCTCTTTCAGGTGCTCCATCAGTTGCGGGATAAATTGGTCCGGGGGCAGGCAACCGCTGCTTCGGTTTTCCGGGGGGACAATTACCCAGAAGCCTCGGTAGGGCATGGCGATTTCGCCCTTCTTGCCCAGCCGCCTCAGCGCTGCTCGCGCCGCGACCGGAGACTGGTGCAGGGCTTTGGCAGCTTCCTCGACCGTAAAGGTGTACCGGCCCCGTGCCGCCAAATCGGAAATGAATCTGGATGCGAGCATGTTGTTCCCATCTTTAAATTAATCACTCGCTAAAAGTAACGGTTTTCGTTGCTCTTGTCGAGAGATAAAAATGGTATCGACGCCTGGGCTACGTTCACCGGAAAGTGCCTTATAAAGTCTTTCGCGGGACAGTCCTGCATCCCGAGCAACTTGGGACATACCTTTGGCGCGGGCGATGTCACCAAGAGCTTTGGCAATAAAACTGGCGTCGCCATTTGCTTCTTCGAGGCAGGCTTCCAGGTAAGCAGCCATTTCCTCTTGCGTTCTGAGATGTTCTGCAACGTCATAGCGAGTGGTAGCTGTTTTAGTCATGGTGTGGTTACTCCAGAAGGTTGCGAGCGAGACGTAAGGCTGTTTGAGGCTGGAGTGCGCAACAGTTGAATTTACAGAATAGTGACTTATCACTTTCCCTATCCCCCATGTAATCTATCAAATCCTATCTGCTCGCATCCCGACCAAAAGATTGCCCGGCAAGACTTCTGTCCCGCGGCTGGAAGGTGTCGTCCGCCATCTCCTTTTTTACCACCTGCTGGAACAGCTTCACCATCTTGAACTTTTGCGATTCATCCTGATAAAAGGTGTTCCAGGCATAATCGAGCAGTCCCTGCAACCTGTCCGGGCTCATCTGTTTGGGCTGAAACACCACCTTGTCCGCCGAGTAATCGTTCCAGTCCTGGGAGAGAATGCGATTCTGCCGGTTCAGCTCCTCCCAGGCCTTGGTGTGGGGGAAAGGGGTCAGGACCGTGAATTCGGCCAGATCGAGCTCGATCTCCAGCAAAAAATCGATCAGCCGTTTGATAAAGTCTTCATCGTGGTTGTCGAGGCCAAGGAGGATCGTGCCTTCAACCCCGATCCCGTGGTCATGGTAGCGCTTGATCCGCTCCTTGATGTAATCCGAGGTGTCGAAGACCGCCTGATACACGTACCAGGCCCCGGCCCGGGCCGCGAGATCCAGAACCTCGGGCTTGTCTTCAATGGGGTGGGAGCACCATTTCTTTTTCAAGGGGATCATTTCCCGGAACAGATCCATCTCCCACTGGGTATTCTGGGCCAGGGAGTTGTCCACGATGAAGAGCCGGTTGTTGTCGATGCCGGCCATCTCGGCCACGGCCTTGTCGATGGGCCGAGGCCGGAAAACGCGGCCGCCCAGGTAGGAGACGGCGCAGGGGTAGCAGTTGAAGCGGCAGCCGCGCGAGGCGTGGACCAGGTCAACCATCTGCACGCCCTTGTAGTTGTAGAGCTTACGGTTGAGAAGATCCCGGCGCGCCGGACCCACCAGTCCGATATCGGGCCGATCCTTGATAAAGTCGTAGCAGGGCTGTAGCTTGTTGTTCCGGAAATCGGCAAAGACCTGTTCCATCCGCCCCTCGGCTTCGCCCAGGAAAACGGCATCGGCGTGTTCCATGGTCTCCTCGGCATGGAGCATGGTGGCAATGCCGCCGAAGATCACCTTGATCCCTTTTTTCCGGTAGATATCGGCAATCTCCCAGCCCCGCTTGACCTGCACGGTCAACATCATGGAGATGCCGACAAAATCCACCGCCTCGTCAAAATCGATGGCTTCCAGATTCTCGTCGATAAAATCAACATCAACATAGGCGGGCAGCGCGGCGGCAAAGACCACCGGGCCGTGGGGCGGCAGGTGAAACTCTGTCTGCCGGTCCAGCTTGGCCCATTTGGGATAGATCAGTTTGAATTTCATGGCAGTGCTTTCCCGTTCAAGCCGTTGGAATAAGGCAACAGTAGTATTTTATAGCGAAAACGGCATAAGGAGCCGTAACAAAATGATTAAAAAAATGTAATAGTCATTTGCCAACGGCTCCTAAATTTTCAACATGGATCAGGGTCATTTTCAGAGTGTAGTTCGTGTGGCCGAACCCCTTGAGTTCAAAATGTTCGGGGATCAGGCTCTCCCCCTCTTTGCGGCAGGAACTCCCCACCACGGAGCGGTTCAGGGCCTGATCGGCGCCATAGGTTCGTATCTGCCAGCAGCCAGCCATGGCCGGGAGAATATCGGTGATCCGGCCCTCGACCCCGGTGTAGCGGCAGATCGGGATCGTGCCTCCGGCGCGTCCGTATTGCACCTTTGCGGGAGAAGGGGCGCGAAAAATCGTCCGCACATCTTCCATCAATCCTGCCGCAAAGGCAAGCTTGTCAAAGGGAGGAACCGCCCGCCGGACTTCCAGGCCTTCTTTATCCCGATACACCGCCTCAAAGAGGGTGAACCCTTCAACGGTCATCAGGGCACAGGCAATTTCGTCTCCACCAAGGCTGGTCACCCCGAGAACCGTGGCGCCGGAGCCATCCGCCATGGAGAACTCAATGGTATGGACAAACTCCCAGCGTCCTTGGGGAAAGACCGCCGCACACCTCCGCTCCTCTCCCGCTTCAACGGTCAGCTCCGGCAGGGAGGGCTGTTGCGCCGCGCAGCCGGTAAGGCCAAGCAGCAGGATGATGAGCAGAAAAAAGACCGGCGGCTTCATTGCTTAGTAAACACGGCAGCAGGGATCTCCTGATTGAGGAGCCTGTTGCTGAAGGTGAGGCTGGTGAAGGCGCCCGGCCCCTCGAAGATAATCACCTTGTCGAGAAGCCCTGCCTGATCGCCGAGTTTGAGCTCAATGCTGCTGATCAAGGCGGCAAAGCCCGGTTCCTTCGGGGTGAGCAATACGGTCTGTTTTTTGGGAAAGGAAACCGTAAACATGGCGTTGTCGGTAAAACGGCCATCGAGCCAGTTGGAAATCTCGGCCAGCACGACCTGCATGGCATCGAGCCGCATCCCCTTGTCTTCCGTGAGCACGCCATCCCGTTCCACGAATTTCCTCACCTTGCCGCCATGCATGAGCAGGATGGAGCGGATGGGCGTCCGGTATTCCCAGCGCAGGGACTGGGGGGCCTGAAAGGTGAAGGAGCCGGTGGAGATGATGGGGCGGGCCAGGATCTTCAGATGTTTTTCCTGGATAAAATCGGCCTGGACCGAGCGCAATTGCCCCGGCTGGACCTGCGTTACCGGCTCTCCCCGGCTTGCAGCTCCGGCTTGGACGGCCGGGACGGCGACGAAAAGAGAGAGGGCGACAAGGAGCAGCAGCCGTTTCATCAAAACATCCCGCCGTTGACCGAGATGACCTGGCCGGTGACATAGGAAGCTGCATCGGAACAGAGAAAGCCCACCACCTTGGCCACCTCGTCCGGCCTGCCGATGCGGTTCATGGGAATCATGGTCTTGATATGCTCCTTGGGGGCGTTCTGGATCATGTCCGTCTCGATCAGGCCAGGAGCCACGACATTGACCCGAATCCCCATGCGGGCGACCTCGGCGGCGATGACCCGGCTGGCCGCGTTCAAGCCGGCCTTGGCCGCGGAATAGTTGGCCTGGCCCCGGTTAACCATAAGGGAACTGGCGGAGGAAACGGAGACAATGGTCCCCTTGCGGTGGCGCACCATCAACTCCAGCACCGGCCGGGTCATATTGTAAAACCCGTGCAGACTGGTATCAATGACCGACTGCCACCTCTCCGGCGGCATCATCATGAACAGCCCGTCGGCAACGATCCCGGCATTGTTGACCAGGATGTCGATGGATCCCAGCCTGGCGCCAAGCTCCGCCACAATCTTTTCCGCCGCCTGTCCGTCCCGGACATCAAACCGGCAGATCTCGCCCCGGCCGCCCTCCCCTTCGATCATGGCCAGGGTCTGCTCTGCGCCCTGTTGGTCACTGTGGTAGTTGATGACCAGATAATAGCCAGAGCGCGCCAGCTCCACGCAGATTGCCCGGCCGATCCCTTTGCTGCCCCCGGTGACCAGGGCTATGCTTTTTTCGTTTTTTGTGGTCATTGTTGATTTGCCTGAAAAAGTTGCAGGATGGCCCGGCCGATGAGCTGCTTGTCCAGGTGCAGTTCGCAGGCGACCTCCCGGAGATTTTCAAAACTATAAGTATTTTCTGCCCTGGCCGTGATCCTGGCGCCAAAGGGCAGGGAGTCGATAAAAAAATCCGCCTTTTTTATGCCCACCAGCCAGCCCATCTGATTGGAGTCCCGGCCATGAGTCTGGACCCTGCTCCAGCCGTTGCACACCCCGGCAGTCTGGGCGGCGAGTTCCACCAGAATCAGAGGGTCCACCCCTTGCCCATCGGCCATGGGCCACGTTTTTTCCACCAAAAAAAGGGCGCGGGCGCTCTCGCTGTCCACCTCCATAATCTCCTTGACCAACAGCATGGTGCCGCGATGGGGCAGAAGATCCTCCAGGGTGAGATCGGAGAGTGTTAGTGGGCTCATGCAAACATACCTTTTCCTGATTAGCGCTAATTTTCCTAAAATCCCCTCGCCCTTGAGGGAGAGGGTCAGGGAGAGGGTGGACAGCGCAATTTACCCCCTCTCCCCGGCCCTCTCCCCCAGTAAAGCGGGGGAGAGGGAGAATTTCAAAGGAGCTCTCTCTGTACAAATTACATCTTGCGGAAAATTCGCGCTGATCAGGCACCTTCTTGACCCTGGTCCTTAGAGCCGAAACGATACCCCTTTTTCCAGCGGCCAGCCACTCCTGAAGTGGAATTATTCTTGGCATTATCTTTTTTTAGGCAGTATATAATTACACGTAAACGTTATCCAGCACAAGTTTCCGAAAACCAGACCGGCTTCATTGCCGCCTTGCCGCCAGTATTTCCTCATCCTCTAACGACAATCATACAGTGACCGCATCCTATGAATACATTGACAGCAGAACTCAAGGTCAAGATCATTGACATCCTGAATCTTCAAGATCTGAGCCCGGAGAATTTCGACGAAAACGACCGACTGGTCGGCGGCGCCTTGGGCATTGACTCCATCGATGTCCTGGAAATGGTGGTCATGGTGGAAAAAGACTATGGCGTCGTGATCAACAGCCAGGAAGTCGGAGAAAAGATCTTTTCCTCCCTTGCCTCCCTGGCCGAATACATCAAGGAAAACACCCCCGGTTCATCGTCCTGATGGGAAAAAGGGTTTACATCGCCGGTCTGGGTATCATCAGCCCGCTTGGCGAGGGACTCGCCGCCACAGAAGAAGCGCTGCGCGACAACCATTCGGCAATCAGGCCGCTTGATCTCTTCCCCCTCTTGCATGGCGAGCCTTTGCCGACGGGCCAGGTCCGCGACCTGGCCGAGCAGTCGGACCTGCCCCGCACCCACCGCCTGGCCCTGAACGCCGCCAGGCAGGCCATGGCCTCCTCTCACACCCCACCCGATGCAATCATTCTCGGCAACACCACCGGCGGCATCCTGACCACGGAGGCGTTGCTCCGGGCCAAGGCGGACAATAAGGAATTGTACCGGTATCACGGGTTAAACAGTGTCGCCGAGTATCTTGCCCAAGAGCTCGGCTGCAGGGGCATACCCCTCACCGTTTCCACCGCCTGTTCCTCCGGGGCCGTAGCCATTGCCCTGGCTCTGGAAATGCTGCGCAGCGGCAAAGCGAAGGCAGTTCTGGCCGGAGGGGTGGATTCGCTCTGCCGTCTGACCTATTTCGGTTTTCATTCCCTACAGCTCGTGGACAAGCAGGGCTGCCGACCCCTTGATGCGGACCGGCATGGTATGGCGGTGGCCGAAGGCGCGGCCATGCTGCTGCTGACCACGGAAAAACCGGCCCGCCCCCTGGCAGAACTCCTCGGCGCCGGGCTTTCCTGCGATGCCTATCACCCGGCCGCCCCCCACCCCGAGGGCCGAGGCGCACTCAGGGCCATGCAGGCGGCACTTGCCGATGCCGGTCTTAATCCTACAGAGATCAGCTACATCAATCTCCACGGCACCGGCACCCCGGAAAACGATCTGGCCGAGGCCAAAGCCGTCCGCACCCTCTTTGCCGCGCCGCCGCCGCTCTCCTCCATCAAAGGGGCAACGGGCCACAGCCTGGCTGCCTCCGGGGCCATCGAGGCGGTAGTGGCGGCAATCGCGGTGGCCAAAGACTTTTTGCCCGCCAACACCGGTTGCCGGAATCCCGATCCCGCCCTTGGCCTGACCCCGTTGCGCCAGCCGACCAACCAGGCCACCGCCGCCGTGCTCAGCAACTCCTTTGGCTTTGGCGGCAACAACGGCTGCCTGGTAATTGCCAAAGCGGACCGTTTTCCACTCCCCGCTCCCAGGCAAGGCAAGGCCGGGCTGGCCATTCACGGCTATGCCTGCCTCACCGGCGCCGGGGATACCGCCGCCACCCTGGCCCTGCTTGCCCAGGGTCTGCCGGTGGCCGGCACGGCGGACCTGGCCGGCATCTCGGCAAACCTGCCGCCCAACCTGGTGCGCCGCCTGAAACGGCTGCCGCGCCTGACGCTGTCCTTGGCCCTGAGCGCCCACCAGGATTCCGGATTCGAGGCAAAGCCCGGTGCCGTGTTCATGGGAACCGGCTGGGGCGCCCTCTCGGAAACCCATGATTTCCTGACCCGCCTCACCGATTCGGGCGAACAGTTTCCCAGCCCCACCGACTTTGTCGGCTCGGTGCATAACGGGCCTGCCGGGCAAACCGCCATCCTCTTCGGGGCCTCTGGAGCCAATATCACCGCCAGCGGCGGCGATTACTCCTTTGAGCAGGCGCTGTTTGCCGCGGACCTCATGCTGGACGAGGGACAGGAAAGCGCCCTCGTCCTTGGTGCGGATGAGGGGCACCCGGTCCTCTCTCCCCTGCTCGATCCCTCCATTGCCTCGGGCACCCTTTTGGCCGACGGCGGCGGCGGTTTTTGTCTGAGCAGAAAAGCAGCAGGCGCCCAATGCCTGGTCCGGATTCCTTTTTATCAGTGCAGCGCAGCCGAGGGGGGGATCAAGGCCCTGATCGATGCCCTGGGTGGGGCCCAAACCTTAAACGGCAAGTATGCCCTCCTGCTGGCCGGTATCCCCGCAGCGGTAAGGGAAGAAGGCGAGGGGCAGCTGGCAGAGTTTCTGGGCCAATCCGAATTACAGGCCCCAATCATCCGCTACCGCGAATTTACCGGGGAATTCGCCTCGGCCTCGGCCGTCGCCGCGGTTATGGCCGCTTCCTTTCTCCGCTCGGGGGAGGTGCCCGGACCGTTCGTATCCGGGGATGATCTTGCGCTGGCAGGCAAAAAAAATGCCATCCTGGTGCTGGGTCTGGGCCGATATCTTTCCGCCATGGAATTCTCCCGGCCATGAAGATCTTGCTCATCTCGCCCAATACCCTCACCGTCCCTTATCCAGTCTATCCCATCGGCCTGGACTATGTGGCGGGGTGTGTTGCCGCAGAGCATCAGGTCCGAATCGCGGACCTGAATGTCCTCTCCCTAGCGGCCCTGGCAGAGCTGTTGCGCGATTTTTCCCCGGAGATCATCGGCCTCTCCTGCCGCAATATCGACAACACCGAGGCGGGCGAGCCCCTCTTTTTTATCAGTGCCTACGGCGAACTGGTTGCCTGGCTGCGCGAGCGCTCGCAAGCCGTGCTGGTCTGCGGCGGCAGCGGATTCACCATCATGGCGGAGAGGGTTTTCGCCGCCCTGGGCGTGGATTACGGGATCATCGGCGAGGGGGAGCGATTCGGCCTGCTGGTGGAGGCCCTGCACCGTGGACTGGACCCGACCCGGATTCCCGGGGTGATCTCCCCTGGTTCCTCTCCGGCAACGCCCGAGCCCTGGCCCGGCCAACAGGTGCGCGCCTTCCGGCCCCAAGCCTCCCATGTGGAATTTTACCTCAAAAAAGGGGGGATGCTGAATCTGCAAACCAAACGGGGCTGTTCTTTCAACTGCATCTATTGCCCGTATCCCCATCTCGAAGGGAAAAAGCACCGTCTGGCCCCCCCCGCTGAGGTGGCCAGGACCGCCCTGGATCTGCAGGAGGCCGGAGCCAGGTATCTTTTTCTCACCGACTCGGCCTTTAATTCGGATGTGGCCCACAGTCTGGCCGTGGCCAAGGCCTTCAAGGATGCCGGAGTTTCCATTCCCTGGGGTGGTTTTTTCGCCCCGCTCAGGCTGCCGACCGATTATTTTACCCGCATGGCCGAAGCCGGTTGCAATCATGTGGAATTCGGCACCGAGTCGCTCTCCACGGCCATGCTGGCCGCCTACCGAAAACCCTTTGGGGTTGACGAGGTTTTTGCCGCCCACCAACAGGCCCTTGAGGCTGGGCTGCATGTGGCCCATTACTTTCTCCTTGGTGGTCCGGGGGAATCCCCCGCCACGGTCGCGGAATCCCTTGACCGCATCGAACAGCTCAACAAGACGGTGCTCTTTTTTTTCATCGGGATCCGGATCTATCCCCATACCGCCCTTTACGACCTCGCCCTTGCGGAAGGGAAGATTCGCCCGGAAACAAATCTGCTGCAGCCGCTTTTTTACCAGGCCGAGGCAATCGACCGCGACACCATTGCCGCTCAGGTCACGGCACGGGCGGGCAAGCGCGGCAACTGGCTCATCGGCTCCGGCGGGGCACGGAGCGCGGCCATGGTCAAGAAGATGTACGACCGGGGGCATACCGGGCCGCTCTGGGAATTTCTTGCCGGATAACCTGTTCTTGCAGCAGGGCCTCTCTTGCGTGTTTATACCCCCGGTGGTATAAGTTTTTTGTAAGCGGTCGCAGGGTCGGCACCGGCATGTTCCCCAGATTGATTTTTACCCAGGACTCGACGCGATACCTTGAGCTATTTGTTGGTCGAAACCGAAGCGAGACAATTGCCACAAGACGAGCTGGCCGCCCGGGTGACAACGGATCGTCAATCGCCCTGGTTTTCCGGGCACTTTCCTGATAATCCGATCCTGCCGGGAATTGCCCAGTTAAAGATGGTTGCCGATCTTATTGTCGCATCCAGGGAAGATGACCTTTGCCTGAGCGGCCTGAGCCGGATCAAGTTCAGAAAGATCGTCAGACCCGGAGAACTCCTTGACATCCATGCCACATTCGTCCAAATTAAAAAGCACTATACGTTCCGGATAACCAGCGGCAATGATGAGGTTTGTTCCGGGATAATGCTTTTTGCCAAAAAAACCAAGATATAGAGACCTACATGAACACAGACCTTCCCCAAACCATCACCAGGATCGCTGAAATCATCATCAACACCTTGCAGCTGGAGGATGTCACCCCCCAGACCTTTGACCCGGACCTCGACCTGGTGGACGAGGTGGGCATTGACTCCATGGATCTGGCGACCATTGCCCTGGTTCTCCGGGACGAATACGGCATCCGGATCGATGAAGACGATTATCCCAAGCTGACCACCGTCCAGATCATCGCCGAGTACATCAACACCAAATTGACCAGTGGCGAATAAGTGATCGTCCCGGCCAGGGAGTATAAATTCTCCGAGATCATCGCAGACCCGGTTATCAGGGAAAGGTGGAATAAAGTCCGGAGGTATTTCTTTCTCCGCGAATCCACCTATGACATGAGCAACCGCTGCAATATCCGCTGCGAAGGGTGCTATTATTTTGCCGGGGAAAAACAGTTTGCCGAGGAAAACCGGGATCCGGCAGCCTGGCGGCAGCTCCTGGAAGCGGAAAAGGCCCGGGGCATCACCTTTGTCGTGCTTGCCGGGGCCGAACCGTCCCTGGTGCCGGAGCTGTGCGAGGTGTGTCACGGGGTGATTCCCTTGGGCGCCATTGCCAGCAACGGGCTGCACCGTCTCCCGCCGGGGATTGATTACCGGATCCATCTCTCGGTCTGGGGCAATGACCGGACCAGCCTTGCCATCAGAAAGGCCCCGGACATGCTGGTCCGGCAGATGGCCAACTATCAAAATGACCCCAGAGCCGTCTGGGTATATACTTTTACCCCGGTCAACATCGACGAAGCCAGAGAGGTTACGGAAATCCTGGCCAAAGGCGGCCTGCAGATCACCTTCAACATGTTTTCCTCCCCGGTCGGCTACAAAGGACCGCTGCGCCATACTCCTCAAACCCTTGCGAAAACGGCGCAGGTCATGACCGAGCTGCTGGCCGAGTTCCCGGAAACCGTGCTGTTTTCTCCCTACAATATCCTTACCCACACCCGGCCCCATGGGCTGCATGAGCTTTTTTCCTGTTCCTATCCCCGCATGAACCAGGCAACGGATATCGGTCTTGGCAGAACATTTCGCCAATACCGCACCAACCTGCAGTGGGATCGCGAGGCGGCCTGCTGCGTGCCGGATACCGATTGTGATGACTGCCGTCATTACGCGGCGGGCAGCGCCGTGGTCACGGCCAGGATGTACCGGCACGCCACGGACCCGTTGACCTTCTCCGCCTGGCTTGACTATGTTGACACCTACCTGGCCGTCTGGGTTAAGGGGTATGCAAAAGGCCCTAACCTCTGCGAGACGCCGGTTATCCCCCCTCCAAACCAATGAGTTGCCTCCGGTATAAACCATGAAAACCGTCAGTTCCCTGCTCGATGCGCACTGGTATGAGCGCTATAAAAATATTGCCCGGCTTAATATCCGCAGTTCCATCTATGACGTCACCGACCGCTGCAACCTTCGTTGCAAGGGCTGCTTCTTCTTTTCCTCGGGCGAGCACGAGGCGGCCTCCGAAGAAAAGGACGTCGGCAAGTGGCACACCTTTGTGGAAAAAGAGATGGCCCGCGGGGTGAACCTGGCCATCCTCATCGGCGGGGAGCCCACCCTCTGCCTGGACCGGATCGAGGCTTTTTACAAGCGGCTGCCCACCTTCTGCGCCACCAATGGCCTGATCAAGGTGCCGAGGGACAGATTCCCCGACATGATGGTCGGCATTTCCCTGTGGGGCGAGGCGGAGGATGAAATAACCCTGCGCGGCAAGGATACCTTCAAGATTTCCAGCGCCAACTACGCCGGTGATCCCCACGCCTATTATCTCTACACCATCACCCCCAAACAGCTCGGCAAGACCGAGAAGATCATCAAGAAAATCGAAGGGGTCGGGCTGAAGGTGCACATGCAGCTTTTGTCCAATGACGAGGCGGTGGATGGCTTTTCCTGGACCCCGGCCGAACTGATCGAGGTGCGGGCGGAGATGGATGCGATGCTGGAGGCCTACCCGCGGACGGTGATCTCCTCAAAATATTACCACCAGATCATCACCACCGGGCAAATGCTGGGCAGACCGTTCGGCTGGATGGAATGCCCCTCGGTGACGGATACCATCGACAAGCGGGATCCCCGACCCAAGCGGCTGACCAATTTCATCCGCTGGGCCTCGGACCTTGAGACCGTCCACCGCTGCTGCACCTCGGAAACCCGCGACTGCGCCACCTGCAAGGATGGCGCGGCCCACATGAGCTGGGTTATGGCCAACAAACGGGCGCACATGCAGAGTGCCGAGGAGCTGCAGAACTGGATTGAGGTGTACGAAATGTTTGCCAAGCTCTATCAGTTCATCCCCTGGTAATCAGGCGTGTCAAGGATCGGCTGATGGGCTTGAAAGACGCGGTTATTATCGGCTACGATGCCATCTCCCCCCTGGGTCATGATCTTGAAAGCCAATGGCAGCAGGCCCTTGCCGGAAAAAGCGGCATCGGCCCGCTGACCCGTTTCCCCCGCAGCGATGATTTCCCGGTCAGGATTGCCGGCCAGGTTCCCTCCATCGATGATGCGGACTACCCCTTTCTCTCCGCCAGGCACCAGGCAGCCTGGAGCTCTCCAGTCTTCAAGTATTCCCAGCTCACGGTGGCCAGAGCCCTGGAACGCAGCGGGATCGAAATCACCCCGGACCTTGCCTCCCGGGTAGCGGTGACCTACAGCTCCGCCATCGGCGGCCTAGATGCGGTACTGACCGCCGACCGAAGGATGCAAAGCGAAGGCAAACTGCCCCTTCCCTACGCCAACCCCAATGCCTGCATCAACATGATCGGCGGCAAGATCGCCATCCTGACCGGGGCCAGAGGGCCGATCACCTCCACCATCTCCGCCTGCGCCACCGGGCTCACCTCGATGATCATCGGCGCCATGTTTCTCGCCCAGAACCGGGCCGATGTCGCCATCTGCGGCGCGGTTGATTTTGCCCTGGTCGAACCGATCGTGGCCGGTTTTTACACCATGAACGGCGTTTACATCCCCAAAAAAGAGCGGGAAAATGATTCTCCGGCCGTAGCCAGCCGGCCATTTTCCGCCAACCGGCGGGGCTTTGTCCTCTCCGAGGGCGCTGGGGCGGTGATCCTCGCCACCCGGGAATTCGCCGAGGCGCACGGCCTGCCGTATCATTGCGAACTTGCCGGCTGGGGCATGACCTCGGATGCCCACCACTTTGTCGCCCCCTATCTGGAAACGGTCCGGCAGTGCATGCTCGACGCGATAGGCGATGCCGCCATCGCTCCCCGGGACATCGATGTGGTCAACGCCCATGCCGCCTCCACCAAGGTCGGCGACCAGGTGGAATACGATGCCTTGCGGGCGGTTTTTCAAGATAAGCTGCCGCCGGTCTGCGCCAACAAATCGCTGATCGGCCACGCCATGGGCGCCTCCAGCGTTATCGAGTCCATCTTTGCCCTGCTGGGGATGCGGGACGGGGTTGTGCCGCCCACCATCAATTACACTGCTGATCCCCAGATCGCCATCGACTGCGTGGACGAAGGAAAACGGCCACTCATCCAGGAGTTTGTCTTAAAAAACGCCTTTGGTTTCGGGGGCTGCAACAGTTGTGCGGTGTTCAAGAGAAGCAGTTAAAAAAGCAGAGGCCGAGCCGCTGAAATTATGAAAGCACCGCTGAACAGAAAGGTCTTTGTCGTTGGCTATGGTGCGGCGACCTCCCTGGGTAACACCTTTGCCGCCACCTGGGAGGCTGCCCTGGCCGGCAGGGCCGGCTTTCGCCGGATCAGCCGCTGTGAGGTCACCACCCGCAGCAATGTGGTGGGGGAGATCCCGGACTGGGACCCGTCCAGGCTGGAGTATGTGACCCGGAAAGAGGCCTCGCTCTGGGATGCCCGATTTGTCTTTCTCACCATGGAGGTGTGCCGGGAGGCCCTGACCAATGCCGGGCTGGTCATTGACCGGGAGACCGGCCCCAGAACCGGCTGCCTGATCGGTTCGGCCCTCAATGGCACGGATGCCTACCGGATTGCCATGGACAACTATGTCAACCGGGGCCCCCTGAAGGTGAGCCCTTATCTGCTGCCCAATCTCTGCGCCAATCTTCCGGCGGGCAAGGCCGGAATGCTCCTCGGCTTTACCGGCCCGGTCTTCTCCCCCCAGGGCGCCTGCGCCTCCGGCAACCATGCCATTGCCTTGGGTTCCAGGATGATCCGGGACGGCGACTGCGACTTTGTTCTAGCCGGTGGCGTGGAGAGCTGCCTGGTGCCGGAAATCATCCAGGGCTTTGCCAACATGCTGGCCACCATCAAGGTCGAGCCCAAGGATCGCGCCTTTGCCGACCCCACCCAGGCGTCACGGCCGTTCAGCATTGACCGCAAGGGCTTTGTCCTTTCCGAAGGCGCAGGGGTGGTGGTACTAGCCGCCGAAGAGGCGGTCCGATCCCTCGGCCTGACCGCCAGGGCCGAGGTGGCCGGGATAGGCATGAACTCGGATGCCCATCATTTTACCCGACCCAACCGGGAGACCATTGTCCAAGCCATCCATGGAGCCATTGCAGATGCGGAGATTACCCCTTCGGATATCGGGGCGCTCAACGCCCACGGCACCTCAACCCCCACCGGGGACAGCACCGAGGTGGAGTGCATCAGGTCGGTCTTCGGCCGCAAGCTCTCCGGCATACCCATATCGGCAAACAAGTCCCAGGTCGGTCACAGCCTGGGCGCCTCCGCAGCCATCGAGGCGGCCCTGGCCATCGAGGCCATGGGCCGGGGAATCGTCCTGCCCACGGCCAACCATATCCCGGACCCCGCGTTCAGCGACCTGGATGTGGTTCCCAATCAAGCCCGCAACCATCCGCATGAATTCGTGCTCTCCAATTCCTTCGGCTTTGGCGGCACCAACTGCTGTATCGTTTTTCGAGGAATGTGATGCGACCCAAACCCTTTATCCCGGAATTCCTGGACAAGCCCTCCCTGGTCAGGGACAAAAACAGCGGCAAGATCTGGCACCGCTGCGAACAGCGCACCCTCTATGCGGATACGGACCGCTCCCAGGTCGTCTACCATGCGAACTACCTGCGATATTTTGAATTCGGCCGGGCCTCGCTCATGCGGGATGCTTCGTACCCCTATAAACAGGTGGAGGAAAGCGGCTACATCTACCCCATTATCAAGACCGAGCTCAACTATTACTCGCCCCTTTTCTATGATGACCTGATGTACATCCATACCCGGCCCGCCACCATCGAGCTGGTCAAGCTCCAGTTTGATTACCTGATCATCAGGGCCGAAACCGGGGAAATCGCCTGCACCGGCTTCACCAGGCACTGCGCCGTGAACAACAAGGGCATCCCGGTGGAGATTGATGTCAAAACCATCCGGCTCTGGCAGGAATTCCCCGGTTTATGATCAGCGACCGGACTGCCGTTGCCATCCCTGTCCAACCCTGGTTTGCCGATCACTGCTTTAACGGCAAAATCGTGCTGCCGGCGGTGGAGACCATGCTCCTGCTGGCCACGGAGGTTGCCGCGATCCATCCGGAAATCGACCTCCGGGTCATGGGCAAGGTCCGTTTTGCCAGATTTCTGGAAATTCCGGCAAACAGCAGCAGGGTGGAGGCGTTGCTGGAATGCCGAAAGAATGAAGATGGCTCGGTCCACGCCAAGGTGCTCAGCCGTAGGCAGGGCAAGGCTATGGCCAGGCTGCAGGAGCACGGCGAGATCCTCTTTGCCCCGGCTGGAAAAAATGATGCCGCCATGGCGGAGTATATTCCCGCCCCCCCGGTCGCCCCGGAAATGACGATTCCGACGGAACAGGTGTACCGCGAGCTGGTGCCCTTTGGCCCAAGCTATCATACCCTGCAGGAGACCTTGCAACTCTGCGGCCAGGTCGCTTGGGGCAGGCTGAAAGCGCCGACTTTTTCGTCCGCATCGGCCAGGGTCCGCAACCTCGTCGGCTCACCCTTTCCCCTGGACGGCGCCTTCCACGCCGCCTGTGTCCTGGGCCAGCGCGCCGCCGACTTTGTCCCCTTTCCCGTGGGCTTTGACCGGCGGATCATCTCCCGCCCCACCCTGCCCGGGGGCAGTTATTGCACCAGGGTGCAACTGCTTTCCCAGGCCAATGATGAACTGTTCTTTGAACTGCAAATTTTTGACGACCAGGGGCATATTTTTGAGAGCGTCACCGGAATACGGATGCGCGATGTGAGCGGGGGGACGATCAAGCCGCCGGAGTGGATCAGAAAGTAAGAATTAGGAATTAGGAATTAGGAATGAAGAATGGGAATCCGGTTCAGGAAAGATCGTATGCTTTTGCTCTGAGGATCGTAAAGCTGTATCTTTATTTATGCGAACAAAAGAAAGAATTTGTTCTTTCAAAACAAATCGTTCGCAGTGGCACTTCTGTCGGGGCCAATGTAGATGTAAGCGCTCACGCAAAATAAGAAATTTTTGCAAATGATCCCAGAAAAATTCAAATAATAATAATTTGACCATTCACCCGAACAAACCAGGGTGCACACTTCTTCGCTTGGGTACTCCTCCGGGCC
>Ga0208863_1000293_pt1 | contig 59608 bp, 62 predicted proteins | sample RifOxyD3_FD_184040 | JGI IMG/M metagenome (GOLD analysis project Ga0208863, IMG submission 184040) | Soil microbial communities from Rifle, Colorado - Rifle Oxygen_injection D3 (SPAdes) | ecosystem: Environmental > Terrestrial > Deep subsurface > Rock core/Sediment | place: Rifle, Colorado... | reverse complement strand
ACCAGGGCTCTGGCAAGGGAGCAAGTGAAAAAATATGGTCACCCGAAAAAAATTAGGTAATCACATCGCCGACTTGTTTAATATTATTATTTAATTCATGAACTTACAGATTAAGTCAGTGCCATTCAGGCCTGACCCCGTTTACCTTTGCATGCAGTTGCCGGGTGCGCAGGCGCTTCGGCATCGGGAGGAAGCTGTGAAAATGGTGCGTTGTCAGCCGGATTCGCAGAGTTTGCCGGGCCGAAATTCGGGAATGATTGGGAGACTAGTGGTCAAACGTTTAAACATGCCGTCCTTGGCGGAACTGCATCCGTGTTGGGTGGAGGAAAGTTTGCCAACGGAGCGATGACGGGAGCGTTTGGATATCTCTTTAACGAGTTGGCGCACTACGACCTAGGTATACGAAATAGCGGCGCGAACTATCTCGATGATAAATTTGTTCCGAACATGGAGCGTTGGCGTGAGATTGCGAGAGGGCAAGGCATTGACCTTCAATTTACCGAAGGCTATCGTACTGCCCAAGACCAAGCGACAGTCAAAGGCACGAACGGTGTAGTGCCTGCAACAGTCAGTTTGCATCAATCAGGTTTCGCAGTTGATATATCCATTCGAGGTCTTTCCCAATAACAATTGCGCTTGGTTGTGGATTCAGCTCGTCAGTCTGGGCTAAGTTGGGGAGGTAACTTCCGAAATAACTACGACCCCTATCATTTTTATCGCGACCCAGGCGGTAATCGTGCGGCACAAGCAAGGGACGCCGAAATTCGGTACCGACAATTTTTAGGGAAGTAACATGAATTTACGATTTGTCTTGGCACTTATCCTTTTGACGATTGGTCTTGGCAATGCCGAGGTTTGCCAAGCTGAAGGTGTTGCGCGATCCGTGAAAGCAATCACTGGAATTTATTCTAATTTGAAATACGTCAAAGAAGCAGGCGATTTGGTTGGTGTTGAGCTATTTCTACTGAACACAAATGATGGTTTATACGTTGTGTTTCAGTCCGCCGAAGGTGGGGCTGCATCGGTTCCCGTTGTAGTAAAGGCCTCGCTTGCCGGAAATCGCATTGAGTTCAATTTGCCCGACATCACTGCTTATCCGGGAAAATTTACAGGAACGATTGATAACGCCCGAATTGTTGGCGAATTTGATAAGGGCTACCCGAGCCCAACACAACCGGGTAGCAAGTTTGTGATGCTCCGAAAGAATAGCTATTGGCAACGTTAATTACGCCAGTGGAACGGGGGGTTTTGGTATCTTTTTAATTGCGGAGCACATCCAAATTGCCCAAAATCCGAGAGAGACAAAGAAACAGCAAAAGTTCTCGGCATGATGAAAGATGGAGGTGATTTTGTTACCGGATTAACAGGGGAAAATGGTACAAATGGACTATCCAAATCGTTGAAAGTGGTTTCGGATGGGGCTGATTATGTAACTGGAGTGGCTTTGCTAGTGCCAGTCGGCGGCGTGGTGGCAGCGCTGTTTCATCTCAGGTATCTTTATATTCTGGGTTAGCATCAGCCATTCTTTCGAGCAATCTGGTCGGAAATTCTTCACCTATAGCAGCTGGTGAATATGCTGCGAGAGTATCATCCTCGCTGGGGGGTGGAGGGAGGCTTGCCACCGGGCTTGGGTTAGCTGCTCAAAAACGTGTGGACTCTGTGGTTAACCCATAATATTGAAAATGTCAAAAAGTCAAAAAGTGGACAAGAGTATTGATACCCCGCTGATCGAAGATCAATACAGACGGAAAACATTTCTGGTTGCACTTTGGTGTATATACCTAGGGATTTTGTGCGTCAGTTTAGTTCTAGAAGAAAGTCTGGCGCAATTTATGGATAATAATCTTCGGCTTGGTTCGCTGGGGTGGCTGTTTTACGCTACCTATTATTTTTCGTGCCGAGCGAAAGGGGAAAATTTTTTATTCCTTATATGGGGAATTAATAAGCCATATTCAAAAGGTTGGTTGCTGAGTTCAGATTTAGGCGCTGCCGCTGCGTACATATCATTCTTGGGTATTTTAGTTTTCCAGCTTTGAGAAGCGTATACCTAGCCAAAGAGCAATGACACAGGGTCAGGCCTTTACTTTATAGTTTTTGCCGTAAATGCACATCGAACATAGATTGAATATATTCTAATAATCAATATGTTGTATTGATTGTTTCGCGCAACAGGGAATCGCTGCAATTAATTGATTCCAGCAACACCGCTCTTTAATAATTCACCTCCATCAGCGGCAAGCTGGTGAACGGCTCAACCAATCCGACTTTTAGCTATGATGCCAACGGCAACATGGTTAGTGGCGCGGCGCGCACCGTGACCTGGAACTCGTTCAACATGCCCGCCGGCATCATTAACCAGACACGGACAGGGCTCAAGACGGCGGCTTTCTGGTACAACCCGGAACATGAGCGCACCAAGGAGCAGCAATCGGACGGTTCCACCGTGATTACGTTGAGTCAGCGCTACGACACCGGGTTGCATTTCGAGAAAAAATACATCGCCGCGAATGGCGTGGCCACGGGCGCCATCGAATACGAGCACTACTTGTATGCCGGCGGCCAGATGTTCGGCAAACATGATGCGGGGGTCACAAATGACGCGGGGTCAGGCCTTTACTTTATAGTTTTGGTCGTGAACGCTTGTCGAGCATAGATTAAATATAATTTAATAATCAATATGTTGTATTGATTATCTCGCGCAACAGAGGTGGCCCTCGAAATTTTTAGATTTCACGGGGCGATTGTTTTTTCGGCAATCAGGCGGCTGGTGTGACGATGTATTACGGAAATCATTTCAAGCGGCAATCGCTGGCGCGCCTTGCAGTATCCACCCGTGTTAGTACCGCATGGCGGCAGCTGGTGGATCAGGCGTTTCACGGCTGCGTCATTGACGATGTGCTGGCAGGAGCGATCCGCATATAACGCTTGTGCAAGAAACATGGATGGCGTCTCGCTTGGTGGGAATAACCGTTCACGATGTTCGGGCAGCGATGATTCCAGCGTATCCAGCAAATCGGGCGATGTGAGAAGATTGAAAAAACTCAATGCGTCACTGGAAGACGCGTAGCGTTGTAGGCGGTGTTGTTGCGATAACGCGGAACGGTTAATATGCATGCGGGCTGGCTCTTGGTGGTGATCATGGTTTGGCGACTAAAGATCCCCTACCGATCAGCCTGTTTTTTATTTAATTCATATAGTTACGGCTTAAGTCAGTGCTATTCGGGTCAGGTCTTGCATTAACGCATTTTGAAAGAAATGTGTTAATGCAAGACCTGACCCCGCCTTATTTGAGATCGATAAACTCTGGATTACTTCGTCACAAAGCTCCTCGTAATGACAGCACAAACAAACAGGGAAGACCGAAGTCTCCCCTGTTTTTTATACATCAGCAGTTTCGCGGATTACCGCCTGACTTCAGGCGGCTTTCTCTGATACTTAAATTACCAAGCGGCTTCCAACATGAATGTTGTCAGAGCAGTAACTGGCTGTGGAACAGCCAAAGTTGCGGTACGTGAAGAGCCGCTGTATGAACTGTGGTTCAGATGCAGAGCAACGTTCTGAGCCAAGTCGTAAACAGCAGTCAGTGTGATCGCATTGTCGCCATCCGCGCCGACAACACCACCAGTTTTAGCGTTACGGTAAGCTGCGCCGATATGCAAGGTGTGTGGAATTACAGAGTAGTCAACACCGATAGTGGTTGCCTTACGAGCATTAAGACCCGCATTGAACAGGTTGGTTGTCAGCAGTGTTGATGCAGGTGCAGTAGCGTGCTGCGCATAAACACCCATTTCGTTGCCGGCTACTTCGCCATGTGCTTGCAAGTCGAAGAAAGTCGCACGAGTCTCGTTGGCCAAGCCTGCTGCGGATGTACCGCTGAATGAACCCGCGCCTGCAACCATAGCCCAGTCACCAACAGTTGGTGTTGCAGCGATACGGAAGTAGTTATTCTTCATGTCATAAGAAGGAACCGCGCCACCGTTTGCACCCATCGCGAATGCAGGAGCGAACTTGGTTGCAGTGATGTAACCCATGTCGTTCTGAGCAGAAACAGTCACACCCGTCGATGCTTGAGCAACGTTGACGTACTGAACAGCAGATGTTTCTGTGCGGTGCTCAGCCCAACGGTTTGCACGCATCACGCCGCCACTGGACAGCTCGAAGCCGTACATCGCGCCCAGCGCGTCAGTTGTAAATGGAGTGACTGACAGTCTTGCAGCGCCTACCTCGAAGCCAATAGGCATCTTGAAACCAGCCAGCAAAGCACCACCAACAGAAGCAGTGTTACCTTCGAACAGGAAACCGATGTTTTCAGCGATGCGACCGCCGAAGAACAGGCTGAATTCGTCGCCGAATTGCAGCATGCCGTCAGAAGGCGTATTCATAGCGCCTGCAATCTGAGGTGTGCGAGGACCGTTGTCTTTCTGGTAACGAACCTTAGCCAGGATCGCTGCGTTCAATGTGTCAGGAATAGACAGATGCTCGCCTTCGATCTTGCCTTGTGCGCCCATCATAGTGTAACCGGCTGCCTTGAATGCGCGACCGAAACTATTCAGAACTGGGAATTTTTGGAAGTGGCAAGCAGAACATGCCATACCGGTTTGACGTGCAAATGCTGGCAGAGCAGACGCTTCTGGTGCGAAAGCTGCAGCTGCCATCACGGCTGCGATAGATAGAACGATTTTCTTCATGATTTATCCTTAGGAATATATTGAAGTGACTGCAAGCCCTCCCTGCCTTCACTGGGAACGTACTTTATAGAAGCTGGTGGAACGCTGTCAAAATTAATCTTAATACTGTTGTTTTTTTACAACATAAAACCTTGTTCCGATTGAGGGTATGGGTGAGTTTTAATGTTGTTAGATGTGGTACACAAGTCCGGTCATCACCTTGCCGCTCAGTTTCATCGCGGCGGGAACGGGGTTGGGCAAAGGCGCGCCGCCCAGTTCAACTGCCATATCGGCATGACCTATTTCGTCGGTATACATTTGCGCGACGATGGCGCGACTCTTTTCATCTTGTGCGGGTAGTTTGCTCAGATGACTCTGTAAATGGCTGCCCACCTGTTGTTCGGTTTCGGCAAGAAAGCCGAGATTCCATTTGTCGCCCAATATGCCAGCCAGCGCGCCCAATCCCAGCGAGGCGGTATACCAGATGGGATTAAATACGCTCAAGTTTCCGCCCAACTCATGTACGCGGTGCGATGTCCAGGCCAGATGTTCGGTTTCTTCCTGAGCGGCATGCTGCAAACGTTGCTGGACCAGCGGGTCGCGAGCGGTCAGCGCCTGCCCCTGATACAGCGCTTGTGCGCAGATCTCACCGCTGTGGTTGACGCGCATCAATCCGGCGGCATGCTTTTTTTCCGCTTCATCCATTGCAGCGTCTGGCATATTGGCGTCCGGGTAGGGGCGTATGCTATGCGCCTTGCTAAATAGCGTGCGGATTCCCTTGTCAAATTCAATGATAAAACGATCTAAATTTAGCATGATGATTACCTTGTTTTGATGGGGTCAGGTCTTGCATTAACACATATGTGTTAATGCAAGACCTGACCCCGCATATTGTTTGTTTAAGCAGCTTTTATAATGGTGGATCGATCAAAAAGTGTTTCAGGAGCGATATCTAAATCCCCAGGCCAACAGACGGTATCTAGCGCGACAAAAGCCTGTTTAAAAAGGGAAATATCCTGCAGTTTGACAAACACTCCGCGCTCCAAGTATGGCCAGGCATCGAAAAGGCGATGATCGCCGGTATCAAACCACAGTTCCAGAGAAAAATCATTATGAGGCACGACGCGAATGACGGCTTCCATAATGATCTCTACCGCAATGGGAGTGTTGATGGGGGTATATGCTAAACTAAATCTTTGTCGGGGCGATTAAAAACATGCCTTTAAAACTAATGCAGCTACACCGCCAAGTAGCAGTCCCATCATCCACTTAATTAATTTAAACTCGCCATCATGTTCTACCATCTTCAATTCTAGTCGAGCCACATCTTGTTTTGTGGCTAAAGTATTGGAGGTGGTTTCAGAAAATGCTTCAACCTGAGCTTCTGCCATTGCTTTCGCCTGAACATCACTTACGCCACTGGCTTTAAGTCGTTCAACGAATTTCAACGTATCAAATGTAACCGCGCTCATGATCTTCTCCTGAAGTTTATATGTGCAGTTTAGCAAACTTTCTGTTTTATATGCAAAAAAACGGACACCCGAAGGTGCCCGTCATTTTCTGTTTAATTTCGTGCCCTTGCGGGCAGTTACGTTAAATTAGAATGTGTGCTTCATGCCGAACGAGAATGCAGAAGGAGCTGCACCTCCTGCTGCGGCAAGAGCTGGAGCGCCAGTGCCGTTAGCAGACAATGCATAAACACCGCCTGTTTCGTTGCTCAGCTTGGTGTACATCGCGTACACGGTAGTGCGCTTGCTCAGGTTGTGATCGTAACCCAGTGAGAACTGCTTGGCACCAGTGTTAACGGTAGCGTTTGCGCCAGCCTTAGTGTAAGCCACTTTGATTGCATCGTTAGCGGATACGTTGTACTTACCAGCCAGGTAGTATGCGTTGTGACCGAGAACGTTAGAGCCAGCAGCAGCTCCAGCAGCCAATGCAGTGCCGCCGAAATCGTCGGAAGTCTTTTCATAAGCAAAACCTACGCTGAAAGCATCGATGGTGTAACCCAAGCCCAGCTTGGTGGCTGTTTCTTTAGCAACAATGCCTACGCCCAGTGTTCCAGGTGCGGTGCCAATGTTGTGCTGTTCATAAGCCAAACTGGCGTAGAAAGCATCCAGACTGTACAAGCCGGCCATAGACCATGCGCTACCCTTGGTTTGTGCGGCTAGTGTCTGGCCTTCAGCGCCGGCTACATAAGCGATTGCAGCAGTCAGACCGCTCATTGCTGGTGAGATGTAGGCAACTACGTTAGGTTGACGACCGTCAAAAGAAGCGCCAACTGTTGTAGTTGCAAGACCGCCGCCCATGATGGAACGGTTATCAGCGATACCATCAGTGAAGATGTCCAGTTTGCGAGTCGCGATGTTGTATGGTGTGTCGTGACGACCCAAAAACACTGTGCCAGCTGTCTTGCTGGACAGGCCAGCGAAAGTGTTGCGGCCACCTAAGGTGTTGGTCGCTGCTGTGTTGCCAGGCGCGCCAGCGGTGTTGTTGTCGATGTTGATCAACGACTCGATTTGCCAGATAGCTGACAGACCATCGCCCAGATCTTCAGTGCCCTTCAAGCCGATGCGAGAAGTGTTGCTGGAAACCTTGTTGCTGGAAAAACTGTTAGCAGCTGCTACAGTGCCAGTCTTGGTCATGTCGTAGGAAACGTTAGCTACGCCGTAAACGGTAACATTGCTGGTGTCAGCGAAAGCTGGTGCTGAGAATGCTGCGGCGATAGCCAGAGCGATGATTTTCTTTTGCATATAAAACTCCTTAGAGGTTGATTGTGGCCGACAGTCGTCAGCTGAATGAAAGTTCAAATGCCGGAACTTCAGGAAATGATTATGCAGGTAGAAAAAAACCCTGCAACCGAAATTTGATCTTTTTAACAAAACCTTCATAAAGTGTTGTATTTTCGCAACAGGTTCTTACGAGTGGCCTACTTTTCGGTGTTGGCGCGACATTGCGAACGAAGTGACGCAATCCAAGGAGGTGCTGATTTATTCGTTGTTGTCGTTCCCGCCCCCGACTATCTCATTCGAGGGCAGGCTGCGGCGGGAACCTGGTGAGATAAAGGCGCTGGATCCCCCGCTTTTTCGGGGATGACGAATAAATCAGCGCTTTCCTGGTTATAAGAAAAATGCCTTTGGGTGTCATTGCGAACGAAGTGACGCAATCCAGTCGGATGAAAAAGCCTTTGAATTTGCTGGATCGCCACGACCTTCGGTCTCGCGATGACGGCAGAAGCTGGATTGCCGCGCTGCGCTCGCAATGACCGGCTTGTGCGGGAGCGCCACGACCTTCGGTCTCCCGCCACACTTCATTCGCGCCTAAAGGCGTCAGGCTAAAGGCTACATTTGTGGATTGCGATGATATTGGCTAGTCCGGGTCAGTCGGTGCGTAACTGTTTGACTTGTTCCTCGCTCAATCCGGTTTTTCTTGCAATGATGGTGTCGTCAAGTATATCCAGCAGGTTGCGAGCAACCGCTATTCGTCCCATTTCTAAACCTTTTTCAACGCCTTGTTCGATACCCTGTTCGATGCCTTGTTCGATGCCTTCCCGGACGCCTTTTTCAAAACCCTTTTCGAGTCCCTTTTTAAGCCCCTGTGATTCGGCTAGCTCCAGCGAGCCGCGCTGCAAAATAATAAAATCGCGACGTTTGAATTGAATTTCCAGCTCCTCCCGACTCATTGCGGCTTCATTGATCATGCTAAATGCCTTGTTGATGCTGGGATCGCTTGCCAGTGTGTCGGGAATGTATGCCAGGCTGCCCGCTTTTTTGAGGAAGTAAATCCATTTGTCCTGGATACTTTGTAAGTCCTCTAGTTCAAGGGAAAATTTTGGCAGCTCGACAAAAATTAGTTCGACATCATCGCTGTATTCGATGAAACGTTCTCTCTCTAATAGTCTGAATCGACTAATATAATCTTCGCTGTCCTCAAACAGGCGGAAGTCGGTGAAGGTTAAGGCGATGACGGGATTGAGTAAGGCGTAATTTTCGCCTTGAAGCAATTGAGTTGCGTATTCTTTGGCTGCATTGTGAAGGATGCGTTTTTCAAACCCCGCGACGTTGAGGACTTGCATTTCGATAATAACGTGTTTGCCATTACCCAGAATCGCCTTGACATCGACATAAGTATCTTTCATGCCTTTGAGCATAGGAATCTGGTAAGGATCAACGATGGTGAGATCAACAATCGCCAGTTCACCCTGATAATCTAGAATGGCGTTGAGAAAGCTGATTAGCACGGGTTTGGAATTCTCTGAACCGAATACGCGCTTGAAAGCATAGTCGGTTTTTACATCTAAAAATCGCATGACATAACTCCTTGATTATTAAAATAATTAATGAGATATTGATCTGGTTTCGACGCAGGCGCGAATGTCGGCGGTTTCGAGTTCAGGAAAATCCTCGATGATTTCTGCTTCACTTAATCCTTCTGTCATCATGTCCAAGACGTCATTAACGCTGATACGCAGGTTGCGAATGCAAGGTCGATCGCCACGTTTGTCGGTATCCAGGGTGATCCGCGCATTTGTCATGGCATTCTCCTAAAGTTTGTGCGGTGAAATGGATTTTAGCTGACTATATACGCACTATTGATTTTATCCAAACACGCGGGCGAGTTCGGCGCCCGGATCTTCGGCGCGCATAAAGGCTTCGCCGACCAAGAAGCTATTGACGCCGTGGCGCTGCATCAGTTTGACATCGTCTGCGTTCACGATGCCGCTCTCGGTGACGACAATTCTATTACTCCCACCCCAACCTTCGCCCTTACCGGTGGCGGGAGTTGTGCCCGCAAGGGGTATCCCCGCCGGGTGCCCGCTGTTGGGCAGCGACCTTGGCGTGAAAATGCGCGGCAGTAAATCCAGCGTATTTTGCAGACTGACTTCGAAGGTGCGCAGGTTGCGGTTGTTCACGCCTATCAGGGGTGTCGCCAGTTGCAGCGCGGAATCGAGCTCCTCGCCGTTGTGAACCTCTACCAAAACCGCCATTTTTAGTGAAAATGCAATAGATTCAAATGCTTGCATTGATCTTGTGTCGAGCGCGGCGGCGATCAGCAAGATGGCATCTGCGCCCATCGCGCGCGCTTGATAGATTTGATACTCATCCATCATGAAATCCTTGCGCAACACAGGCAAATCGCAGGCGGCACGTGCCTGTTGCAGATAGGCTGGACAACCTTGAAAGAACTGTTCGTCGGTCAATACAGATAGACAGGCTGCGCCGTGTTGTTGGTAACTGGCGGCGATCTGTGCCGGATTGAAATTCGCGCGCAGAATGCCTTTGCTGGGGCTGGCTTTCTTGATCTCGCTGATCACGGCAGGTTGCCCTGAGTCGATTTTTGCGCGTATCGCGGCGACGAAATCGCGAACCGGGGCTGCTCGTTCGGCCTCAGTGCGCATTTCTGCAAAGGACTTGAGTTTTTGCGCGGCGGAGACTTCCTGTGCCTTGACGGCGAGTATCTTCTTTAAGATGTCGGACATGACGATTTTCAGAATTAATGAGTGTTGCTGTGCATTTTACCTCAAGCCCGTCATTCCCGCGCAGGCGGGAATCCAGTAGAATCTCAGCTTATGCAACCTGCCGTGTATATTTTAGCCAGCCAACGCAATGGTACTTTGTACACTGGCGTCACAAGTGATTTAGTCAAGCGTCTTTGGGGACATAAGAACGAACAGGTCGAAGGGTTTACCAAGCGCTATGGCGTTCATATCCTTGTCTATTTCGAACTTCATACAGATATGTTGGAGGCCATTACTCGTGAAAAACAGATTAAAAAATGGAATCGGGCGTGGAAAATTAAATTGATCGAAATGGTGAATCCTGAATGGCGGGATTTGTGGGGTGAAATTGTTTAACTGGATTCCCGCCTTCGCGGGAATGACGAATGGATGAACTTCCGCTATCGAGGAGGAATGACGATTGGCTATGGAAAACGTAAAACAATACATGAAGGAAGTCGGTCAGTCGGCGCGCATCGCATCGCGCATCATGGCGCAGGCCGATACCGCAGCAAAAAATCAGGCGCTGCTGGCGATTGCAGATGAAATCGAAAAGCATAGCGAGCAATTGCGACTGGCTAATCATCAGGATATGAAGGCGGCGAAAGAAGCAGGGCTCGATGAAGCCTCGCTGGATAGATTGTGCCTTTCTGAGAAATCGGTGGCCGGGATGGCGGAAGGTTTGCGGCAGATCGCACAGCTGCCCGACCTGATAGGGGGGATCACCGACCTGAACTATCGCCCATCGGGAATACAGGTCGGCAAGATGCGCGTGCCACTGGGGGTGATCGGTATCATCTACGAGTCGCGCCCCAATGTGACGGCGGATGCGGCGGGTTTGTGCCTGAAATCCGGCAATGCGGCGATACTTCGCGGCGGCTCCGAAGCGATTCATTCCAATCAGGCGATTGCCGCTTGCATCCATGCCGGTTTGCGGGCGGTAGGTTTGCCTGAGACGGCGGTTCAAGTCGTTGCCACTACGGACAGAGCGGCGGTAGGTGAACTGATCACCATGCAGGATTATGTGGACGTAATTGTTCCGCGCGGTGGCAAGAGCCTGATCGAGCGCATCTCGCGCGACGCAAAAGTGCCTGTCATCAAGCATCTGGATGGAATATGCCACGTCTATATCGACGATGAGGCGGATCTGAAAAAAGCTATCCGCATCGCGGACAACGCCAAGACGCACCGATACGGGGTGTGCAATGCGATGGAAACCTTGCTGGTAGCGCACAGTGTGGCCGCACAAGTGTTGCCGCCGCTGTGTCAGATTTATCTGGATAAGGGTGTGGAACTGCGCGGCGATGCGACTGCCTGTGCGCTGATCGATCAAATGCATCCCGCGACGCTGGACGATTGGAGTACCGAGTATCTTGCGCCGATCCTGAGCATCCGCGTAGTTGACGGGATGGACGAGGCAATTGCGCACATCAATACCTTCGGCTCTCAGCACACCGACAGCATCGTGACGGAAAATTACACCAAGGCGATGCAATTCTTGCGCGAAGTCGATTCCAGTTCGGTGATGGTCAATGCCTCGACGCGTTTCGCTGACGGATTTGAATATGGATTGGGCGCAGAAATCGGCATTTCCACCGACAAAATTCACGCGCGCGGCCCCGTCGGTCTCGAAGGACTGACATCGCAAAAATATATCGTATTGGGCAGCGGGCAGATCAGAACATAAAATGGGGGAAAATGGGGTCTGACCCCATTTTTCCTGGATTTCCGCTTTCGCGGGAATTACAACCGGAGAAAATAGTTATGAGTCAAACAGTTGAAGTCAAAGTTCCCGATGTCGGTAATTTCAAAGATATCGGTATTATTGACGTTGCGGTAAAAGTCGGCGATCAAATCGAAAAAGAGCAGACGCTCATTTCGCTGGAAACGGACAAGGCGTCGATCGATGTGCCTAGCCCGTTCTCCGGTGTCGTCAAAGAAATTATGGTTAAGGTCGGCGGTAAAGTTTCAGAAGGCTCGGTTATTTTGATGCTGGAAATTGAAGCGCAATCCCCCCTTGCCACCCCCTTATCAAAAGGGGAAGCCGAAGGTGAGGGGATTTCAGTTGCTACTCAATCCGCCCCCACCAATCTTCAGCCCTCAGATATGCATGCCGAGGTGCTGGTTTTCGGTGCCGGCCCCGGCGGATATACCGCAGCGTTTCGTGCTGCCGATCTGGGCAAGAAGGTCGTGCTGGTCGAGAAGCACGCGAGTCTGGGCGGTGTGTGCCTGAATGTCGGTTGCATCCCGTCCAAGGCGCTGTTACATGTCGCCAAGGTAATCAGCGAGGCGGAAGAAGTGTCGCATCATGGCGTGACGTTTGCCAAGCCCGCTGTGGATATCGACAAGATACGCGGATGGAAGGAAAGCGTCGTCAATAAATTGACCGGCGGGCTGAAGCAATTGGCTAAACAGCGCAAGGTCGAGGTGGTGCACGGTCTGGCGAAGTTTACATCGCCCAATTCCATCTCGGTGCAAACGGCGGACGGCGAAAAAGTCATCACTTTTGACAATGCGATCGTCGCAGCGGGTTCCAGCGTGGCGCGCATTCCCGGATTTCCTTACGAAGATGCCCGCATCATCGATTCGACCGGTGCGCTGGCGTTGCAAGATATACCAAAACGTCTGCTGATTCTGGGCGGCGGCATCATCGGGCTGGAAATGGCGACGGTTTACGACGCGCTGGGCTCCAAGATATCCGTGGTCGAATTGATGGATCAGCTGATACCCGGTGCCGACAAGGATCTGGTCAAGCCTTTGCACACTCGCATCGCGAAACGCTACGAGGCGATTTATCTCAAGACTAAAGTCACTAAGATCGAGTCGCTGCCTGAAGGGTTGCGCGTAACATTTGAAGGCGAGCAAGCGCCTGAGCCGCAACTGTACGATCGCGTGCTGATGGCGGTCGGTCGTCGCCCTAACGGTCGCGAAATCAATGCTCAAGCAGCCGGAATTACCGTCAATGAGCGCGGATTCATTACGGTTGATAAGCAGCAGCGCACCAATGTGCCGAATATTTATGCGATCGGCGACATCGTGGGTGATCCTATGCTGGCGCACAAGGCGGTGCACGAAGCCAAGGTGGCGGCGGAAAATATCGCCGGACACAAGGCATTCTTCGATCCGCTGACCATCCCTTCTGTTGCCTACACGGATCCTGAAATCGCGTGGATGGGGTTGACCGAAACTCAGGCTAAGGCGCAGGGCATCGCTTATGAGAAGGGTTCGTTCCCGTGGGCGGCTTCGGGTCGTGCCTTGTCGGTCGGGCGCGAAGAGGGTTCGACCAAAGTGTTGCTCGATCCTGTTACCCGCCGCATCTTGGGTGCGGGCATCGTCGGGGTGAATGCGGGCGAGTTGATCGCCGAAGCGGTGCTGGCGCTGGAGATGGGGGCGGATATGGAAGACATCGGCTTGACTATCCATCCTCATCCGACCTTGTCGGAAACACTGTGTTTTGCCGCCGAAATGGCTGAAGGCACGATCACGGATCTCTTGCCTCCACGAAAAAGATCCTGATTCTGACTCGGTTTAACGTGGGGGGGAAACTCCTCCCGTCTGAATTCACCGGCCTGAAGCTGTTGCTAATAAGCTGGGGGTCAGGTCTTGCATTAACACATTTTTTTCAAAATGTGTTAATGCAAGACCTGACCCCCTTAATGGTTTAAATGAGGGGGTATGATGAAAGCGCGTTTATTTTTTTCTATGTTTATGATTTTGTTTGTTAATTTTGCTTTTTCCTTTGATCTCGGTTCGCTGGTCAGCAAGGAGCAATTGGGCAAACTGGAAAGTGCCGTGCAGAATAAACCGCAACCGGCGTCTAATGCACCCGCTGCGTCGTCAGGAAATGCTGCGGGTTTGTCGGGGATTAGCAACGGCGATCAGATAACCAGCCTGAAGCAGGCGTTGACGCAGGGTGCGGAAACCGCTGTTGCCAGTCTGGCCAAAGAAAACGGCTTTCTGGGCAACGACAAGGTGAGGATTCCACTGCCGCCTAGTTTGCAAAAAGCCGACAATATGCTGCGTAAAGTGGGTATGGGCAAGTATGCGGACGAGTTGAATACCTCGATGAACCGCGCTGCCGAAGCGGCTGTGCCGGAAGCCCGTGCGTTGCTGGTGGGCGCGGTAAAAAATATGACGGTCGCGGATGCCAAAGCCATTTTGATGGGGAGTAACGATGCAGCGACGCAGTATTTCCGTAAAAATACCGAAGCGGCATTAACCGGAAAATTCCGGCCTATTGTTGGCAAGTCGATGCAAAAGGTAAAGCTGGCCGAAAAGTACGACCAGTTTGCCGGCAAGGGGGTGAGTCTGGGACTGGTCGATCAGAAGGATGCGAATCTGGAAGATTTCATTACTCGCAAGGCGATGGATGGTTTGTTCCTGATGATGGCAGAGCAGGAGCAGGCGATACGCGCGAACCCTATGCAGGCTGCCGGATCGCTGGCCAAGAAAATCTTCTCCGCGATCAAGTTTTAATTCTGCTACTCACTGATATATCGGAGGAACCTTGCCGTTCCGCCCGACGTCGCGGTTAAACCTGCATTACCGATATTTTCATCGTACATGGTAGAATTCGCGACTATCCCGCTTTTTATTTTATTTTAGGAATAACCGCTATGTTCTCCAGCAAAAACACCATCTCCGTCACTGACCCCGAATTGTGGGCAGCGATTCAGAATGAAAACCAGCGTCAGGAAGATCACATCGAGCTGATCGCTTCTGAAAACTACACCAGTTGCGCGGTGATGGAAGCGCAGGGTTCCAAGCTGACCAACAAGTACGCCGAAGGTTATCCCGCCAAGCGTTACTACGGCGGCTGTGAATATGTCGATGTGGCCGAGCAGTTGGCGATCGACCGCGCGAAGGCTTTGTTCGGCGCGGAATACGCTAATGTGCAGCCGCACTCTGGTTCTCAGGCTAATCAGGCTGTGTACGTTTCCGTGCTGAAGCCAGGCGATACGATTTTGGGTATGTCGCTGGCACACGGCGGTCATCTGACACATGGCGCATCGGTGAATATCAGCGGCAAGTTATACAACGCGATTCAGTACGGTCTGAACGATAAGGAAGAAATCGACTACGACCAGGTGCAGGCGTTAGCGACAGAACACAAGCCTAAGATGATTGTTGCGGGCGCATCAGCCTACGCGCTGGTGATCGACTGGAAGCGTTTCCGTGAAATCGCCGACAGCGTTGGTGCGTACCTTTTCGTCGATATGGCGCATTACGCAGGTTTAATTGCGGCGGGCGTTTACCCTTCCCCGGTTGGTATCGCGGATTTCGTCACCACCACCACACACAAAACCCTGCGCGGTCCGCGCGGCGGCCTGATTTTGGCCAAGGCTGAACACGAAAAAGCACTCAATTCGGCGATTTTCCCGGCCTTGCAAGGCGGCCCGCTGATGCACGTGATCGCAGCTAAGGCGGTTGCTTTCAAGGAAGCTGCGAGCCCTGAGTTCAAGGTTTATCAGCGTCAGGTAGTGGAAAATGCCCGCGTGATGACGCGCGTTCTGAAGGAGCGTGGTCTGCGCATCGTTTCCGGTCGCACTGACAGCCATGTGTTCCTCGTTGATTTACAAGCAAAAAACCTGACCGGCAAGGACGCTGAAGCGGCGCTGGGTCGTGCTCACATCACCGTCAACAAGAACGCGATTCCGAATGACCCGCAAAAACCATTTGTCACCTCCGGTATCCGTATCGGCAGCCCGGCAATGACCACGCGCGGCTTCAAGGAACTGGAAGCCGAATTGTTGGCCAACCTGATCGCCGATGTGTTGGATGCACCGAACGACGAAGCGGTAACCGCCTGCGTCATAGAAGAAGTCAAGAAATTGACGGCTAAATTCCCGGTGTACGGAGCCTAAGTCGAATAGTAGGAAGTTGCCAGTGGGGGCGATTTCCCACTTTCCACTTTCCACTTTCCACTAGTTTATGAAATGTCCCTTCTGTAAAGGTCACGAAACTCAGGTCGTAGATACCCGCGAGAGCGAGGAAGGCGACAGCATACGTCGCCGTCGCCGCTGCGTTTCATGCGATAAGCGCTTCACCACTTTTGAGACGGTGGAGCTGCGCATGCCTCAGGTCGTCAAGAACAACGGCATACGAAGCGAATTCGATGTGGAAAAGCTGCGTACCAGTTTCAAGCGCGCTTTGCATAAACGTCCGGTTTCCACCGAACTGGTGGATGCGGCGATAGATCGTGTGGTTCACGCCTTATACGCCTTGGGCGAGCGGGAAATCGACTCGCGTGACGTGGGTGAGATGGTGATGCAGGAATTGTTGAAACTCGACAAGGTGGCTTATATACGCTTTGCATCGGTTTACAAAAGCTTTCAGGATGTCGGTGACTTTGCCGATGCGGTCAAGGCGGTGCGGCGTGTGCCTACGCGCGCCAGCGCCGACTGATGTTGAGTGCGGACGATAGCCGTTGGATGGCCGAAGCGCTGCGATTAGCCGCGCTGGGATTAAATAGCACCAGCCCTAATCCGCGCGTCGGTTGCGTGCTGGTGAAAGATGGGCAACAGATAGGCAGCGGCTGGCACAAAAGAGCGGGTGAACCGCATGCAGAAGTTTATGCGTTGCGAGAAGCCGGAGAGCGGGCGACAGGTGCGACGGCTTATGTGACATTGGAGCCTTGCTCTCATTACGGCAGAACGCCGCCCTGTGCCGATGCGCTGGTGGCTAGCGGTGTGGCGCGGGTCGTGGTGGCGATGCAAGACCCGAATCCGCAGGTGGCGGGGAATGGAATTGCAAAGTTGCGTGCCGCCGGGATTGAAGTGGAGTGCGGCTTGATGGAAGCTGCCGCCCTAGCGTTGAATGCGGGTTTCGTCTCGCGCATGTCGCAGGGTCGCCCGCTGGTTCGCGCTAAAGTTGGTATGAGTCTGGATGGTCGGACTGCACTGGCTAACGGCGTCAGTCAGTGGATTACCGGTTCGGATGCCAGGCTTGATGTACAACGCTGGCGGGCGCGTTCCTGTGCGGTGTTAACCGGCATCAACACCGTGCTGGCCGACGATGCACAATTGAATGTGCGTGAGATTGAGGTTGAGCGTCAGCCGCTGCGAGTGGTGCTCGATAGCAGCTTACGCATGCCGATCAACGCGAAGATCTTGCAGGGCGGTGCTGCGCTGATTTACACGTCAGAAGATAAGTCAATAAAAATCAATAAGTTGCGAGATGTCGGTGCTGAGGTGGTGGTATTGCCCGATGGCAATGGGCAGGTTGATCTGCATGCGATGCTGAGCGATCTGGCGGCACGCGGCTGTAACGAGGTTTTGGTTGAGGCGGGTGCCATTCTGAACGGTGCGCTGTTCAAAGCGGGTCTGGTCGATGAATTGTTGCTGTATATTGCACCGCAGCTGCTGGGTGATGCGGCGCGCGGCATGGCGGATTTGGGTGAGCTGACGCAACTTAGTCAGCGAGTCGATCTGGAATGGGAAGATGTTCGGCGGGTGGGTGATGATATGCGTATCACCGTCAAAATAAGTACGTGATCTCCTCTCCCTGACAGGGGGAGGGCTAGGGAGGGAGTTTATGTTTAGTGGAATCATAGCGGATGTAGGCATTATCACCAGAGCGGACGACAGAGATGGCGGGTTGCGCTTGTCTGTGGCGACCGAGGTGCTGGGCATGGACGATGTGCAATTGGGCGACAGCATCGCGGTGAATGGCGTTTGCCTGACTGCGGTGGCGATCGACGGCCGCACCTTTACCGTGGACGTGTCGCGTGAAACTTTGAACTGTACGGTGGGACTGGAACATCAAGGCGCGCATGTCAATCTGGAAAAGGCACTGCGTCTGTCCGATCGCTTGGGCGGGCATATGGTCAGCGGCCATGTGGACGGCGTGGGCGAAGTGGTCGCGTTCAACGACATCGGTGAGAGCTGGCGTCTGGTGGTGCGCGCGCCGCATCAGCTCGCCAAGTTCATCGCGGTGAAAGGTTCGATCACCATCAACGGCGTGAGTCTGACGGTAAATCATGTCGCGGGTTCGGAGTTCGAGGTGAACCTGATCCCGCACACGCTGGACGTGACGACGCTGAATGAATTGAAAACGGGGGCGAGGGTCAATCTGGAGATCGACCTGATCGCGCGCTATGTGGAACGTATGATGCAGAAAGAAGTGCTATGACAGGAATTTCACCGGTAGAAGAGATTGTTGCGGAAATTCGCAAAGGTAACATGGTCATCTTGGTCGATGAAGAAGACCGGGAAAACGAAGGGGATCTGGTGTTCGCGGCTGAATTTGCCACGGCTGAAAAGATTAACTTTATGGCGCGTCACGGCCGCGGGTTGATTTGCCTGACGTTGACGGAGGCGCATTGCCGTCAGATCAATCTGCCTTTGATGGTGCAGGAAAATGGTCTGCAGCTGGCGACCAATTTCACCATGTCGATCGAGGCTGCGACCGGTGTGACAACCGGGATTTCGGCAGGAGATCGCGCGCGTACCGTGCTGGTGGCTGCCGATAAAAATGCCAAGCCTGCCGATATCGTGCAGCCGGGTCATATTTTCCCTTTGCGTGCGCAAAACGGCGGTGTGCTGGTACGAGCCGGACACACCGAAGCAGGATGCGATCTGGCGCAACTGGCAGGATTAACTCCCGCCTCTGTGATCTGCGAGATTCTCAAAGATGACGGTGAAATGGCGCGTCTGCCCGATCTGATCGAATACGCGAAATTGCACGGCTTGAAGATAGGCACGATTGCCGATCTGATCGAGCACCGCAGTCAGCACGAAAAATTGGTGGATCGTGTGTCCCGTCGCAAGATACAGACGGCGTACGGCGAGTTCGATCTGGCAACTTATGTCGATAAGACGACTCAGCGCACTCATCTGGCTTTGGTGAAAGGCGATATTAATCAGGATGTTGAAACCTTGGTTCGGGTGCATGAGCCCTTGTCTGTGATGGATTTCATGGAGCAGAAGACAGCGGGCTCATCGACCAGTGTGCATCAGGCCATGCAAAAGATGGCAGCGGCTGATGCTTGCGTGCTGGTGCTCTTGCATCGCGCTGAGACGCCCGCTGATTTGCTGGCGCGCGCGAGTGGCGATGCAGGTGGGCACGGCCACTGGGATCCGCGCAGTTATGGTATCGGTGCGCAGATATTGCGTGACCTGAATGTGGGTAAAATGCGATTGCTGGCTACGCCACACAAGATGCCAAGCATGGCAGGGTTTGGTTTGGAAGTAGTAGGTTACGCCAGTCACGAATAAAGGAGCAGGACAATGAAAGAAATCGAAAAGAATCTGGACGGCAAGGGCTTGCGCATCGGTATCGTGCAAAGCCGCTTTAACACTGATGTGTGTGAAGGTCTGCTGGCATCCTGCCGCGCGCAACTAGTGCATCTGGGCGTGGCCGAAGATGACATTACGCTGGCGACCGTACCAGGCGCGCTGGAAATTCCGCTGGTGCTGTTGCACATGGCGGACAGCGAAAAGTTCGATGCGCTGATCGCGCTGGGCGCGGTGATCCGTGGCGATACCTACCATTTTGAGGTGGTGTCGAACGAATCCGCACGCGGTGTAGGAGACGTGCAACTGGCGTGTGGTGTACCGATCGCCAATGCTATCCTGACCACCAACGATGACGATCAGGCGCTAGCTCGTATCAGCGTGAAGGGTAGCGAAGCGGCAGATGCCGCAGTTGAAATGGCTAATTTGCTGCGTGATCTGGCATGAGCGCTGTGATCGATGCGACTGCATTAAAAAACTCTCCGCAAAAGAGTCCGCGCCATCGCGCACGGGAATTGGCGCTGCAAGGGATTTACCAGTGGCGCGTGTCGGGCACGGATGCTTCCGACATCGAGAAACACATGCAAGGCGAAAAAAATCTCGGTCGCTATGACAAGCCGATGTATTCCAAACTGTTGCGCGGTGTGCTGGCACAACACGCTGAAATCGAGGCTTTATTGACGCCCTACCTTGACCGCGCGCTGGAAGAGTTGAGCACGGTTGAGTTTTCAGTCTTACTGTTGGCGACTTTCGAACTGTCTCAGCAGTTGGAAGTGCCGTACAAAGTGGTGATCAACGAAGCGGTTGAACTGGCCAAAACCTTTGGCGGTACAGACGGACATAAATACGTCAACGGCGTGCTGGACAAGTTGGCGCCCAAGGTTCGCGCCGTCGAGTTTGCAGCAAGATAGCAAGGAACAGCTGGTAGCGCGATGTTGCTATCAGCTACTAGCTACAGGCTAACAATGTCTGAATTCGATCTGATTCGCCGTCACTTTACGCGTGCGACGCCCGGCGCGCTCTTAGGCGTAGGGGATGATGCCGCTCTGTTGCAGGTGCGTGATGGTTATGTATTGGCTGTGTCGTCGGACATGCTGGTTTCAGGCACGCATTTCTTTCCTGATGCCGATCCCTATCTGTTGGGCCATAAAACGCTGGCGGTGAATCTGTCCGATCTGGCGGCGATGGGGGCGATCCCTCGCTGGGCAACGCTGGCGATCTCAATACCTCAAGCCGATGACCACTGGCTTGAACGCTTTTCCGCCGGATTCTTTGCGCTGGCCGATCAATATAATTTGGATCTCGTCGGCGGCGACACCACGCGCGGGCCGCTCAACTTATGCGTGACCATCTTCGGCGAAGTCGAGGCGAATCAGGCCTTGCGGCGCAGCGGCGCAAAAGCGGGCGATGAAATTTGGGCGTCAGGGTGCTTAGGCGATGCGGCGCTGGCGCTGGCTCATCTGCAAGGCCGTGTAGTCTTGAGCGATTCGGAATACAAACTTTGTGCTCCTGCCTTGCATCAGCCGCAGCCGCGAATAGCTTTAGGGCGCTCATTGCGCGGCATGGCCAACAGCGCGATCGATATCTCAGACGGCTTACTGGGAGATTTGGGGCATATACTAGCGGCCTCCGGCGTGGGCGCGGAAATCGATCTTGAGCGTGTCCCCGTATCAGCCACCTTGCTCGCTTATCCCGAACTAATCAGTGCTTGTGCCCTGTCGGGAGGAGACGATTATGAGCTGTGTTTTACCGCCCCCGCAGCGCTGCACGATACGGTGCAGAACTTAGGCGATGAGCTGGCCTGTATAGGCCGTATCCTCGCGGGCTCAGGCCTTGTGGTGCTCAATGCATCAAACTCCATCAATGTACAAGGCGCAAGCTATGACCACTTCCGATGAATTAAAAGTTACGCCTAGCTGGAAATTTCTTTTCAGCCATCCGGCGCATTTTCTGTCGTTTGGTTTCGGCAGTGGATTGGCTAAAAATGCACCCGGCACGTTCGGGACGATGATGGCATTCCCGATGTACTGGTATCTCGCACCACGATTGTCCGATGCGATGTTTTTGTTCGTATTGATCTGGGCGTTTGCGATCGGTGTATGGGTGTGCGATATCACAGGTCGTGCGCTGGGCGCAGCGGATTACGGCGGCATCGTTTGGGATGAAATCGTCGCGATGCTGGTGGTGCTGTTTTTCACGCCGCCGGGTTGGGCCTGGTCGCTGCTGGCCTTTGCCCTGTTCCGCTTTTTCGATATTCTCAAGCCGCAACCGATACGCTATTTCGACAGCAACTGGCACGGTGGTTTAGGGGTGATGTTCGATGACCTGTTAGCCGCCGGTTATGCACTGCTCTGCATGGCGGCCATCAAGAGCGTGTTGCTGTAATTACGCGTTGATGTTGATCCGTTGACCCAAGCGTTCGGTTGAGGATTTGTTAGGTGTCTCGGTTTGCGATTTTTTCCGTTTGGGATGTTTATCACGTTCGGGTTTTTGCTGCGTCAACCTGTCGCCTATGTATCTGATGCATCCGATGAGGTTCATGATTTTCTCCTCTGTTGAGCAAGTTATCGGCAAGACAGAGTTATTTAGTAGGTCGTATTTGTAACCGACTTGCATTGTTAACTACAAAATATGGGAAGTGTGTTGATTAATAATGATATTGTTTCTGACGCCGTTAAGTGCCTGGATGCGCATCCGGACTTCAAGGTGATAAGACGGATACAGCCCCGCGAGATGTTTAGCGATTCAGATGGGCGCGCCCTATCGCTGGGGGTGGTGGTAGATACTGAGACAACCGGCATCAGTCACGATAAAGATGCGATCATCGAGCTGGGCATGGTCTTGTTCGAGTACGATCCTGACACCGGTATCGCGTACCGTGTACTTGGCAGTTTCGATCAGCTCGAAGCCCCCGGTTTTCCCATTCCGCCTGAATCCATTGCCGTGCACGGAATCACCGATGAGATGGTTGCCGGACGCCGGATTGATGACTCGTCCGTATCGGCCTTTCTTGCCGGTGTGAGCCTGGTGATAGCGCACAACTCAAAATTCGACCGGGTCTTTCTGGAAAAGCGTCTGCCGGTATTTGAATCGCTGCCATGGGGTTGCTCATTTGCACAGGTGGACTGGCGTGAAGAGGGCATAGGTTCCGCCAAACTCGATTACATCGCCTACCAATATGGCTTCTTTTACGAGGCGCACCGGGCGGAAGGAGATTGTTACGCCTTGCTGGAAATCCTGCAGCAGCGGTTGCCCAAGTCCGGTGATCTGGTGATGAAAGCCATCCTGAACGGCTTGGCTCTGAAGAGTTATCAGGTGTTCGCCTTAGGTTCTCCTTTTGAGACCAAGGATGTTCTCAAAGCGCGCGGCTACCGCTGGGATGGGGACAAAAAATGCTGGCACCACACCGTCTCGGGTGATGAAGCGATCAAGTCTGAGGTGGCGTGGTTGAAGAGCCATGTGTATGGCGGCAGAAGCGCTAAAGTCGAAATTGAAGTGCAAAACTGTCTGAGCCGCTTTTCAAACCGCATCGGTAATCGGGCGATTAAAGAGATTTAGTTTATGCTTTGAAATCGGACACCGTTGGTGTCGCAGCGCAGCGCGGCAATTTGGCTGTCCCAGTCGCTCAGCACCCAGCGTTCGCACAGATGCCCGTCGACGTGGTGTTCATGACGTGCCGTGCGGTGGGTGTGTCCGTGGATCAGGCGCGGGTAGTGAAAATCGCGCAGCAGGGTTGCAACGGCCTCGCTGTTTACGTCCATGATGGCCATGTTTTTAGACTTCTTCTCGGTTTCGCTGTGGCGGCGCAGTTGCTCGATATAGGCTTTGCGCTCGCCCAGTGATTTTGCTAAAAAATTTTGCTTAAAATCAGGCGAGTGGACCAGCGTTCTGAATTTCTGGTATTCGAGGTCATCCGTACACAGCGCATCGCCGTGAGAAATTAATGTCGGTGTTCCGTATAGATCGATCAAGGTCGGATCGTTCAGCAGCGTCGCGTTGCAGGCATGTGCTAACGCTTCACCCATCAATAAGTCGCGATTGCCGTGCATCAGATAAACGCGCGTGGCGGTCAGGCTGCGAAATGCGTCGATAACGTGCCGGTGGTAAGAGTCATGCAGATCATCGTCGCCCGCCCAATACTCAAACAGATCGCCCAGCACATAGAGCGCTCCGGCTTCGTGCGCTGCGGTGGCGATGAATTGATCGAACGCTGCCGTGATGTGAGGATGGCCTGCGCTTAGGTGCAGATCCGAGATGAATAAGGTATGGGTCATAAAAAACGGCGCCTGAAGCGCCGTTGTTTTGCTTACTGTACGACTTCCGCCTTGGTGATGATGACATCTTCGCGAGGCACATCCTGGTGTCCGGCCTTGCTGCCAGTCTTGACCTTGCGGATTGCATCGACAACATCCATGCCTTCGACAACCTTGCCGAATACGCAATAGCCCCAGCCGTCCTGGCCCGGATAGTTCAGAAAGCCGTTGCCATCGCTGGTATTGATAAAAAATTGCGCCGTCGCAGAGTGCGGGTCGCCGGTGCGAGCCATGGCGATGGTGTATTTGTCGTTCTTCAGGCCGTTAGCTGCTTCGTTCTTGATCGGTGCATTGACCTTTTTCTGATTCATGCCAGGCTCAAAGCCACCGCCTTGTATCATGAAGCCTTCGATGACGCGATGAAAAATGGTGTTCTCGTAGAACCCTGCGTTGACGTAGCTAAGAAAATTCTTGACGGTTTCCGGCGCTTTTTCCGCATCCAGTTGTAATGTGATGACGCCGTGGTTAGTGTGCAGTTTGACCATTTTTTGTTTGCCTTGAGTTAAAGAATAAGAGGATTGCATAGCGGCGCACAACAGCAGTGCGAGCAGCGCGGTAAGTAGGGATTTTATATTCATTATGCCGCACCTTCATAGACGATTTGCCAGCGATTGTTTTTCTTGATCCAGTATTGACGCTTCTTCATGCGATTCGCCAGGTTGCTGCTGCTGTAGTCTTGCTCAAAGTTGACCACGACCATGTCGGGTTGTTCTGGGTAGGTGAGCAGGCTGATGTCGGACAGGGTCAGCTTAATCCAGGATTTTCCTGCATTGACGGATTGTTTTTGACGTACCCAGGCATCGTAATTGGTGTTGTCGCTGGAAAAATTTCGGGAGTAATGCTTCAGATAGGCATTAGTGTCCAGACTGGCCCAATCTTTGCGCCAGCGTTCCAGTTCACGCAATAGGGCATCCCGTTCCGCCTGATCGTTGCTGTTGCTCCAGGCCATCTTGTTCGTGATGATGACCGGTGTCACGCCTACTTGCAAATATGGAGCCAGCTTGTTCAAGTCGTCGTTACCCAATACCACGCAGCCGTTGCTGGCGCGCGGCGGACGGCTGTAGGTGTCGCTGGAGGTGCCGTGCAGCCAGATACCACTGCCGGTGCGGCCATTGCGCTTATCCCACTCGTTTGGGTAGCTGAGCGGATAAGCGCCGCTGCCATACATGTCGGCCAGTTGTTTTTTCGGTAGATTTGCCTGGATAAAATACACGCCGATCGGTGTGCGCTGGTCGCCTGTGACTACTTTTTCAGTGCCCAACTTGCCTATCGTTACATAAAAATCAGTGACATAGCGTGGTTCACCGTTGACGTTTTCGTAAACGTACAAAGTGGAGCGGCTGGTATCTACCACCAGTGCATATTTTTGTTGTGCATTTAGTTGCCACAGGTAGCGAGGCGCTTGCTCAGGTTTGGGAAGTGCCTGAGTGCGTTGTATGCGAACGCGAGCCTCGTCGCGCAAGTCCTGAATTTTGTCGCCCGAGGCGTGCGGTGCGCTGCCGAAGCTGGTGATTGCGCCGGCTTTAGCCATCAGCAAATCGCCTTTGACCAGTTGTGCCAGTTTGTAGTTCGGATTGACGCGCAGCAGGCTGTCCACCTCATTCATGGCGATATCTAAACGGTTATTCTTGATGGCCATCAGGCTTTTTGCCAGCTTGACCTCCGGGGTGCGGGCATCGGTTTCTGCCTTGGCTGTACCAATCAGCAAGCTGCATAGCGTAAGGGTAAAGAGGCGTATCTTCATTTTATTTTGTACGTTCTTCCTGAATAAGCCAGTTATTCCCGGATTTAACCATCAGCAGTGTTTTGCGATCGGCTGACCGGATGTTGCCGGCATGGTAACTCTGTTGAAATTGAACGGTTGCGTGAGACTCATCCGAAAAATCAACCTTGACTTTTCTGGCATGAACACGAATCTGTGCCGGTTTGCTGATGCGTTCGCGGCGTAAGTTTTCCCAGGCGGCGCGGGCGCTTCCATCCTGAGCATGAAAATCGGCGGCGTAAAATGTAAAGTATTTATCGGTGTCTTTGGCTGACCACGCTTGTGTCCACGCTTCAACGGTCTGCACCACGGTATGAGCCTGATCGGACACAGCGGTTGGGTTTTTTACAGTTGCGGCTTCCTTTGCGGGCGCTAAGTCAGGTGCTTGTTTGGCGACCGTCTCGCTACTCTGAGTCGGCGGGGCGACTTTTTTCGTTATCACCACAGGATTAAAAATGGCGAGCGGTGCGATGACAGCCGCCGCTTTAACGGTTGAAGCGGCTTTGATTGCGGGCGCATTGACGAAAGGCTTGCCCTCACTCTTCTCACTATTTTGCGGCACAGCCGGTTTGCTGTGCGATTTGTCTGAGAATAAATCCGGTATGGCTTTTTTCGGCGGATTCGTTTCAGAGGCGTGCGCATCGGCGGCGGCTAACACCGCTCCGCTAAACAGGCTGCTGCAAAATAAGGCGGCGAGTGTGGTTATACGCATATCAATTGGTACGTTCTTCCTGAATAAACCAGCTTCCGCCGGATTTAACCATCAGCAATGTCTTGCCACCGGCTGCCTTGATGCTGCTGGAACGATAATTTTGATGAAATTTTACACTGGCATGGGTGTCGTCGGTGAAATCAACCGTTCCGTGACTCACTGTGACCTCAATAAACTTTGGTCTGCTAATTCTGTCCTTACGGGTGGCTTCCCAGTTTGCGCGGCTTTCATGATCCGGGGTGCGGAAATCAGCAGAGTAATAGGATAAATATTTCTTCACGTTCTTGGAAGACCAGGCCGCAGCCCAGCTGTTGACGGTTTCCAGCACATCGTGCGCCTTGTCTGAAGCCGCCGGGGTGGCTGCCTTTTCGACTGGCGCTTTAGCGGTTGGGGTGGCTGCCGTCTTTTCAGGTGGTGCGGTTTTGCCAGGCGCTGCTACGACAGGCGGTGCAACTACTTTTGCGGTCGGTGGGGCAGGTGTTGCAACCGGTTTTGCCGCCTCGACTGGGGGCGCCGCTTTGTTGACATACATTGCTGCGCCTGGTTTGCCGCGAGGCTTGTCTGTGAACAGATCCTGAATCATCGCCAGTTTGGTCTGGGTTGTGGTATTGCTGCTGTCCAGTTGCAAGGCGCGATCATAGGCCTGACTGGCCATCTTGGCATAGATGTCACCCAGATTTTCATGCGCAGTGGCATAACTCGGGTGTGTGCGTATCGCCATTTCGAGGGCTGACTTGGCCTTGTCGTACTGACTTTGGCTTGCATACAGCACGGCCAGATTGTTGTACGGCTCAGGCAACTCAGGATAGTCTTCAGTTAAGCCGGAGAAAATCTTGATCGCATCGGCAGTTTTGCCTTGTTGCGTGAGTATCAACCCCTTGAGGAAGCGACCTTGTGCATCTCTGGGTTTGTTGGCCAGATAGTTATTCAGTTTAGTCAGGGCCTGACTTTGCTGGCCCTGCTTGAAAAGTTGTGTTGCATCCTGCAGCTCATCGGCGCGCGCCGTCAGGCTGGAGCCGAGCAGCACGGCACCCAGCAGCAAGGGAAGGTGGAAACGGGCGAGGTATGTTCCGCTAATTCGGTTCAATATATTCATTGGTAATTCATATCCTGTGGACGCGCTGTGATTCGCGGTTGTATAACTCTTTTCCAATTCTACCAAATAACCGAAGTGTTTTCACAAGCTTAATGCGATATTTGCCATCGTCTTGCGGGGATGTCAGGGCTATTTTCGGGTAAAATCAACAAATAGTTTCGTCTACCCAACCTAAGTTACAGGAAGTTCCCGTATGAGCAGTCCTCGTTTGACCGAAGTTTCTCCCGCAACTGTGTCCAATTTCATCCGTACTATCATAGACGGAGACCTCGCTGCCGGTCGTCATAGCAGTATAGTCACTCGTTTTCCGCCCGAGCCCAATGGCTATCTTCATGTAGGCCACGCTAAATCCATCTGCCTGAATTTTGGTCTTGCTGAAGACTATCAGGGTAAGTGCAATCTGCGCTTCGATGATACCAATCCTGAAAAGGAGAGTGAAGAATATGCGCTGTCGATACAGGAGGATGTGCGCTGGCTGGGGTTCGAATGGAACGGCGCGGTGCGCTGGGCGTCTGATTATTTCGATGACTTGTATAACTTCGCCGTCGAACTGATCAACAAGGGTTTGGCGTATGTGGATGATTTAACGCCAGAGCAGATGCGCGAATATCGCGGCACGCTCACGCAGCCCGGGCGCAACAGTCCGAATCGCGACCGATCTCCTGCGGAAAATCTCGATCTGTTTGCGCGCATGAAGGCGGGTGAATTTGCCGACGGGGCGATGGTGTTGCGGGCGAAGATCGATATGTCTTCCCCCAATATGAATATGCGCGATCCTGCGATTTATCGCATTCGCCGCGCACATCACATCCGCACCGGTGATCAGTGGTGCATCTATCCGATGTATGACTACACGCATTGCATTTCCGACGCATTGGAAGGCATCACGCACTCGATCTGCACGCTGGAATTTGAGGATCATCGTCCACTCTACGATTGGGTGCTGGACAACATCACCTCCCCTTGCCATCCTCGCCAGTATGAGTTTTCAAGACTTGAGTTGCATTACACCATCACCAGCAAGCGCAAACTGCTGCAACTGGTGAACGAAAATCACGTCAGCGGCTGGGACGATCCGCGTATGCCAACTATCAGCGGTATGCGCAGACGCGGTTACACGGCGGCGGGTATCCGTGAGTTTGCCAAACGCATCGGTGTATCGAAGAGCAGCAACAGCGTAGACATGGCGATCATGGAAGGCGCGATACGCGAGAATCTGGAAGAGAGCGCGCCGCGCGTGGTCGCGGTGATCAATCCGCTCCGTGTGACGATCACCAATTTTGAGGGTGCGCTGACGCGTGAAGCCGACTTCCACCCCAATCACCCTGAATTCGGCAAACGTTTCGTGGCGATCGGCCCTGAACTGGTCATCGAAGCCGACGACTTCGCCGAAGTGCCGCCTGACGGTTGGAAGCGCCTGACGCTGGGCGGTGAAATTCGTCTGCGTCACAGTTATGTGATGCGCTGCGATGAGGCGATCAAGGATGCGGATGGCAATGTCATCGAACTGCGTTGCAGCATCGATCACGCCACGCTGGGCAAGAATCCGGAAGGACGCAAGGTCAAGGGCGTGATTCACTTCCTGTCCGTTCAACATGCGCTGCCCGTCGAGATTAGGCTCTATGATCGGTTGTTCACGGTTGCTGCGCCCGATGCGGATAAGGATGTCGATTTTTGCCAATTTCTCAATCCGCTATCCTTAACTGTGGTGCAGGGCTGGGTGGAAGCCGCTGTTCAGGATGCGGCGCCTGAAACGCATTATCAGTTCGAGCGCTTAGGCTATTTCTGTACCGATCGATATGATCATCAGGCAGGTGGAAGACTGGTGTTCAACCGTACCGTGACGCTTAAAGATTCCTGGACGAAATCATGAACGATATCGTGCCGGGCGAACTTCAGATGAAATCACTGAAGAGTCTGACTCAGGCGGTGTACATACTGTACGCGCTGTCGTATTTCACGGGCATCACCGCCATTATCGGCATCATCATTAATTACGTGAAAATTGAAGATGTTACCGGTACCTGGCTGGAAAGCCATTTTCGCTGGCAGATTCGCACTTTCTGGTTCGGTCTGCTGTGGGCCGTGATCGGCACCGCAACGATTGTGATTATGGCGGGTTTTGCCATTCTGTTCGCCAATTTTTGCTGGATCATTTACCGCATTGTCAAAGGCTGGCTCAACCTCAATGACAATAAACCGATGACTTTTTGATTATGTTAAAAATATACAACACCTTAGCCCGCGACAAGCAGGAATTTGTCCCCATTGAACCGAATGTTGTGCGCATGTATGTGTGCGGCATGACGGTGTACGACTATTGCCATCTGGGGCACGCCCGCGTGATGGTGGTGTTCGATATGGTGTATCGCTGGTTCAAGGCGTCCGGCTACGATATAACTTACGTGCGAAATATCACCGATATCGACGACAAGATCATCCGCCGCGCTGCGGAAAATAACGAATCCATTCATGAGCTTACGCAGCGGTTTATCGATGAGATGCACGTGGATGCTGACGCTTTAGGCGTTTCACGTCCCGATTTTGAGCCGCGCGCCACGCAATACGTTCCCGAAATGCTGGAGATGATCGCCAAGCTGGAAGCTAATGGCTTAGCCTATCAGGCGGCCGACGGCGATGTGAACTATGCGGTACGCAAGTTCGAGGGTTACGGAAAACTCTCAGGCAAGTCGCTGGAGGATCTGCGCGCCGGTGAGCGTGTCGAAGTGACCGATGCCAAGAATGATCCGCTCGACTTCGTGCTGTGGAAACACGCCCGCGAGACGGAAGCGGAAGAAGTGAAGTGGGATTCAAAATGGGGTAAAGGCCGTCCCGGCTGGCATATAGAGTGTTCGGCGATGGGATCCAAGTTGCTGGGTGAACATTTCGACATACACGGCGGCGGCGCGGATTTGCAGTTTCCGCATCACGAGAACGAAATTGCGCAGTCCGAGGGCGCGCACCAGTGCGGTTACGTCAATTACTGGATGCACAACGGCTTCGTGCGCGTGGATAACGAAAAGATGTCCAAGTCGCTGGGTAATTTTTTCACCATCCGCGAGGTGTTGAAGCAATACGATCCGGAAGTGGTGAGATTCTTCATCCTGCGCGCGCATTACCGCAGTCCGCTCAATTATTCGGATGCACATCTGGACGATGCCAAAAAGGCGCTGGATCGTCTGTACACGGCGCTCAAGTCGGGAGCGGCGAGTGGCGAGCGGGCAGTGAATTGGACTGAAGCCTATGCCGTACGTTTCAAGGCTGCGATGGACGATGATTTCAACACGGCGGAAGCGATTGCCGTGCTGTTTGAGTTGGCTAACGAGGTGAACCGCAGTCAGTCGGAAGAATCTGCCGCGCAACTCAAGGCGTTGGGTGCTGTGCTGGGGCTGCTCGAACGCGATCCGACCCAATTCTTGCAAGGCGCAGGCTCGGACGATGCGCAGATTGTCGGGCAGATTGCCGCCCGTAACGCCGCTAAGCTGGCTAAAAATTATGCGGAGGCCGACCGGATTCGCAAGGCACTATTGGCCGATGGCATCGTGCTGGAAGACAGTGCCGCCGGCACCAACTGGCGGCGGGTGTAGTTACGCAGCAACCGCTTCACGGATTTTTTCCGCTGCCCATTGGTTCAGGCTCTTACCCTTAGCTAATGCGGCAGCGGTTGCCGCTTCATGGGTTTGAGGATCAAGCCGCAATACAAATTTTCCGGAATAAGTTTTACGCGGTTCGATGCCATCCTCAGCGCATGCTTCCAGAAATACTTTAAGTGATATGCCGCCTTCGCGCTTCAATCCATCGGTATCTTGGGCGTAAAAATCCGCGCTGCCGTTGAGGCCAATAAATTCTCCGCGAAACATTTCTATTTCCGGATCATAGGAAACGACGGCCTGATAGTTGTTAATTATCATTATATTTTTCACGGTTTAACTCCATTATCATCTAGCCATTTTCGTATGCTCTCGACCGCGCCTTTGTCGGTATTGGGCGAAGGATGAGGGCGGTGAAACACCCGTCGTTCGTCAAAAAGTCTGACAAGGATGCGTGATCCTTCATGCTTGCTGACGGCAGCACCCAGTTCAACGAATAGCGCTTCAAGATATTTCCACTGAATGTTGCCGCTAATGGGGCGGTGAAATATCAACTCGAGGGTGCGATGGTGTTTACGCTTCATGATGATATCATTTAATGATACTGTATTTGTATAAAGCCCGCATAAGCGGGCTTTATTGATGCTTAAAACAGAAAACAATTACAGCAGTTTGCAGACCGTGTAAGTGTTTGGATCAAGGTAGGCTGCAGGCGCTGCCGCGATAGGTGTGGTGTTGCCGGCGCCAAGTGCTGCGCGCACGTTACCGGTGGCGGGGTTGCCATCGTCAAAACCGGCATCCAGTGCCTCAGCGGCCTTGGAAGGCAGGTTGCCAAAACACAAGTTTAAGCCGACAACATAAGCGGTATTGGCCGGGGTGGTGTTGATGTTCTGAATCGCGCGAATAACGCCGCCGTAGGCATTGACCGGGTCTGATGTGTTGGGTTGACCCGTAACCAGGCCTGCCAGACGCAGATGATGTATGAAAGTGCAGCTTTCAGGTTCGATCAGTGCAGAGGTACACTGTGTCCAGGTATTGTCACCTACCAGGCCGTTGGCATTGCCACCCGTAGCGGCGGGAGCTGCCGCTGTGGTCCATCGATTGTCGGCATTGCTGTCATCGCCGGGTAGTGCGTTGTAGCGATCACGGTAGGCATAATAAGCGGCGGTAACGCCTTGTACATCGTTTTTAAGATTCTTGATCTTGCCGTTTTCGATCATCTCCTGGCCTTTTAGCACACCGCCCAACAGCAAGCCGATGATGACCAGCACGATGGCGAGTTCAACCAGCGTAAAGCCTTTGTTGTCTTTCCACATGATATTCTCCTAGAGGCGATGACTCGACGTGTTAGTTCAGCCCGCAGCAGCGGGCTTTAATCAGCTAGATTTTCATGCAGAGTGTATGCAATGTTTCTGTATCGGCGGGAGCAGCCCCTGTTCCGTAGGCGCCGGAAACCGCTGCTGTCGTGGCCAGGTTGGCAGCCCCTGCTGCCCCTGCGCGCACTGTTCCGGTGTCACTGTTGCCGTCATCGAGCAGTTCATCGACAGCCTGAGCGATTTTCCAGGGTACGCTACCTGCGCAGGCCACAGTGCCGGAAAGACCATAGGTTGAACCGCCTGTCGCACTCACTTGAGACTGGATGCCCAACAATCCGCCGACTGAGTTGGTCGGGGGATTGGCTGCTGTACCTGTCATGAATCCGGCGAGCCTGGTGTGTTGCCAGAAGTTGTTACTTTCGGTGGCAACTGCCGGTGCAGCAACTGCAGTGTAAAGCCCTGTAATGGCACCATCGCCACCACCGTTCACGCCGCCAGTGAAGTGGTTTGCCGCTGCGGCATCGTCACCGGGTACGGCCTTGAAGCGGTCCTGATAAGCGTAGTAGGCGACACTGACACTTTTTAAATCATTGACCATGTTCTTGACTTTGGCATTTTGTATCATCTCCTGGCCCTTGAGCACGGCGGCCAGTACTAGGCCGATAATCACCAGCACGATAGCCAGTTCGACCAGGGTGAAGCCGGATTGAAGGCGCTTGTTGTATGTCCACATGATGTTCTCCTTGGGAAAGTAGTGCGGTTTGAAGTGCAAGTCTTACGGGCTGGAATTTACGTGGCGCGGGGCGGGGCGAGAAGTAAAGAATTTTTACAAAGGCATGGAGTCGGCTGGTGCGGGCAGGGACAGACTGAAACAAATGTTGCTGCCGCAGGCTATGGCCGCCAGATTGCCGCCTGCTTCGATCATGCTTTTGCGCGCTTGATACAGTCCTAGCCCTAACCCGCCGGGGCGTCCGCTGGTGAAGGGCTCAAACAGTGTTTCCGTTTTTATCGTATCCGGCAGAAACGGGATCTTGAGTGTGATCATCAATTTTTCCGTACGCCGGCTAATGTGAACAGCAATCATCAGTTCCGGATTTTCGCGCAGCGGATGACTTACATTGCTAAATAGATTGTCCAGTGTGCGGTCTAGCAGGTCACGGCGCATTTTAACTTGCGCATCGAACTCGATAGCGACGGGCAATCCGGCGTGTTCAGCGGCGTCGCGAATGACTTCGCTCAATTGGAAAGTTTCGATGACTTTCGGTAAATTTGACTTGCCGGTGGCGTCCATGATGCGCCTGGCGCGTGCTGCAGCATGGGGGGCGCAAGTGCGCAAGCGCCTTGCCACGGCGAGCAGGCGCTCATCGTTCGACTCGGTACACAGATCGGCCGCCAGCCAGGTGACCCATTGAGCCAGATTGCGCAAATCATGCTGCATGTAGAGAGTGAGCCGGGCTTGTTCGGATAATGCCGCAGATAATGCTTCCATTTTTCGGTGTACAGCCGCTTCCACCAGCAGGCGCAATACTCCCGACATGTTTTCTGTGAGCAGGCGTGCCTCGCCGTGGTGTGAACCGGCATGAAGCTGGAAATCAAGGTTGATATCGCCATCGGCGATGACTTTAAAAGCAAAAGGATGTGCCGTGCTGCTGGTTGAACCAAAATGCTCCTGTACGGGTTGACCAAACCACCAGCCGGAATAATCGAGTCGCACGACGCCGCCTTCGCGGAGGATAGGCCAGGCTGCGGCAGGCAGTTGCAGCGGGTCGATGCTATCCTGGGCAAGCTTGAGCAGCCTGCCCAGTAGCGCGCGGTGGGTTATCACTCTGAACGTAAGATAGGCTACGGCTGCCAGAAGAGCTAGGCCGGAGACCAGGAAAATCAGCGCCAAAACGGATGCCACGATTATGTACGCTTAAGCTGGATGCCGTATTTTTTCATGTAGTAATACATGTGTTCGCGCATCATCCCAAGGCGTTTCGCAGCTTCGGTGACATTGCCACGGGTGTCAGCCAGTGCGCCGCGCACCATTTGTTCCTCTACGGCATCGCCGGTTTCCTTTGGGCCGTCGGAGAACCTGACGGTGATGTGCAGTCGGGTTTCGCCCCCTTCTGATAAGTGTTCTTCATGACGTAAAAATAAACAGGCGCGTTTGATCGCGGCCTTGATGTCGGCCATGCTGGCAGGTTTGGTCAGAAAGTCGAATGCGCCCCTTCGTACCGCTTCAAAGGCGGCGGATTCCTCATCCTGACCTGTGATGACGATAACCTTGCTGTGCGGCTCCGAGGCTAACAGTGCATCGATCAAAAAAAGGCCCTCGGAGATGCGGTTTTCCGCCGGTGGCAGCCCTAAATCCACTAGCGCCAGCAGAGGTTGCGGGCGGATTTTCAGCGCCTCTTGACGGGTGCGCGCACAAATCACGCGATAGCCCTCATCGTTCATTACCCCGGCAAGGTAGCTGGAGAGCGCTTCATCATCTTCTACGATCAGTAGCGAGATTTGTTCCTGAATCCGGTTAAAGTGAGATGCTCGCTGTCCGTTCATGGCAGCTTCCCCGCTTGAACCAGACGGTTGAGCAGTGTGTATTGCGAAAGCCAGATGAGCTGGTCGTCGAAGGTGGGGGTGAGAGGTTTGCTGACAAAGTTAATATCAATATCCCCATTTTCGGTTTCATCGGCATCAGTACTGACAGGCGACTGCTGCCCAGAAGGAAGATAAGCGCGTAATCCGTTGACGCCATGCGAGACAATCACCGCAGGCATATTGTTCGCCAGATCGCTGCCTCCGGCAGTTGAGCCGATGTCTATATCACCGTTATCAGATAAAACAAAAAGCGGGGCGCTGCGCGCGAATAGGGCACTGACCCGGTAGGTGAAGCGATGTCCCCATGCATCGGTTTCCGGGAGTCCAAGCGTTGCCCAGGGAAAATCGCCCTGAATTGTTCCCGCTGCGTCTGAGGTGCAACCCGTCGCAATGGCAGTTCGCGCTATACCCGCGTTGGCGGATCCGCTGGCGATTGTCGGGTCTGCCGGGCAGGGGAGGCGGCCATTTGCGATGGCGAAGCCGGTTAGCGCCTCGCGAGCTTCTTCCAGTCGTGCTTTGGTTTCTTCTATACGTCGCTGATCCTGCTGGGTGGAAAGTACCGTCAGTCCCGTACCGAGTATCAAGGCGATGATAGTCAGTACGATGGCCGTTTCAACGAGGGTAAAACCGTTTTGTGTATGAATCTTCATTTTTAAATTGTCGGCTAAGGGCAACCTGCGGCATTTCCCCGGACTACAGAGAGATCTTCTTTAATGCAATAAACTATGTCGTTGAACGTGGTGCTGGGTAGTGTGGTGGTTTCAGCCTGATAATTCCCGTGACCTGAATGGATTTCGCTAATATTGGAGGCATTGCGCCCTTCCAGATAAGCCGAGATGACACTTTTGTCGTTGCGTAGCTGGCTGGTCAGTCTGTCACCTGCGAATATCACCACGGCAGCGTAAAGACTTGTGCCGTTTACGCTGACGCAATGCCCGCTGGTGCAGGCCATCGTGGTATCGTGGTCGGGCTTGTATCTTTCGCTGACGGCATAGAACAGATGATCCTTCCAGTTAGCCCACCAGATATAGGTGTTGACCCAGTCGGCGTCTGACGAACAACTCAGGCCGCTGGATTTGAGCAGATAATAATCCGTGTCGCTAACGGGAAATAACGTGTTTCTGGTCGTGTTTCGCGCAGTATTGACCCTGTAAGGGACGCGTCCGACCAGTTGGTCGTCAGCATCGTTATATCTGGTGTTGTCGGTATAGTCGGAAAGGGGGAGTTGGGCAGGCCATGGCAGGCTTTTATTCGCCAGATTCGGAGTGGGTGGACTACCTGTCTGATTGTATCTCCCGAAATTGGCGATGCATTTCGCGGTTTTCAGCGTCATGTCGTCAAGCTTGGCTAGCAAATCCTGACGCCTTTTCATCGCGTTCCAGAGATCTTGTTTGGTGATAAAAATGATCCGGTCACTGCTATTGATTGATGCATCGCCGATTCGAAATGCACTGTTTGCGCCGGCAGTGCCAGAAACATTAGCGTTGTTGTATGTACTGATGACATCGAGATAGTTGCTTGGGGTGTAATTTCCTCCACATTGCGGAGCTGCTGTTCCTGAACGATCTTGACCGCTGGCGATCGTGCCCGGAGCGAAGATGACAGCTACCGCCTGGTTATCAGCGGGTGTGAGCAATGTCGTTCCGTCAGATGCATAAACTTGTAGTTGCCCGTTGGTATCCCAATTCATCAGGCCCGTTTTGGGATTGTATTTATAGCTTCCTGAAACGGCATACCAAAGGCATTCATTGTCACCGCCGCGCAGCGGCATAAGATCAAGGGTTTTCCAAGGCAATCTGCCAATGGCGCTGATGTCTTTGGCACCGCAAATCCCTTCCGCAGCGCCTTCACCACCTAAAGCGGTTCCGGATGCATCCGGACAAGGCAAATAGCCATGCACTTCGCCTTGATGTTTGTCGCCATAAGTAATCGCGTATCCTATCAGCGCTTCTTTTGCCTGTGCTAGGGCTGACGCTGTGATTTTGTCGCGGGCGATCTGGTGATTTTGGCTGCTGTGGTTGAGCGCCTTGACCGTTGCGGCGGCTGCGGCCGTTGCCATGATGGAGACGAATACCAGCAGGGCGATGCCTTTTTGTCTTGAGCTGAGCCTCATGGTTTAACCCGGACGGCTTGTTCAGGCAGGCGCAATACGCGCTGGCCGGAAATGATGTCTAGCGTTTCGCCCACTTTGATGGCTTGGTCTTCGATCAGCACATGGTCACGCTTGATAATCAAGGTGGGGATGGCCGCATCCTGAGGTCGTTGGGTGACGGCCCGGCCGTTGATCCAGGCTACACTTTTTCCCGCATCGCGCTCGGTGATGCCGGACAGGGTATATACGGCGCTTTGCGCAATCCCGCTGCGTGCAGCGATCAGTGCTGCCCGTTCTGCCGGCGAATAAAATACCGTGCCGATCGGGTTGGCATGCGCCGTATTAATAATTAATAAATTGATTAATAAAAGTTTTTTCATAAAATACCCAATACCCAATACCCAATACCCAATACCCAATACCCAATTCCCACTACTTGCCCGGCAGCGAATAAATTTGCAGGGTACATTTGATTTGCAATCCACCGATCGGCTCTCCCGCCGCTTCGCGGGCCATCTGGCAGGTCTCAACCCGATAGGGCACTCGCCAATCCGTGTTGAGTTTATCTATGAAATCAAGGAGCTCGCCTTCGTGGATGGCGGATAGCTCCACGTTTAAGTCGTGATGTAACACATTGTGCTGATAGGAAAAGGCGCTGTCAGTCGGCTGCGGGTTGAACAGTTTCGGGGTGGCTAAGGTATAGCGCAAGGTGGGCGGCAGGTGCATGTCACGGTAGCTGCTTTCCAGGCGCTGCACCCAGCCATCCCGATCCGGTTCGCCGATGAAACCCAGACGGACAAGTTGCTGGTATTTTTGTGCCAGCTTGTTGATGCTCTCCAGATCGTAGGTAAGCGCCCCAATGCTGTCGCGGGTGGCTAAGAGTTGCTGTTCGGTTTGTATGAGTGCCTGCTCTTTTGCCGTGCGATACCGGGCAAGACCTGTTACGGTAGCTAAAGACAGCGTCACGGCTAACAGCAGCAATATGAGCGACAGTCTGGCTGGTTTCAGGACGATACGGTAATCGTTCATGGCAAATCCTTGAGTGAGGGGGATTTCCAGAGGATGCTCATGCACCAGAGGTTTTCACTGCGGGTGGTGTCCATGCCAAATCCGCCCTTGAGCGTGTTGATCGGCGAGAAGGCTGCGGGATCTTCCATCAACTGGATGCCGTTAGCAGCCTTGAGCGCAGTGGAAATGCGTTTGCGTATCTCGGCTTCCGACGCCGGGTTTTCTGTCAGCAGAATCGAAAATTGTAATTCGGCATAGCGGTTTGGAATGGCGGTTGTCTCGTTGTTGCCAGCATCGTGCGGCTTGCTGCCCGGCGGTAGTCGCAGTTCAATTTTTTGGTTAATCAGCGGGATATCAATCACGGTGTGTCCCTGACAGTAGCGCTCGCCTTGTTTGGGGAACCGGTAAGTCAGATTCTTGATGCGCACCTGAGGTAAATCGGCAATCGCGGATGCGGCCAGTTGCAGGATGGCTTCGGGTGTGGGGGCGATGTCGATTTTCAGTGCGGCAAATGTCGTCGCCTGACGCACCAGCGCCGGATCGAGGCTGGATGAACTGATGCGACCGGTCAGTTGCGCGCGTTCGCTCATCGCCTGTTGCAATTCGCCGTTCAAGGTCTGCCCTCGCCGGTGTAGGGTCAACAGGGCGCGAAAATCCTCCTGTCCAAACAAGATTGCCGCCAGCAGGCAGGCTATGATGCCGGTATAGGCGGTGCGGCGGACATTTTCCGCGAGGTGGCTGACGCGTAATTGCAGCGGGGCTAACTGCCCGGCGGGCGAGGTGGTGACATACTCAAACAACGCATGCAGGTAAGCCGCTTCCCCTCTGGGTGAAAGTGCCTCGGGTAAAGGCATGACGGTGAGTCCTGCCGCAGCAAGTGGCGCTGATATTTTTGAGGCATCGCCAAGATAAAGCACGGCTGGCATCTGTTCGTGTTCGAAGATGTGGCGGTTTTCCAGATGCTGGCGGGTGCGCAGAATTTCCCCCGCATCGTTGTCGCCTTCCTCCTCGTCGTGGCGCACGCAGCGCGTGAGTACAGGAGTGCCCTGTTTAATGACCAGAATGCGTACAAAATGTGCATCGGGCAGAACCAAGAGGAGGTTGCTCAGATGCAGTTTTTTTAGCATCAGGGTCAGCAGCATGGCCATGCCCCAGACGCCTGTGACGGGAATGTTCTGCTTTTCGATACGGTTGCTGACGGCATCCGCGCTGCTCAGTCCGGTCAGTACGGCGATGCCGGGCCTGATCAGTCCGCCGGAGAGAAAGGCCGACGCATGATAGTGACTGTGAGGGAACGTCGCGGCCAGACGGCGCGCCAGATAATTGTTGCGATCCCGACCGAATAACAAGGGCACATTGAGGGCTTCGAGTGTTTCTTCGGGCAGATTGACGATGACCCAGAGCCTGTCGCCGGGTTGCGCCACAGGCTGCCACAATCCCCCGATGTTGCGGAAATATTGAGCGCCTGAAGCATGAATCAGCAGAACGGTCTTCATGTCAATTTCAGCCTAGAAACCGTGTCGTAGATGGGGCCCAGCACCGCCATCATGATCCAGCCTAACAGCACGCCGAGCACGATGGTCAGGGTAGGTTCGATCAGCGCTTGCACGCGACTGATTGAATCGTTGATGTCGCGGTTATAAAAGTAGGAGATGTTTTTCAAGGAGCCTGCCAGATCGCCGGTATCTTCGCCTACCTTGATCATGCGGATGACCAGAGAAGGAAAGAGTTGCTGGCCGGCGAAACCTCGGCTGATCGTCGCGCCATTGGCGATGGCGGTGCGGGCATTTTCGACGGCTTCCTTGATCATGGTGTTGCCGGTGATGTTGCGGCAATACAGCAGGCCGTCCAGCACCGGAATGCCGGTTCTATAGGTCAGTCCCAGCGTGTCGCTGATACGGGCTAAGATGATTTTCTTGATGATGGGGCCGACGTAGGGAATGCGCAGTTGTGCAGCATGTACCATGCGTTTGAAGCGATAGTTCGTTTTTGATAATAAAATCAAAAGGATAATAAAAAAAGGTGGGGCGGGCAGGATAATCCACCAGTATTTGACAAACGCGGCCGAAAGCCAGATCAGCAGTTTGGTGTGCCATGGCAGGACGCCGCCCATATTGGCGACAAAACCGACGATTTGCGGCACGAGGTAGGTCATCAGAAATACGACTACTGAGCCTACTACCAGCGTGACGAAGGCCGGGTACGTCAGCAGTTGTTTGGTTTTTGAGGCGAGTTCGTCCTGCCATTTCAGCGAGTTGACGATTTCCTGTAGGACATAAGGCAGTTGACCGGTGGCTTCTCCTGCGCGTACCAGATTGATGACCAGTTCGGGAAAAATGCCGGGATTGGCGGCGAGTGCTTCCGAAATGGTCGAACCGCAGTCGATTTTTTCATACAGGTTGGCGCAAAGATTTTTAATCTGCGCCGTGTCAGCGGTATCCCGCAGATCAGACAGGATGGCCAGGATAGGCACACCGGCGCGAAACAGCATTTCCAGTTGAAATAAAAAATTGATCAGGTCGCGTCGGGACAGGCGGCGTACCACGTGTTTCTTGTCTTTTAAAGGGCAGGCTTCGATCAGTTCCAGACCGTTTTTCCTCAGTTGCGCTTCCACATCGAAATCGTTCAGCGCATCCGTCTCTCCCCGGGTGATGCGGCCCGATGCATCGGTGGCACGGTAATGATAGAGCGCCATTACTCTGCCATCCGTTCACTGAAGTCGACGACGCGGCGAACTTCGCCAAGCGAGGTCACACCTTCTTTTACGCGCCGTATGCCGTCTTCGATCAGGGGGATAAACTGGTGCGCCATGACATAGTCGTTGATGGCTTTGATCCCCGCGCGACGCGAAACCAGTTCGATCAGACCGTGATCGAAACGCAGAATTTCCATGATGGCCAGTCGTCCCTTATAACCTTGCTGTTCACAGTCCGAGCAGCCTGCGGGCCGGTACAAGACGGGAGATTGAGTTATGCCCATCAGTCGGCACTCGAGCGCATCCGGTGAGTAGCTGACCTTGCACAACGGACAGAGTTTGCGCACCAGTCGTTGGGCGATGATGCCGATCAGATTAGCCGCGAAAATGTCATCGACAATGCCTAGGTCGTGCAGACGTGAGATGGCGCCTAAGGCGGAATTGGTGTGCAGCGTCGAGAACACCTGATGCCCGGTCATCGCGGCGCGCAAAGCCATCTCGGCGGTATCGTGATCGCGGATTTCGCCGACCAGAATGATGTCCGGGTCTTGACGCATCAAAGAACGTATGCCGTTGGAAAAATCCAGTTTGACCGTTTCTGAAATCGAGGTTTGCCGGGTCAGCGGCAGGGGATATTCCACCGGATCTTCCAGGGTCATGATATTGACGCCGTCGTTATTGAGGTGATTGAGAATGGAATACAGGGTGGTGGTCTTGCCCGAACCGGTAGGTCCGGTGGCCAGCAGTATGCCTTCGGGGCGTTCCAGCATGCGCTTTAGCAGTGTCAACTGGTTGTCCGTCATGCCGAGTTTGTCCAGGCTGACCAGTCCCAACTTGCGGTCTAGGATGCGCAACACAAAATTCTCTCCGTGTATGGTGGGGTGGGAGGCGGCGCGAAAATCGATCTGTCGGCCGAACAGCGAGAGTGAGATGCGTCCGTCTTGTGGGGCGCGGGTTTCGGCGATGTTCATTCCTGACATGACTTTCAGGCGAACCAGAATCGCCATCCAGTTGGATTTAGCCAGCGAACGAACCGGCCGCAACACGCCGTCGATGCGGTAGCGGATGCGCAGAAATTGTTCTTCCGGTTCAAAGTGAATATCCGAAGCGCCGCGACTGACGGCGTCCGCGATCAGTGCATCGGTCAGCCTGACGATCGGGTGGCTGTAGGAGACGCCAGCCTGAGTCAGCGCATTGAGGTCGAGTTCTCCGCCATCCAGTTCAAACAGTATCCCTTCGATGGAGAGTTCGTGGTCATAAAACTTATTGATGGCAGCGAGCACTTCCGTGCTGGGTGCGATGCGCCAGCAGGGAATGATGCGCCTGTCTTGTCCTGCCTGGAGCAACAGCGGTGCGATGGCATCGCGCGCCAGAATGTCGTCAGGATTGGCAGCGGCGATTTCGAGATGACCTGTGCCCCGATCGAAACTGACAGGAAACAGAATATATTTGAGGGCGATGCCTTTCGGGATAACGGCCAGCGTGGCCGCGTTCGCTACAAAACCGTTCAGGTCTATGGCTTTGTAGCCAGCCGCTTCCGAGATCGCCTCGCGCATCGTCTGATCGCCGATAAAGTGTAAATCCAGCAATTCCTCGCCCAGCGGTTTGTGGTCGTTTTTTTGCCGCTGCAAGGCGATGCGCAATTGATCGTCATTGATTTGCCCGCGCGCAATCAGCACCTCGCCGATGCGCTGATGAACTGTCTGTAAATTGGGTGTATTCATTATTGTTAAAAAATATCTTAAAAATCAACATATTATGATTAAAGTCCCACTTCCCACTTCCCACTAGCTATTAGCTACTGGCTGCTTTTCAGTTCTTCTATCCGGCGTTCAACCGCCTCCCGATTGATCGTCGTATCACCGGGTCTGGCGAGCTGGGCTGCTTTTTCGTAGTAGGGACGGGCGGCGGCCGACTGGTGCAGGCGATCGAGGGCGACGGCGAGGTTGTAGGTGTACAGCGTATTGCCTGGTGCCAGGCTGTAGGCGCGAAAGTAGGACTGCTGCGCCTCCCCTATGCGTTCCTGACGTGCCAGCACATTGCCCAGCGCGTAATGGAATTCGGCGGCGCCGGGTTTGAGGTCGATCAGTTCCCTGAGCTGGCTTTCAGCTGCAACCGGGTCGGCCTGCGCGGATAGACTCACTAGGCCGGCGGCAGCGGCGGCGTTGCCCATGTCCTCACGCAATACCTGGCGGTAATAGTCGGCGGCGCGTTCTGTTTGCAGTTGACGGTGCGCGATGATCGCCATGCCCAGCAGCGCATTTTTTTCCCGTGGCTGTTGCGACAGGATGTCCAGATAGTGCTGTTCGGCCTGATCCAGACGGCCTTCGGACAGCGCCAGATAAGCCTCTTTAAGCGCATCGGTTGCGGGCGGCAAACTGAACGGTTTTTTTGCGGTTGTCCGTTTCTTTGCGGCGGGTTTGGCGGAGAATGGCCGGGTCCATGCTTTTTTGACGGATGCACCCGTTCCGCTGGCCGTCGCGGGCAGATTTGCTGTCATTTCTGCAATCGAGGAGGCGGCGACCGGTTCTGATGCGGCGGAGGGTGGCGCTGCCGACACAGATGAAACGGCGTGGATTTCTTGTAAACTTATAACATTATGATTGTATTTGCTATTTTTATAGTAATACCACATTGCTTCCGCGCTTAGCAGTATCAGTCCCGCCGTCAGATAAGTCATCAGGTGAGATTTTTTTTGGGCAGGCTGGCTGTTTGGTGCCGCTGTACCGGGTTGGCTTTCTTGAGCGTGTTTTAATGCATCGAGCAGCAGGCTCATGGTTGCACCTCGGCTTGTGTCATGGTCTTTTGCCATTCCGGCGTGGCAGCAGGTTCTTTGAATTGGCGAACGATGTCGTATTGGCTTTCCTGATTGAGAATGATAGGGCGCATAAAAATCACCAGTTCCGATTTTCCGTTGGTGTCATTGCGCGCCTTGAACAACTCACCCAGCCCCGGTGCACTGCCCAGCCCCGGTATCTGGCTGGTATTGCCGTTGCGCGTGTCTTGCATCAAACCGCCTAATACGGCGATGTCACCGTTGCGCACCCTTAGGATGGATTCCATTTCACGGGTCTGGATTTGCGGGATGCGATTGACGATGTTGTATTGAGCCAGGGCGGGATTCGGGTCGTTGGCGTAGTTTAAGATGCGCGTGATGGTGGGTCTGAGGTTGAGGGTGACTTCCTTGTCGGCGCCGATCTGCGGGGTGACATACATCATGAAGCCGACCGGTACCGTGTGTACGGTGGTGGTGTAAGTCGGTGCGGTGATCAGTATACCGGTGGTCTGGTTATAGGTGCCTGCGGTAACTTCGATGGTGAAGTAGACGGACTCATCGACCACTTTGAGCAGGCTGGTCTGGTTGTTGAGCACCGATAGCTTGGGGCTCGAGAGCACATGCAGTTTGCCGAAGGTTTCCAGCAGCCTGATCGAGCCGCTCAAATCAAACATGCCCCGGGCTGCGCCGTTGTTGGTGTAGCTGATGGTGCCCATCGCGGCTGTCGCGGTGGCGGGAGAGGTTTGTTGTAGACTCAGTCCCAGCGTGCGCAGCAACGCCCAGTCTATGCCCTGCTGGTATTGGTTCGACAGGGAAACCTCAACGATGGTGGCTTCGATCAAGACCTGACGCCTTGCGCTGCCCATCACCTTGTCGATGAATTCGCGCACCGATGCGTGCTGGCGCTGCGTGGCGCGCACAGCGATGACACCGGTTTCCGGATTGGCGATCACATAAGCCGCTTCGCGATAAGTTACCCGCCGCGCACGGCTGGTGTTCTGGCTCTGGATTTGCGCTGGCAAGGTGGCAAGTGCGCTTTTTTTGCCGCCGCTATCGGTCGCCGTGGTGCCGGTCTGCGGCGTAATCTGCTGCTGGTTGCTTTGTTCTGTGACGGTCTCGCTTGATCCTTCAGGCAACTTTTTGTCGGTTTCGCGCAGCAAATCCTTGATGTTTTCGGTGAGCGTTTCCCAGAAGCGGTTGTTAGCGATATTGTCGATATTGGAGCTGGAGCCGTTGCTGCCGCCACCTGTGCTTTGACCCTTGCCGATCACGGCTATGCTGGTCGACATGTTGATGCTGTTTTTTGCATCGCGGGCGACATTGGGATATTCGATCTGGTAATTTTTAAGATAAGGGCTGTCGGGCATGATGCTCAGGTTGCTGCCTTTGAGTTCATAACGCATGTCCACCTGCCGTGCGATGGCATCGAGGATTTCCGGCAGGGTGCGCTCGATCAGATTCATCGTCACCGTGCCTGTGATGCCGGGGTGAATTTCGATATTGAGCTTGGCGTCTCGGGCGAGGGCAAACAATATTTCCTGTGCCAGCACGCCATTGACCACGACGCTGTAACGCTCTGCGGGTTTTGCTTTTTTGGGCGGCGGCGGTAGCGGTGCGGTATCCGACAAGGGCGGGATGATGCCGGGCGCGGGTGCTGGCGGCAGTGTAATGTGCTGATCTGAGGGAGGCAGCGACTTGGGCAGGTGGCTGCACGCCATCAGCGGCAAGCATAGTGCGATCAGTATGCTGCATTTGTTGCGGTCTAGACTGAGGTGCATAGTGACTTTCCTCTCTGGCGCCGGCGATCAGTTTGCCGGTATGCAGTCTTCCAGTATTGGAAATTGTGGTCAATATGCCGAAATATCTAGCCAAACAGGCTGAGGTCAAGATTTACCAAACTTTGCTGCTGGCGGATCGGTGTCGTCCGGGGTGCTTGCCGTGGACGTCTATTTGCGCTCTAATACGCCTCGTTTTTAACTGAATGTAAACTAAAAAAATGAAATTTCTTGAAGGTCTCTTCGAAGGTTCGCTGTGGAATAGCCGTTTTGTGATTCTGTTTGCCGTGATCGGCAGCTTGATCGCAGGTTTCGTGATTTTTTATATGGCGACGGTAGATGTTTATTACTTGTTCCAGCATGCGCTGCACTATGCTGACTCCAGTCTGACCGATGAGGCGCGCAAGGCCCTGCACGACAGTACGGTGTCCCACATCGTCGAAGTGGTGGATGGCTATCTGCTGGCGACGGTGATGTTGATTTTTTCACTCGGCTTGTACGAACTGTTTATCAGCGACATCGATCAGGCTCACGGTAGTAAGGCGTCCAGCAAGATACTGGTGATCAACAATCTGGATGATCTGAAAAGTCGCCTGGCCAAGGTGATCCTGATGATCATGATCGTCACTCTGTTCGAAGAAGCGTTGCACATGAAGCTGGAAACGCCGCTGGATCTGGTTTATCTGGGGGCTAGCATCACGCTGATCGCGCTGGCGCTGTATTTTAGTCATGCGGCTGAACACGGTGCTGCACAAGAGGTGGCAACGGATACGCCTGAAAAACATGGTCATTAAATCCTTGTTTCGCCGATTCTGCATCGGTTTGCTGTTGTGTCTGCCGCTGTCCGCTCTGGCAGAGGATTTTGTCTTGCAGGACATGCAGGGTAAGACGCAGCGTCTGTCTGATTATCGCGGCAAGTGGGTGCTGGTTAATTTTTGGGCAACCTGGTGTCCGCCTTGTTTGAACGAACTTCCTGAACTGGATGCGCTGCACAAGGCGCATAAGGACAAGGATTTGGTGGTAATCGGCATCGCGATGGAATATGCCTCGGCCAAGGTGGTGAGCAACTTTCTCAAGAAGCACAATTTGAGTTATCCCATCGTGCTGGGCAACAGCAAAATCCAGAGGCAGATCGGTGATATTGAGGTGCTGCCGACCAGTTATCTGTATAGTCCGACCGGCGAAAAGGTCAGCTATCAGGCCGGTGAAGTCACGCGAGAAATGATAGAGAGTTACATCAGGGGAAAGAAGCTTAATTAATCTTAGCGTTGCTCGTTGCGGCGATCTCCTTTTGGCAAGCCGCCGCAACCACTTGGACGGGGCTCAGGTGTCAGCCAGCACGACCGCATCTCGCCCCGAGGTTTTGGCGCGGTACATTGCCGCATCGGCATTTTTAGACAGTGACTCCCAATCCTGCCCGTGCTCGGGATACAAGGCTATGCCTATGCTCGAGGAGATCTCCAGCGAGAGCGATTCAATCTGGAAGGGGAGCCGCAATGCGTTTCGAATCTTGTCGGCAACGCCAAGAGCCGCGCTTTCCGTCACAATATTCGGCAGCAATACGACAAACTCATCTCCCCCTATTCTTGCCACAGTATCGGATTCTCGAACGCAGGATTGCATGCGCCGGGCGACCTGAATCAACAAGAGATCGCCCGCATGATGCCCATAGGTGTCGTTGATCGGCTTGAACCTGTCCAGGTCGATGAAAAACAGCGCCAGAAGTGATTGGTCGCGCTTGGCGACAGCCAGCGCCAGATTCAATCGGTCATTGAGCATCGATCGGTTCGGCAGCTCAGTTAGCGCGTCGAAAAGCGCCATGTGCTCCATGTGCGCGACCGTTTCCTTCAGCTTAGTCATGTCTCTTGCCGCTGCGAACACGCCGGCCACCTCACCCTGTTCGTCGGGGAAGGTGCTCGCGCTATAAAGCACTTCGGTCGTATGTCCGTTTATATGGCGAATAGTCAGGGGGTAATCGCTGATATGCCCTGCCAGGAAGACTTGCCGGTAACCTTCTCGCGCTTTTTCCGGGTCAGTAAAGCAATCGCTAAATTCGCTGCCGATCAATTGTTCTCGCGTTACACCGGTCATTTCCACCGCTGCACGGTTCACGTCCATGATCCTGCCGTCCTTGCTGATCGTCACCATCGGATCCAGTGCGGCCTCGATCAGACTTCGGTTGTAGTGCAGTGCTTTGTGTAACTGGTCTTCCATCGCCTTGCGCTCCGAGATATTCTGATGGGTTCCGAACATCAGAAGTGGTTTCACGTCTTCCGTCCAGGTGGATACTTTGCCGCGATCCTGCACCCAGATCCAGTGCCCCAGCTTATGGCGCATACGGGCTTCAAACTCGTAAAAGGGCAATTGGCCTGAGAAGTGCTGTTGCAATAAATCTTCGGATCGCTTCAGGTCATCCGGGTGAGCCAGCCGCATCCAGATCTCGATGGATACAGGTTCCAGTTCGGCCAGTGTATATCCGAGAATTTCTGCCCAGCGCTCATTGAGAACGAGTGCGCCAGTCTGTACGTTCCATTCCCAGGTGCCTACATTGGTGCCTGCAATGATTTGATTCAGGCGGAGACGCTGGTTGCGCAATTCCTCTTCTTGTTGTTTGCTTTCAGAGATATCGATGTGCGTGCCCGACATCAGGAGAGGTTTGCCATCCAGATTCCAGGAGGCGACACGCCCCATGCCAAGTATCCAGGCCCAATTGCCCAGCTTATGCTGCATGCGCATTTCGAAGCGAAACTCGGCACTCTTTCCAGAAAAATGCTGTTCGATGAGTGCCAGGGCTTGAGGAATGTCATCCGGGTGGACATGGTTGAGCCAAGTCTGATAAGTGACGGGGGCGAGCTCCTCCTCGGTATAACCTAGCATGCCTGCCCATCTTGCGTTTATGAATAATTCACCGGTCTGAACATTCCACTCCCATGTGCCAACTTGAGCGCCATCGATGACATTCTTTAATCGGGTGCGCTCAAGCTGCAAGGCATCGCGAGAACGGCGGATGACATTGAGCATCGTATCTATGGTGGCTGTCAGTCTTAAGACCTCAATAATCGTCGTTTCCGGTGGCGCATGCAGCGGGATGCCGTCACTATCCTGCTGAGCCAGACTGTGCTCGATTTTTCTGAGGGGAGTAATCAACAACCGTTGCGTAAAGATCAACAGGAGCACGATCAGCAGCAGGCTGTTAATCAATGAGGCAACAGCCGTGTTGCCCATGATGCGCCACAACTCCTGATTTAATGCCTCATCCGAGACATAAATCGCGATCTCTCCGAGTAATTCTCCGCTTGCAGAATGAATCGGTCTTACATCGCTGAAGTAGGCATGCCGGATGACATCGCGGTGTTGTTGTTTGTTTGAAATAAAATCCTGTGCCGAATGACTGGAATCGAAAATCTTGCCGCTGACATATTCGGCTCGCCCTTCGATTTTTCCCATGTTGAAATCGCGCACCACGATCGCTGAATATTTGTTAAGGTCGAATTCGGTGGCAACCAGTTGCCCGTATTCGTTGGGCGCATAGGCTTCGATGTGCGGGGCGATGTTCTTTTCCAGCCTCGATAAACTTTGTGCCGAGTTCTCCCGCATGGTCACAATTATTTTTTGCCGGTCGGAAAAATACTCGAAAACAGCCCCTATGCTCTCCACGGCGATAACCGTGACGATGATAATGCTCCCGAGAAGAACGAGCAGAGAGTGGGGTTTTTTCAGCGATTCCAGCATGTTATTTCCCGGCTTGCTCCCCCAGTACATTTCTCCGTATGGTTGGCAGCAAACTGTTCAGGTTTTCCATGGAGACGGCGAGTACCGGCAGCAGCATGGATTGCCGTACCGGCAGGGCTTTTAAGTGTCTATCCATAGCGCGGACCGCCTCTTCGCCCATCATGAAAGGTTGCTGCATCCCGGCGCCCGCCAGGCGCCCTTTTTCTATCATGCCGATGAACTCGGGCTCTGCGTCAAAACAGATCAGCAGTATCTGCCCTGTTTTTCCGGTATCTGCAATGGCATCGAGTGCGCCCTGATAGCGATCAGAGCCTTGCAGCCAAAGTGCGCGCAGTTCAGGGTGGGTCAGGATCAATTCTCTGGCGAAATCATAGGTTTCCTTGTAGGAAAAATCCACCTGCTGGCGAATTCCGGCAGATTTGATGCCCGCCTCGTTCAGCGCCTGCATGAAGCCTGCGGTGCGCGCCTTGCCATTCGCACGTTTTTGCGGAATGGCGATGATGCCAACGCTGCCCTTGTCCATTTTTTTCTGATGCATCGCATCAGTCAGCAGGCGGCCGAGCAGGTAAGCGCCTTCGTGATTGTCGGAGGCGATATAGCTGACATAGTCGCCGCCGTCTGCACCTATGTCGGCAATCACGACGGGAATCTGCGCATCCCTGGCGAGCTTCAGCAGCGTGACTGCAGCTGAAGAGTTGGTGGGGGACAGGATGATGCCATCTACCCGATTTTTGATGGCGTTGATGGCATTTCCCACTTCTTGCTTCGCGTTGTTCTCCGCGCTGTAGACGGTCAGTTCATAACCGAGTGACTCGGCTCGGGACTCGATGCCGCGCTTCATGATGTCCCAGTAAGGGATGCGCGAATCAGAAACCAAATAGGCTAGCCGGCGTCCTTCGGCATGGGCAACCCCCGTATACAGCAAGCTCAATGCGATGAACAACAATGCAAAAAATTGTCCAAACTTCTGCGCCATGATCTCCTCCCCGGTTGGTCGTCACTGGTGTTTTCGACATCTGGCCCGCGCGTTGTCGGGTAACCTCATATTTTTAGCTGGCCGGTGAATAGCCGTTGTTGACGGTGCTGCGCTTAACGATCCAGTGTTTGTGCCACGCGGCGCGCACCATGTTGGGATATTCCGGGCGACCCAGACTGCCGTTGTAGCGCCCCAGCGCCCGGTACAGGTCGCCCTTCTCGATGTCCAGATAGTGACGCAAGATGGTGCAGCCATAGCGCAGGTTGATGCGCAGGTGAAACAGATTGTGTTCGGAAGTGCCAATTTCACGAGGCCAGAACGGCATCACCTGCATATAGCCGCGTGCACCGGCAGACGATACCGCGTATTTCTTGAAGCCGCTCTCCACCTCAATCAGGCCCAATACCAGTTGCGGATCCAATCCTGCACGGGTGGCTTCGTAATGCACGGTGCTCAGAAAATCCATGCGGTAGCGTTGGTCAGGCAGGCGCTTTGCCAGACGGGGCGACATTTCTGACAGCCAGCTATCTGCCTCATACTGGTTGGCAAAGGCTAATTTAGGTGCGGCCTGATCCGATACGCTGCGCTGCAACACCGCACGTACACTGGCGGAGAGCGGCGCGTTGGATTGCGCGCCGGCCCAGACGTTCGTGGTGAGCAACAGGAACAAGCTGCAAGCCGCAAGGGACAAGCGCAAAGCTGGATAGCAGCTTTTACTTGCGTCTTGTGCTTCGCAGCTTGTCTCTGTTTTTATCATAGTTTGGATTGTACGAACTCCAGCGCGCTTTGCAAGGGGATGGAAGTGGCCGCAGCGTCGCGACGCCCTTGATACTCGATCACGCCTTCCTTTAAGCCACGGTCGCCGACCACGATGCGATGCGGGATGCCGATCAGTTCCATGTCGGCAAACATCACGCCCGGACGCTCGTCGCGGTCATCGAGCAACACGTCGATACCGGCGTCTTTGAACTCGCTGTAGAGTTGTTCAATAGCGGTCTTCACCGCCTGGCTCTTGTTCATGCCGATCGGCACGAGGGCAATCTGGAATGGTGCCATCGCAGCGGGCAGGGCGATGCCGCGTTCGTCGAAGTTCTGTTCGATGGCGGCGGCGACGATGCGTGATACGCCGATGCCGTAACAGCCCATTTCCAGAATTTGCGCTTTGCCTTGTGCGTCGAGGAAGGTGGCCTTCATGCTCTCGGCATACTTGGTGCGCAACTGGAAGATGTGGCCAACTTCAATGCCGCGACAGATTGCAAGCATACCGTTGCCGTCCGGCGAGATGTCGCCGGTGACGACATTGCGGATGTCGGCGACCAGATCGGGTTCAGGTAAGTCGCGCCCCCAGTTGATGCCGGCGGTGTGGAATTTGGCAACATTGGCACCTGCGACGAAATCGCTCATCAGTGCAACGGAGTTGTCGGCAATGACGCGCATGGTCGAACGGTCGATGCCGACCGGACCCAGAAAACCGGGAGGACAATTGAAGAAGGCGCGGATCTCGTCCTCTCTGGCAAAGCGGAAGTCGGCGAGTCCAGGCAGTTTGGCAGCTTTGATTTCGTTGAGGCTATGATCGCCGCGCAGCAGCAGTATAGTCAGCTTGTCTTCTGCCACGACAGCCAGCAGTTTCACGGTGCGTTGCAGTGAAATCCCGAGTAATGCAGACACTTGCTCGCAGGTGGTCTGTTTCGGGGTGTCTACGTTGTGGATTTCCTCTTGCGGTTGTGCACGTACGGAGCCTGTCGGGATGGCCTCTGCCAGTTCCACGTTGGCGGCGTAGCCGGAGGTCGGGCAATAAGCTAATGCGTCTTCGCCGGAATCGGCCAATACATGGAATTCATGCGAACCACTGCCGCCGATCGCGCCGGTATCCGCTGCGACCGCCCGGAATTTGAGTCCCAGACGGGTGAAGATGCGGCTGTAGGTCTGATACATCACCTCATAAGTGGCTTCCAAACTGGCGAAATCCGCGTGAAAGGAATAGGCATCTTTCATCAGGAATTCGCGGGCGCGCATCACGCCGAAACGAGGGCGCACTTCATCGCGGAATTTGGTTTGAATCTGGTAAAAATTGACCGGTAACTGACGATAGCTGCGGATTTCGCGGCGCGCGATGTCGGTGATCACTTCCTCGTGAGTAGGGCCAAAGCAGAACTGGTTGTTGTGACGGTCCTTGATTTTTAACATTTGCGGGCCGAATACTTCCCAGCGACCGGTTTCATCCCATAGTTCTGCCGGTTGCACGGCGGGCATCAGCAGTTCGAGTGCGCCGCTGTTGTTCATCTCTTCGCGCACGATGGCTTCCACGCGGCGCAAGGCGCGCAGTCCCAGCGGCATCCAGGTGTACAGCCCGCTGGCGAGCTTCTTGATGTAGCCGGCGCGCACCATCAGGATGTGGCTGGGCAGTTCGGCTTCGGCGGGGGCTTCTTTGAGGGTGGAGATGAAAAATTGTGAAACGCGCATGATATATAAAAATAAAAGTTGAATTGAGTGTGAGATTTTACAGGGTTAGCGTGCCCAGCGCATGGGGTAGGTATCATTTCAGGGAATTTGGACTGCGATTAAGCAATCTTATAGTGATATTGAGATGGATAAGCTGCATATTCGCTTTTCAATAAAGGTGAAATGTGAAAGAATCGGACAATTGAAATTAACCTGATAGAGTGACCGATGATAGACCGAGACGGCTACCGCCCGAATGTCGGCATCATTATCACGAATGACAAAAATCAAGTATTCTGGGGGAAGAGGATTCGGCAGCACGCCTGGCAGTTTCCGCAAGGCGGCATACAACACGGGGAAAACCCGGAGCAGGCAATGTATCGCGAGCTGTATGAAGAAGTCGGTTTAATGCCTGAACATGTGCAGATACTGGGGCGCACCCGTGAATGGATGCGTTATGAAGTGCCTCTCAGTTGGAATAAGCGGGAATCGCGAGGCGGTTATCGCGGTCAGAAGCAGATTTGGTTTTTGTTACGCTTAGTGGGACGTGATTGTGATGTCAGTTTGCGCGCTTGCGCGCATCCGGAGTTTGACGCATGGCGCTGGAACGATTACTGGCTGGATATCCATGCCGTAATTGAGTTTAAGCGTGAAGTTTATACCCGTGCGCTGAATGAATTGGTGCGTTATCTTCCTGAGTTGAGGGGGAAATCGTCTCACATTCACCCCGGTATACAGCAGCCAACAAGATAATTGAAGAATTTTTAGGGAGTGAAATGATGATTAAAGAATATTCCGAGCTGCATTCTATCCCGTTAAAATCGGGCACCACTTTTGCTCGTCCAGCTCAAATGCTACCCGAGCGCGTCAAGTTAAGCGATCCGGCGACCAGTGTCATGACGGATTTGACCAAGGTTGCTGTGGTCAATGTGCGCGCCAAGACGACGATGGACAAGGCGAATGCCAAGATGATCCGTTACGGCGTGCGTATGCTGCTGGTGTTGGACGATAACGAACAAGTGGTGGGTTTGCTGACAGCTACCGATATTCTGGGTGAAAAGCCGATGCGTTTCCTGCAAAGTGTAGGTGGCACGCATGCTGAAATTCTTGTCAGCGATATCATGAGTTCGCAGAGCGAACTGGAGGTGTTGAAAAGCGCAGAAGTTCAGAAAGCCTCCGTCGGAAATATTGTGGTGAGTTTGAAAAAGGCGCACAGACAGCATGCGCTGGTGGTAACGGAAGCGGCAGACGGGCGTCAAAGTTTGTGCGGTTTATTCTCCGTTACGCAGATTGCCCGCCAGTTGGGGGCTCAAGTGCAGAGTTTCGAGTTGGCCAGTACTTTTGCGGAAATTGAAGCGATTCTTCCACACGCTTGATTATTAAGATAAATTCTGAGGTATGTTAATGAATTCATGGGCTCGACGTATTGTGTTGCTGGCATTGCTGGCAACGGTAGCAGGATGTTCCACCATCAAGGATGCCAAGGATACAGTGGGCGGCTGGATGGGAAGCGGCGGAAGCAATACGCTGGAGACGAACAAAAAGGTCGCAAGCACTAATTCCGGATCGCTGTTGAAGTATGCGGCGACGTTACGGGTCGTTAACTATGTGGATCAGCGCAAGGTCAGTAATCCGCGTTATCTGGGTGAGTTAAAGGCACGCGTCAGCGGGATGTCAGGCAATGAAATATTGATGGATCAGGATGTGGCCGTGATTGCCACGACGGCCATGAAACGGCGCTTCGATAGTGAGGGTTTTCAGGTCACCGAGGGAACAGCGGCCAATAATGCTCTGTTTGAAGTATCCGGTGTCGTGAAGGAATTGACGCTGAACGTGAAGGAGCGCGACGATATCCGTATCTCGATTGAAACGACGCTCAAAGAGGTCAGCACCGGAAAAGTGGTTTGGTCCGGACTGGTCACTGAGAAGAACGATCGCTTTGCCGGCGTGTCCGGGAATAACAAGGATGATGTTTTAGCCTATCTTAACAAGGAGTTGCGCGTAGCCAGCACTAAAACTGTCGAAGCGATTAGCGCTTCTTTGATGGCCTCGCGTCCAGACTTATTCAATCTGACGCCGGGTACCAAGCCGATTCCCGGTGTGACCGTGTATGTCGCGCCGTCTCTGCCTAAAGCTGCAGCGCCGGTGATACAGAGCGTTCCGCAGGTGGGTGAGGTCGCTCCGTCGACTTATCGCCCCCATGCCAGCGATGCGAATGGTTTGCTGCTGGTGAATACCAATCCGTCTCGCGCTAAGGTTTATCTGGATGGTGTGTATTACGGTATGTCGCCGCTGCGCCTTGAAATGGAACCCGGCATACATGCGATCAGCGTGAAGCTTGCCGGTTACAACATGGTCACCGAGAAAGTATCTGTGCGCCGTGGTGATAACACCGAGATCGAATTGAATCTGGAACACTAAATGCTGGCTGCTAGCCCGCAGCTTGTAGCAATAAAAAACCCGCTTCGGCGGGTTTTTTATTGGCTGTTAGTATTCGCTACATGCTACGGGCTAACCGCTGTTTCCTAGTGTTTCCCGGTGCTGCCGAATCCGCCGGTGCCGCGTTCGCTTAACGGAAATTCTTCGATGATGTTGAATTTGGCCTGCATCACCGGCACGATCACCAGTTGCGCCATGCGCTCCATCGGCATCAGGGTAAACGGCATCTGGCTGCGGTTCCACAGCGAGACAAAAATCTGTCCCTGATAGTCCGAATCGATCAGGCCAACCAGATTGCCCAGCACGATACCGTGCTTATGTCCCAGACCTGAGCGAGGCAAGATCATCGCTGCAAAGCCGGGGTTAGCCAGATGAATGGCAATACCGGCCGGGATGAGTTCACACTGTTTAGGTTGGATTACCAGTGCGTGATCAATGCAGGCACGAAGATCTATGCCGGCGGAACCCGAGGTTGCATAGGCCGGCATATTGTCATGCAGGCGGTGATCGAGAATCTTAATGTCTACCGTGGGATGCTGCATCAAATAGTTCCTTTATAACGTTGGGAAATCTGTTTTATGAGCTCACGAGCTAAGCTCAGCTTATCAGCGCGCGGTAACGGATGCTGTCCATTTTTATCGAATAAAATCAATTCATTATCATCACTGCCGATGGCGTTTTGTGCAATGTTACCGACCAGCAGCGGCAGGCGCTTTTCATGGCGCTTTTTCTCGGCGTATTCCGCCAGATTCTCACTCTCGGCGGCAAAGCCCACGCAAAACGGGGGGTTGGGCAGGCTGGCGACCTGAGCCAGAATGTCAGGATTGGCGATTAACTCGAGCGTGAGCGGCGCGTTGCTCTTTTTGATTTTTTGCGCGCTTTGCTTTGCGATGCGATAGTCCGCCACGGCGGCGACACCGATAAAAATATCGCAAATCGAGACCGATTGCATGACAGCGCTGTACATTTGCGCTGCACTTTGCACATCGATGCGCCGTGCGGCGAATGGTGTGGCCAGTGCGGTCGGGCCGGATATCAGCGTGACTTCGGCGCCGGCTTCAGCTGCCGCGCGTGCGATCGCATAGCCCATCTTGCCGGAACTTTGATTGGTGATGCCGCGCACCGCGTCGATTGCTTCATAGGTGGGCCCTGCGGTGATCAGCACTTTTTTGCCTGACAACAGTTTGGGCTGAAATGAGGCCGTGATGTGCTGCGCCAGTTGTTCCGGTTCCAGCATGCGTCCCAGACCTTCTTCGCCGCATGCTTGTATGCCGCTGTCCGGGCCCAAGACTTGCACACCATCAGCGATCAGTTGTGCGATATTGCGTTGAGTCGCCTTGTTCTCCCACATCTCACGGTTCATCGCAGGGGCAATCAACAACGGGCAGTTGCGAGCCAGACACAGGGTGGAGAGCAAATCGTCGGCCATACCATGAGCCAGTTTGGCGATGAAATCAGCGCTCGCGGGTGCGATCACGATCGCAGCGGCTTCACGGCTCAGATTGATATGCGCCATGCTGTTGGGCGCACGCGTATCCCACTGGTCGATGAACACAGGTTTGCCGGAAAGTCCCTGCATGGTGGTGGGTGTGATGAAGTGACAGGCCGCTTCCGTCATCGCCACCTGCACAGCGTAGCCCTGCTTCATTAAAAGGCGCAGCAGTTCGGCTGATTTATAAGCCGCGATGCCGCCGGTGAGACCTAAAACGAGATGTGGTTTATTCATGCACGTATCTTACAAGAAAATACATTGAAACGACTACCGGCTCTTATTTTGTTTGCCTTGCTGTAAGGAGATTCCCCCTTGCTGCAAACAGCTTTTGTAGCGCGAGTAGACGCGATTGGCAAACCATTGTGTAGTCAGTTTGCGTTTAATCTTAGGGCTCTTCAGATTGATTTCAGGTAGCGCCACGCGGGCTTGTTTGCCCGTCTGATCGGCCAGCGCAAATAAGCGGGTGTACAGGGGAGTGCTGCCGAAGGTGGAGAGTTTCTCAAGACGCAAGTCGCGCTGAATGTCGGCGGAGGTTAATTTGAGTGTGGGTGCGATGGACAGCAAGGTGTTTAGCGTGGAACTGGGTTCAGCGGAAATCGCGCCATTTTTGTAACGCAACAGATCGCCATCGCTAGCAAGCGGTTTGCCGCTGATATGAGCTAAGGCCAGTTGGAAAGCGGCGTTGCGACTGCTGTAGCGGCCCGCATTAAAGTCGGCGAAGCGATACAGCATGTCTGTGTAGGGAGCCGGGTAGTCGAGCAGGATGGCGCTGCCGAAATATATCCCGCCGCGACGACTGAATACCTCGTTGCGCAGATTGCCGTGGATGGGATAAGGATAAGGTCGCGCCCGTACATGACTCTCGGCAAAGTCGACGCTCACCTGCATCGGCCCTCCGGTGTGCACGGGATTGTAATTCGGGAACAATTCCTTTCCTGCTGGCACCATGGCGATGATTTCTTCAATCAGATCGCTTAACTCCTTCTCTGTTTTCAGTACAGTGATGCGCTGGTTAAAACTGCGGCCATCGCGCGATTTGCTATCCAGCATCCAGTCGACGACCTTCTGTGGAATGGAGTACTTGTCGCGCCGCTGTTCAATTTCTCGTTTGACGATGGCGGGCAGACCGGGTACGACAGGGTCAGCCTGAAAGGAGGACTCCTGGCCGATGATGGCAATAGCAGCGCAAAAATGCTCGGCATCGGGCTGGATTTGCAGCGCCTTGTAAGCCGCCTGCAGATCATCCGCCCAGCCGTCCTTGTCTTGAAGCGAGACGGGCAGCAGTTTTACAAGCAGTGCGTGAATTTTTTGTTCGCTTAATACGGGAGCGGGTGGCGTGACTGTTTGACTCGAGATCCCGGCAGATTTGCTGGAGGGAGATGGATGAGGCGCAGATTTTCCCGGTGCGGGTAGTGTTTTGGCGGGCGCTTCAACAACGGGTGTCGCTTCCTCTTGTTTGGGCGCAGTCGCGCAGCCGGAGGTCAGGGTAATCAGAATGAAGAGAATGAGACGATTAAAATTGTGCACGTTGTTGCAATCGAATAAGAGGTTTGGAGTAGCATAGGTGAGCCGTGATTAATCTGCAAGGTCAACTTCGTGAATAATAATATTTTATTTATAATCAATATTATATGATTTTATATGGAGAGGTGGCTCATGAGTATCATCGACTGGCCCGAAGGCGAGCGTCCTCGCGAAAAGTTGCTGGCACGTGGCGCTGCAGCTTTGTCCGACGCTGAATTGCTGGCGATATTTCTGCGCACCGGGGTGGCGGGCATGAGTGCGGTGGATCTTGCGCGCCAGTTGCTGCTAAAGTATGGCAGTTTGAATGGATTGTTTGCAGCAGATCAGGCTGATTTTTGCGAGGTGAAGGGGATGGGGGCGGCCAAGTACGCGCAGTTGCAGGCCGTGCTGGAGATGTCGCGACGGGCCTTGCAGGAGGAAATTCAACGCGGTGATGTGCTCAGTTCGCCGCGCGCCGTGCGAGACTATCTGAAGTTGCTGCTGGCAGGAAGAGGGCAGGAAGTGTTTCTGGTGCTGTTTCTGGACACGCAGCATCGCGTGATTGCGTTCGAAGAGCTATTTCACGGCACGTTAAGCCAGACCAGCGTCTATCCGCGTGAAGTGGTCAAACGCGCGCTGGCACATAACGCGGCGGCGGTGATACTCGCTCACAACCATCCATCTGGTGTGACCGAGCCAAGTCAAGCCGACCAGTTGTTAACCAGCGCTTTGAAACAGGCGCTGGCGCTGGTCGATGTCACCGTGCTCGATCACTTTGTCGTTGCCGCCGGGCAGACGCTGTCCTTTGCGGAACGAGGATTGCTTTAAATGCGCTTTGCCAGTTCAGCCGCTTTGCCGATGTAGGTTTCCGGCGACAATTGCAGCAGGCGCTGCTTTTCGTCTTCAGGAATCGCCAGCGTCTGGATAAAGGCGGCGAGCGAGACACGGTTGATGCCGCTCTGTCCGCGCGTCAATTCCTTCAGCTTGTCGTAGGCGTTTTCGATGTTATAGCGGCGCATCACGGTCTGGATAGGTTCAGCCATGACTTCCCAACTCGCATCGAGATCCGCAGCGACACGTACGGCATTTACTTCCAGTTTGTTGAGACCCTTCAAGCAGGACTCATAAGCCAGCAGTGTGTAACCTAAGCCGACGCCCATGTTGCGCAATACGGTGGAGTCGGTCAGGTCGCGCTGCCAGCGTGAGACCGGCAACTTTTCGGACAAGTGGCGCAGCATCGCGTTAGCCATGCCCAGATTACCTTCAGAATTTTCAAAGTCGATCGGATTGACCTTGTGCGGCATGGTGGAGGAGCCGACTTCGCCCTTGATGACCTTCTGTTTGAAATAGCCCATCGAGATGTAACCCCAGATGTCGCGGTTCAAATCGATCAGGATGGTGTTGACGCGTGCGAAGGCATCGAACAATTCTGCCATGTAATCATGGGGTTCGATCTGGATGGTGTACGGGTTGAAGGTAATGCCGCGCGCGGTGACAAAATTTTGCGCGAAGGTTTCCCAGTCTACATTCGGGTAGGCGGACAGATGCGCGTTGTAATTGCCGACCGCGCCGTTAATCTTGCCTAAAATTTCAACAGATTCAATACGTTGCGTCGCGCGCTGCAAGCGGTGCACCACGTTGGCCATTTCCTTGCCCAGCGTGCTAGGTGTAGCAGTCTGTCCGTGTGTTCGGCACAGCATAGGCAGGTCGGCCAGCTGGTGTGCCAGCTCGGTCAGTCTGTTCACGATCAGTTTCAGTGCGGGCAGCATCGCCGCATCGCGACCATTTTTCAGCATCAGCGCGTGAGACAGGTTGTTGATGTCTTCCGAGGTGCAGGCGAAGTGGATGAACTCCAGCACGCCGGCGGTTTCGGGATTGCCTGACAGTTGATCGCGCAACCAGTATTCGATCG
>Ga0208863_1000292_pt1 | contig 59627 bp, 64 predicted proteins | sample RifOxyD3_FD_184040 | JGI IMG/M metagenome (GOLD analysis project Ga0208863, IMG submission 184040) | Soil microbial communities from Rifle, Colorado - Rifle Oxygen_injection D3 (SPAdes) | ecosystem: Environmental > Terrestrial > Deep subsurface > Rock core/Sediment | place: Rifle, Colorado... | reverse complement strand
ATGGGGCGGCGCACTTTGGTCGCCAAGCTACTTTGCCGGAAGTTGCGGCGGCGCACCCATCGCGGTCATCCGCCAGTACATCGAACAGCAGCAGACTCCGCACTAAAGTCAAAGGCAAGGACGGCTTTGCCGTCCGCGCTCTTGACCCCGCCCTAAAGAGCGAGGTTTGCCGCGCAACCGATCAACTTGAACGTCAGCAATGGCACTTTGTTGCCTGTCACGAACATCCTCTTTGTGTCGTCATTTTTTATGAATGCGGTTGAATATAACAATTTATTGCCGTGCCTTATGCTTCGCGAAGGCTTTGAGCGCTATTGGAAAGCGCTCATTAATCCCCGGGAATTGGGACTCTATAAAAATCAAGCAAAGTAAAAACTTTGAAAGTAAATAACGCGATGAAGGTTGTGCGTTATTTACCACCCTGAGTAGCTGCCGATAATCGCCTGCCTGCCGGCGCGGGCAGGAATTTCTGAATCCTCGATCCTGCCTTTATGTCATCCTCATCGTGTGCGTGCCGCTCATGACATCACGTCCAACGGCGTGCTTGCTTTCCAATTTGATCTTCAAACGCAGGTCGTTGACCGAGTCCGCATTCTTCAGCGCCTCCTCGTAACTGATGGTGCCGGCATCGAACAGATCGAATAAGGCCTGATCAAAAGTCTGCATACCCAGTTCGCGCGAACTGGCCATCACGCCCTTGATGCCATGAACATCACCCTTGAAAATCAGGTCAGAAATCAACGGCGAGTTGAGCAGGATTTCCATCGCTGCGGTGCGCCCCGCCCCGTCTTTGACCGGAATCAGCCGTTGCGAAATTAACGCTTTGATATTTAATGATAAATCCATCAGCAACTGCTCGCGCTTTTCCTCGGGGAAAAAATTAATGATGCGGTCTAATGCCTGATTGGCGCTGTTGGCATGGAGCGTGGCCATGCACAAGTGCCCAGTTTCAGCAAAATTAACGGCATACTCCATCGTCTCACGATCGCGAATTTCACCGATCAAAATCACATCGGGTGCCTGTCGCAACGCATTTTTCAGTGCAGCCTGCCACGAATCAGTATCCACCCCCACTTCACGGTGCGTGATGATACAGTGACCATGGTCGTGCACATACTCCACGGGATCCTCAATGGTGATGATGTGTCCGTAACTGTGCTGATTGCGGTGGCCTATCATAGCCGCCAGGGTAGTCGATTTACCCGAACCGGTCGCACCGACCACGATCACCAACCCCCGCTTGGTCATCACAACATCTTTAAGAGAGGGAGGCATACCCAGGGCATCCAGTTCAGGGATTTCTGTGGTAATGGTACGCATGACCATCCCGACCAGTTGCTGCTGCATGAACACGTTGACGCGAAACCGTCCGATACCGTGCGGGCTGATGGCAAAATTACATTCATGGGTCGACTCAAACTCGGCAGTTTGACGGTCATTCATAATGCTGCGCGCCAACTCTCGAGTATGTTGTTGAGACAATGGATGACTGGATACAGGAGTCATCCGCCCGTCCACTTTAAAAGCTGGCGGGAAGCCCGCCGTAATAAACAGATCGGAGGCATTTTTAGTGATCATGCCACGCAATAAGTTGTGAATCAGCTCGGTAGCTTGATCTCTTTCCATTTTGAAACTCCTCAATACTGACTTACTCTGCTACAAGCTGTAGGCTACAGGCTGCTTTTATCCCGGGAACAAATCCTTATTCATCGCCTTGCCGCGCGCCTCTGCGGCGGTAATCAAATTACCCTTCACCATATTGCTCAAACATTGGTCCAGCGTCTGCATACCTAAACTTTGCCCGGTCTGTATGGCCGAGTACATCTGCGGTACCTTAGCCTCACGGATCAGATTGCGGATCGCCGGTGTGCACATCATGATTTCATGTGCAGCAACGCGCCCGGACTCATCTTTCGTCTTGAGCAACGCCTGGGAAATCACCGCACGCAACGACTCTGACAACATGGCACGCACCATTTCCTTTTCATCGGCAGGGAAGACATCGATGATACGGTCTATCGTCTTGGCGGCGGAACTGGTATGCAGCGTGCCAAAAACCAGATGGCCGGTTTCAGCCGCCGTCATCGCCAGCCGGATAGTTTCCAGGTCGCGCATTTCACCGACCAGAATCACATCGGGATCTTCACGCAATGCAGAGCGCAGCGCATTGTTGAAAGACAGCGTATCTCTCCCAACTTCTCTTTGATTAATAAGGCACTTTTTTGACTCGTGAACAAACTCAATGGGATCTTCCACGGTCAAAATATGCCCCATTTCTTTCTCATTGATGTAGTTAATCATAGCAGCCAACGTGGTGGACTTACCTGAGCCGGTCGGTCCGGTGACCAGCACCAGTCCACGAGGGAAACTCGCAATGTCGGTGAAAATTTTCGGGCATTTAAGTTCCTCCAGCGTAAACACCTTGGAAGGAATCGTGCGCATCACCGCTGCCGCGCCGCGCTCCTGAACGAAAGCATTGACGCGAAAACGAGCCAGCCCCGGAATCTCAAAAGAAAAATCGACCTCCTTGTTTTCCTCGTAAAACTTGCGCTGCCCGTCGTTCATGATGTCGTATATCATCGCATGAACTTCTTTGTGCGCCATAGGCGGCAGATTGATCCGCCGCATGTCGCCATGCACGCGTATCATCGGCGGCAAACCTGAAGAGAGATGAAGGTCGGAGGCTTTGTTCTTGACGCCGAAGGCAAGCAGTTCGGTGATATCCATTATAATGTTCCCGTTATGGCGGCTGACAGCGCGCGAGTAGTGACATGATTTGAGGAAAGCGGCAAGAGAGATTATGACTACAATAGCTTCCAACTTGCAAGCAGTCCGAGCGGCAATGCTGACCGCCGCCGTAGCGTCAGGAAGAACGGCGAATGAAATAGGCCTGTTGGCAGTGAGCAAGACCTTTCCCGCGTCCGCCATCCGTGAGGCCTATCAGGCAGGACAGACGTGCTTCGCCGAGAGTTATGCTCAGGAAGTGCAGGAGAAAATCGCGTTGTTGCAGGATTTGGCGATCGAATGGCATTTCATCGGGCCGGTACAAAGCAACAAGACCCGAGTGATCGCAGAGAACTTCGCCTGGGTGCACAGTGTGGATCGCTTAAAAATCGCAGAACGCTTGTCGACGCAGCGCCCTGCCCATTTGCCGCCTTTGCAACTGTGTTTGCAGGTCAACATCAGCGATGAAGACAGCAAAAGCGGTGTTAGCCCCGCTGAGGCGATCGGGTTGGCAAGGGAAATTGCCGCGCTGCCCAATCTGACATTGCGCGGACTGATGGCAGTTCCCGCACCCTGCGATGATGTCGCCGGACAACGCGATGCCTTTGCCCGATTGCGCAAACTGCAGGATGAAATTAACCGGCAGGGTCTTCATCTGGATACCTTATCGATGGGCATGTCGCATGACTTTGTCTCGGCAATAGCCGAAGGTGCAAACATGGTACGCATCGGCTCCGCCATTTTTGGCGATCGGCTCTACAAGTAAACTTTAACTAAATTCAATGGGTTATATATGAATATTTGCTTTATCGGTGGCGGCAACATGGCAACAGCGCTGATCGGCGGCCTGTTATCTCAAGGCTTGAATGCTCAACAGATCAGCGTGGTTGAAATCAATGCGGACAACCGCACAAAGCTGCAACGCGAGTTCTCGGTACGGGCAACGGAAAATCTGGCCGATGGCGTGTCAGGCAGTCAGGTGATCGTATTCGCAGTCAAACCTCAGCAGTTGCGTGAAGTGGCGCAACAGTTAGCACCCCTGCTCAGCGGACAACTCTTGATTTCGATCGCTGCCGGCATACGCGCGGTGGATCTGGCCAGATGGTCGGGCAGCCAGTCCGTCGTGCGCGCCATGCCAAACACCCCCGCCCTGATTAAGAGCGGTGTAACGGGTTTATATGCGATGGCCAGGGTTGAAGCCGCCCATCGCGACATTGCACAAAACCTGCTGGGCGCGGTCGGCAGCACACTGTGGGTAGACAATGAGTCTATGCTGGACGCCGTCACCGCCATTTCCGGCAGCGGGCCGGCTTATGTGTTTTACTTTATCGAAGCCTTGCAGCGCGCAGCTCAGGAGATGGGTTTTGCAGAGGACAACGCACGCCAACTGGCTGTTGACACCTTTCTGGGTGCGGCAAAATTAGCGCAAGCCTCTCCTGATAATGTCGGCGAATTGCGCGCGCGGGTAACCTCAAAGAACGGCACCACCGAACGCGCGCTGCTCTCCATGACCGCCAATTCAGTCGCAGAACATATCGTGCAGGGAGCGCAAGCGGCCTGTGCACGTTCGCGTGAAATGGGCGATGAGTTGGGGCGCGCATAATGCTGAACGAAGCGCTGTTATTTTTGCTGGATGTGGTACTGCAATCGTTCGCTGCCATCTTGTTGTTGCGCTTTCATTTACAATGGTTACGCGCCCCGCTGCGCAATCCCATCGGTGAATTCGTCATGGTATTCACCGACTTCATCGTACTGCGCGCCCGCCGCTATATTCCTTCCGCCTGGGGATACGACAGTGCGACACTGGTGCTAGCCTTACTGATCGAACTCCTTTATCTGACTGGCGTGCTGTGGATACAAGGATATCCGGGCAATCTCTGGCCAGGTTTATTCGTCTTGTCTGCAGTCAAACTGATAAAAATCAGTCTGTACTTACTGATGGGCGCGGTGTTCGCTCAGGCTATCTTGTCATGGGTGAATCCGCACACCCCCATCTCCTCGGTACTGGCGGAGATCACCGAACGATTTTTACAACCGTTACGGCGCGTCATACCAATGTTGGGCAGCATTGATCTGTCTTCCATGGTGTTGCTAATCATCTGCCAGCTAATCGTCATCGTGCCGGTAGGCATGCTGGAGCGACTGGCTTTCAGCTTGTTCTGAAACGGCACGCTGACCGTTCGCTAACCGGCCACCCTGTTAGAATGCACAACTATCCACCACTCGATTATCCTTCATGGCTATTAAAGCAACCGTCTTCAAAGTCGCCCTTCAGATCGCCGACATGAATCGCTACTACTATGCCGATCATGCGTTGACGCTGGCCCAGCACCCGTCGGAGACGGAGGAACGCATGATGGTGCGTCTGCTGGCCTTCGCGCTATATGCGGATGAGGCGATGACCTTTGCACAAGGGATCACCGGCGAAGAGGAACCGGACCTCTGGCACAAGGATCTCACAGGGGCGATTAAACGCTGGATAGTCGTCGGCTTACCTGACGAGCGTGCGATACGCAAAGCTTGCGGGCGTTCAGAACAGGTGGTGATCGTCAGCTACGGCCGATCTGCTGACATCTGGTGGAACGAAAATCGCAGCAAATTAACCCGTCAGGACAACCTCACCGTACTCAGATTACCGACCGAAACGACCCCGGCACTGGCGAAACTGGTCTGTCGCGGCATGCAGTTACAGTGCACCATACAGGAAGGCAGTGTGATGATGACCAGCGATGACGGCTTAGTAGAGATTGAACCCGTCATTTGGCACGGCAAACTGCCCTCGGCACAGTCATGGCAGTAACGCCCTGCCCCTGCGGTTCGGCTGACTATGCAGCCTGCTGCGCGCGCTACCACAACGGCACCACAGCCCCAGATGCAGAGTCGCTGATGCGTTCACGCTACAGCGCTTATGTCTTCAAGCTTGAACCCTATCTGCTCGCCACCTGGCATCCGGACACCCGTCCCGCCACGCTGAATTTAGCAGAAGATTGTGCAAAATGGCTGGGCTTGCAAGTCAAAAAACACCTGCTTGAGTCAGCTGACAGCGCCAGCGTCGAATTCATCGCACGATACAAAATTGCCGGACGCGCATACCGCCTGCATGAAATCAGCCAGTTCTCACGCCAGGACGCCCTATGGTTTTATATGGATGGCAAATTTCCCAACGCCAAGTGAGCTGGTGTTGGCGGCTTACGCTCGCACTACTTGCCATGAGAGGGCGTTAACCCCTTGAGTCTGTTAAAATCACCGCATGAGCAAATTAACTTTAGACCGCATTCTACACACCCAGGGCTTCGGCACTCGAAAACGATGCCGCGATTTGATTAACAGTGGTGAAGTCTGTATCGCAGGCAGTGTTTTTGACGACAGCAGCACGGCGATCGAAACCGATGGTCTGGAATTCACGGTTTTTGATGAGCCTTGGATTTTTCGTGAGCGCGTCTACATCGCCCTGCATAAACCGGCAAATTTTGAGTGCTCCCGCAAGCCCAGCCATCACCCCGGCGTACTGACCATCCTGCCGGATCAATTCACTTTGCGCGACGTTCAACCTGTCGGCCGATTGGATCACGACACGACAGGTTTGCTGCTGATGTCCGATGATGGTGCGTTTATTCACACCCAGTCATCCCCCAAACACCATGTGCCCAAGGTGTATATTGCCGCCACCCATGATCCGGTCACTCCCGAATTGATCGAACTGTTGCTCGGTGGCGTTAAATTGCACGATGAACCGGCACCGCTCGCCGCCGAAACCTGCCGGATGATAGATGCAAACCATCTGGAAATCGTGCTGGAACAAGGCAAATACCATCAGGTTAAACGCATGTTGGCGGCAGCGGGCAATCATTGCACGGCGCTCAATCGTTCACAGATCGGCAATCTTAAACTCGAAGAACTAGGGTTGGCTGCGGGTGAATGGTGTTATCTCGATGCGCAGCAGCTGGCGCAGTTGAAGCCACCTTATTTAAAGGTTTAACTATCATGGCAATACAGTGGTTTCCCGGACACATGACCTCGGCGCGGCGCAAAGCCGCCGAGACGATGGAGTTTACCGATGTCATCATCGAAGTGCTGGATGCGCGAGCGCCTGAAGCCAGTTGCAACCCCATGATTCGCGAGTTGCGCGAACATCGCCAGCGGCCTTGCCTGAAGATACTCAATAAAATTGACCTAGCAGATCCCGCTACAACGCAAGAATGGCTGGACTATTACAACAAACAGGAAGGCGTCAAAGCCGTCGCCTTAAGTTGTAAGAGCGCAACCGACGCCGCGCGCGTGCCGAAGTTGTGCCACCCCTTAGCCCCGCATCGCGACAGCCCGCATAAACCGCTGCGCCTGATGATCATGGGCATCCCCAACGTCGGCAAATCCACGCTGATGAACATGCTGCTCAAACGCCGCGTGGCCAATGTCGGCGATGAACCGGCGGTCACCAAGTCGCAGCAATGCCATAAGATCAACGATCACATGACGCTGACCGACTCACCCGGGTTGATGTGGCCAAAAATTGAATACGAGGAAGACGGTTTTATTCTCGCCGCCATCCACGCCATCGGCCGCAACGCGGTGATAGAGGAAGAAATTGCCGAACACCTGGCGACCAATCTGCTGGCGCGTTACCCGGAACGAATAACCGAACGCTTCGGCTTTTCTGTAGAAGGAATGGACGGATTCGGCGTGGTGGAAGCCGTTGCCAAGAAGCGAGGCTGCATCCTCAAGGGGCGTGGTGGTGAACTGGATATTGAAAAAGCTGCGATGATCTTGCTGACCGAATATCGCGCCGGAAAGTTAGGCCGTATCAGTCTGGAGTCACCCTCATCCCGTGAGGCGATGATCAAATATGCGCTGGAGAATCCGGTAAAACCCCGTGTACACTCCCTGCGCGGCGAACCGGATGAGCAAGACGAATGAAAACGCCGAAAAGGATAGAACCACTAGTCGAAGACGGCCTAGTCGATTTGGTCGTCCGCCAGTTAATGAGCGGAAAAGAGGCGACCGTCTACGTCGTTCAATGTGGTGATGAGATTCGTTGCGCCAAGGTTTACAAGGAAGCCAATCAGCGCGGCTTCCATCAGGCGGTTCACTACACCGAAGGTCGCAAGGTAAAAAATAGCCGTCAGGCGCGCGCAATGGAAAAAGGCTCGCGTTACGGCCGCAAGGAGCAGGAAGCAGCCTGGCAGCGCACCGAAGTCGATGCGCTGTATAAACTCGCCAATGCCGGTGTGCGCGTGCCGCATCCCTTTGGTTTTTACGAGGGCGTGCTACTGATGGAATTGGTGGCGGATGAGAATGGCATGCCAGCTCCCAGACTCAACGACCTTGAACTGACGCCCGAACAAGCCCGCGAGTTTCACGCGATGCTGATCCGGCAGGTGGTGCTGATGCTGTGCGCCGGGATAATCCACGGCGACCTTTCCGAATTCAATATTCTGGTCGATGAGCACGGTCCTGTGATTATCGACTTGCCGCAGGCGGTGGATGCCGCCGCAAACAACAATGCCAGCCGTATGCTGGACCGCGATGTAGAAAATCTGGCGAATTACTTTGGTCAATTCGCACCCGAATTACTGAACACACAATACGCCAAAGAAATATGGGCGATCTATCAACGCGGCGAACTCCTGCCCGACACACCGTTGACAGGACGCTTTAAACAAAACGAAAAAGCGGCTGACGTTTATTCTGTGATGCGCGAAATCACCTCAGCGCGCGATGATCACGAAGCCAAATTGCACTACCAGCAAATTAAACGTGCGGAAGGCAGATAGATGACAACTCATCCGGTAATTCGGTGGCACGAGGCGGGCGAAGATAAAGTTTGCCGCTGGCACTCTGAAAGCGGCGCGCCCGCCCCAAAAAAAGTGGTCATCGCCGATGACCGCATGACCGCAGATGCCGCATTCCGACTGGCCTGCGAAGGAACGGCGCTGTTGTGGCGCGGCGATTATCAGAATGCGCGCCAGTTATTGCAGGCGATGGCACGGCGCGCAGATGAAAAGCCACGTAAACCGAAAAAAATTGCCGCCTCACCCGCGGAAGCGTTTCATATGCACCGGCTGGCACAATCGCAACGCTCGCGCACCTTAGGGATGTTGCTGCTGCCATTCAACGCGGACCACAGCATTCCCTTGCGCCGCGCCCCGGATGTGCATATAGCCTGTGAAGAGGCATATGGCGTTACGGCAGAGCCATATATAGCCTCGCTGCGCGGATTACTGGGTGTCATAGGCGCACACGAATGGCGCAAAAATGGTGTCGAAATTCCCGTCTTAAAAACCAAAATTCATCCCCGTTACGGCGTGTTTGCACCGATACGCGGCGAATATGTCGGTTTGGTGAACGATACCCCCTTGCCTGAGTTGCTTACATCCCGCTCGGTCGCTTTCGATATCGGTACAGGTACCGGGGTGCTGGCAGCAGTACTGGCACGCCGTGGTATCAAACACATCGTCGCCACCGATCAGGATCAGCGCGCACTCGCTTGCGCGCGCGACAATGTAAGCCGGCTCGGCATGGCTGAACAGATAACCATCACCCAAGCCGACTTGTATCCCGAGGGCCGCGCTGCGTTGGTCGTATGCAATCCCCCTTGGGTGCCTGCCCGCCCCAGCTCACCGCTGGAATATGCGGTCTACGATCCGGAAAGCCGCATGTTGAGCAGTTTTCTGAATGGCCTGGCGGAACATCTGGATGAGGGCGGCGAAGGCTGGCTAATCCTCTCGGATCTGGCAGAACATCTTGGCTTGCGTAGCCGCACGGAATTGCTGGAAATGATAGAAAAGGCCAACTTACAAGTCTTGAGCAAATCGGATGTCAAACCCCATCATCCCAAAGCGGCGGACAGTAGCGATCCCCTTTATGCTGCGCGTGCGGCAGAATTGACCTCACTCTGGCGAATTGCAAAAAAATAATAAATAAACAACAAGTTGCAATTTTTTGCAGCAGCAATTGAAAAGGGCATACAAACCTAAGTTTGCATGCCCTTTTTCTATACCAAAACCAGCTTACTTTTTCTTGTTTTGAATCATGTCATGCATGATCGGAGCCAAGATGATTTCCATCGCATGGCTCATCTTGCCGCCGGGCACAACCAACGTATTGGCGCGAGACATGAAAGCACCTGGGATCATCGCCAGCATGTAAGGGAAATCCACGCCCTTAGGATCGCGGAAGCGCACTACGACGAAACTTTCGTCTGGCGTTGGAATATCGCGCGCGATAAAAGGATTAGATGTGTCAACTGTCGCCACACGCTGGAAATTGATATGCGTTCGTGAGAATTGAGGCGTAATGTATTTGATGTAGTCCGGCATGCGACGCATGATGGTGTCCACGGTCGCTTCAGCGGAATAGCCACGTTCAGCCTGATCGCGGTGAATCTTTTGGATCCATTCCAGATTGACTACAGGCACCACACCGATACCCAGATCGACATATCTGACCGCATCAATGCCCTTGTTGTCTCTGGCCAAACCGTGCAGACCTTCATAGAACAACAGGTCTGAGTTCGCATCGATATTTTCCCATGGCGTAAACACGCCTGGAGTCAGGTCCGTCAAACCAAAGTGTTTGTTGTGCAAAACTGCTTCTGCATCGCTGTGTACATAGTAACGGCGCTGACACATGCCGGTCTCGCCGTATTCCTTGAACATGCCTTCGATCTTGTCGAAGTGATTTGCTTCCGGGCCAAAGTGACTGAACGTGTTGTTGCCGGATTTGGCTGCCTCTGCGGAAGCCGCACGAAACGCCATGCGATCCAAACTGTGCAGACTGTCTCCTTCGATCACTGCCGCAGTGATTTTTTCGCGACGGAAAATATTTTCAAAAGCGCGTTTAACGGTAGTGGTACCAGCGCCGGAAGAACCGGTAACGGCAATAACGGGGTGCTTGCTCGACATATTGACCTCTCCTGAAATGTTGGTGTAATTTTTGTGGTCGCTGATTTTATAACAAACAATCACGCGCCACTACTAGGCAAGTTCGTTTTATTGATAAAAATTCTCTTAAATTTAGTAAATATTTTTAGTTCACACCGATAAATTACGCTAACCACATGAATATTATATTTATTTGTTTGTGCAATATTGTTTAATTCAAGTATATGAAGATGCGCACACCCCGAACAGCACCATCGTATTTATTTTTTCTCGGGAAATTACCGATATCCATGCAACAGGCAATTCGCGGGTGATGGATGATGCCGCTATAATGCCGCATTCGAGAATTCAGGCAATAAACCATGCAATCTATTTATCATCCCGCCTCCATAGAACAGCAAGCCCAGCAACACTGGGACAAATCCGGCGCGTTTGCAGCGACAGAGTCGACCGACAAGCCTAAATACTACTGCCTGTCCATGTTCCCTTATCCATCGGGCAAGCTGCACATGGGGCATGTGCGCAATTACACCATAGGCGATGTGCTCGCACGCTATCACCGCATGAAGGGCTTTAACGTCATGCAACCGATGGGCTGGGATGCTTTCGGTCTGCCCGCTGAAAATGCCGCTCAGGCGCACAACGTGCCGCCGGCAGCCTGGACTTACGACAATATCAATTACATGCGCCGTCAGTTGCAAAGCCTGGGGCTGGGCGTGGATTGGGCACGCGAAGTAACCACCTGCACGCCGGAATACTACCGCTGGGAACAATGGCTGTTCACCCGCTTGTTCGAAATGGGGGTTATCTACAAGAAGACCTCTTCGGTAAACTGGGATCCGATCGATCAAACCGTACTGGCCAACGAGCAGGTCATCGACGGTCGCGGCTGGCGCTCCGGGGCACTGGTGGAAAAACGTGAAATTCCGATGTATTTTTTCCGCATCACCCAGTACGCCGACGAACTGTTGGGCGATCTGGATAAGCTGACAGGCTGGCCTGAGCAGGTGAAAACCATGCAGGCCAACTGGATAGGCAAGAGTTTCGGTGTACGTTTCGCCTTTCCTTATGAACTGGATGGCAAACAGGAACAGTTGTGGGTCTATACCACGCGTGCCGACACCATCATGGGCGTGACCTTTGTCGCCGTGGCCGCTGAACATCCGCTGGCCACCCGTGCCGCAAAGAACAATCCGGAACTGGCCGCATTTATCGAAGACTGCAAGCACGGCGGAACAGCCGAAGCCGACATGGCGACGATGGAAAAGAAGGGCATGTCGACTGGATTTGAAGTCACTCACCCGCTGACCGGCGAACAGGTTCCGGTATGGGTAGGCAACTACGTGCTGATGGGTTATGGAGAAGGTGCCGTGATGGCCGTTCCAGCCCACGACGAACGCGATTTCGGCTTTGCCAAGAAATACAATCTGCCGATCAAACAATCTGTCGCCGTCAACAATGAGACATTCAGCGATGAGGCGTGGCAGGAATGGTATGCAAGCAAAGAGGGCGTATGCGCCCATTCCGGTAAATACGACGGACTGAATTACGATCAGGCGATCGATGCGATTTCGACGGATCTGGCCGCACGGGGTTTAGGCGAGAAGAAGGTGCAATTCCGCCTGCGTGACTGGGGCATCTCCCGCCAGCGTTACTGGGGTTGCCCGATACCTATCATCCATTGCAAGACATGCGGCGACGTGCCGGTGCCGGATGATCAACTGCCTGTCGTATTACCGGAGGACGTGGTGCCCGATGGTGCCGGCTCGCCGCTGGCTAAGATGCCGGAATTTTACGAGACCACCTGTCCGAAATGCGGTGCGGCAGCGCGTCGCGAAACCGACACTATGGATACCTTTGTCGAGTCCTCCTGGTATTACGCACGTTATACCAGTCCGGGTTGCACTACAGGGCTGGTGGATGAGCGCGCCCAACACTGGTTGCCGGTCGATCAATACATAGGCGGAATCGAGCACGCCATTTTGCATCTGCTGTATGCGCGATTTTTCCAGAAACTGATGCGTGATGTTGGCGTATTTGGCGATGCGACTCAGGTTCAAAATCTGGACGAGCCGTTCAAGAACCTGATCACACAGGGCATGGTGATTGCGCCGACCTTCTATCGCGAAGCCGAGAACGGCAAGAAACTGTGGATCAATCCCGCCGAAGTGGATGTGCAAAACGATGACAAGGGACGCCCTGTTGGAGCTACGTTGCGCGCCGATGGCTTGCCGGTTGTCATCGGCGGCACGGAAAAAATGTCGAAATCCAAGAACAACGGCGTCGATCCGCAAGCCATTATCGATGAGTTCGGTGCGGATACCGCACGGCTATTCATGATGTTCGCAGCCCCCCCTGAACAGTCGCTGGAATGGTCTGATGCCGGCGTGGAAGGCTCCTTCCGCTTTCTCAAACGCGTATGGAAAGCGGCGCACGATCACGTTGAACAGGGTGTGGTTGCAGCTTACAAGGAGGGCGAACTGAGTGCCGAGGCTAAAACGCTGCGCCGCCAGTTACACCTGACTATACAGAAGGTAGATGACGATATCGGTCGCCGCAAGACATTCAATACCGCGATCGCGGCGAATATGGAGTTGCTCAACGCGCTGGCTAAATTTACCGACACCACACCTGCCGGTCGCTCAGTCGCCCAGGAGGTGCTGGAATCTGTTGCTTTGATGCTCAACCCTATCGTGCCGCATATCGGTCAGGCTTTATGGTCTGCTTTGCGTCCGGGCAGCGACATGCTGGATCAGGCTTATCCGCAAGCTGATCAGGCCGCGATGGTGCAGGACGAAATTGAACTGATGATACAGGTCAACGGTAAGTTGCGCGGCAGCATCACCGTTGCCAAGACAACCGACAAAACGATGCTGGAACAGTTGGCTCTGGCACATGAAGCGGTACAGAAACAACTGGCAGGTGCGCAACCCAAAAAGATTATTGTTGTACCCGGTCGCTTGATTAATATCGTTGCATAAGGAAATCTCGATGAAACTGCCTGCTCAGTATTTCCCCAAGTCGCTGATGCTGCTTCTGGCACTGTCGCTGGCCGCATGCGGCTTTCATCTGCGCGGTGAGGCGAAAATGCCGTTTAACAGCATTTTCATCGAAGCAGCTAACCCTAACTCCTTACTTGTCGGTGAGTTGCGCCGTCTTATGCTGGCGAATAAAATTCAGTTAACCAGCAAGGCGGATCAAGCCGATTTGGTCCTTAACCTCTCGCAAGAATTCCCTGAAAAACAGATTTTGACACTGGGTGGCAGCGGACGCGTGAGTGAGTTTCAACTGCGTTATCGCGTCTCATTGCGCGCCTATGACCAGCAGCAGCGTGATTGGTTAGCTGCGGATGAGCTGCAGTTGAGCCGCGATTTTTCTTACGACGATACGCAGATTTTGGCCAAGGAAGCCGAAGAAGCGCAACTCTATCAATACATGCGCTCGGATATGGCGCAGCAAATCATGCGCCGCTTGAGTCACGCCCAGCCTCAGCCTTTAACGCAAAAATAATGCAATTATCCAGTGAAGCACTGCCGCGCCACTTGGCTTCCGGGCTCAAACCGCTATACGTGGTGTACGGCGATGCCCTGCTGCTGGTGAGCGAAGCGGCGGACAGCATACGAGCGGCGGCACGCAAAGCCGGATATGCCGAGCGCGACACGCTGATTGCCGAGCAGCACTTCAAGTGGGAAGCGTTGCGCAATTGCGCGCAAAGTCTGTCGTTATTCGCAACGCGCCGCGTGGTGGATTTGCGCATTCCTTCCGGGAAACCGGGTGTGGAGGGCGGACAGGCATTGCAAGAGTACGTAAAACATCTCAATGAGGATGTGCTGACCTTGATCACGCTGCCCAAACTGGACTGGACGGCTCAAAAAACACAGTGGTTTAGCGCGCTGGCACAGCATGGCGTGATGATCTGCGCCGATGACATTCCTCGGAATCAATTGCCGGAATGGCTAGCCGGTCGTCTTGGACGTCAGTCACAATCGACGGATAGCGCCACACTGGAATTTCTGGCCGATCGCTGTGAGGGTAATCTGATTGCCGCTTTTCAGGAGATACAAAAGCTGGGTTTGCTGTTTCCGGCAGGCGAACTGTCTCTCGATCAGGTTAAAGCGTCCGTGGTGGATGTGGCACGCTACGACATCTTCAAACTCGCTGAAGCGATGTTGAGTGGAGATATGACACGTTACTCACATATACTTGACGGACTGCGTGCAGAGGGCACAGCCACCGTACTGATACTCTGGGCACTGAGCGAAGACATCCGTCTGGTAGGTAAAGTGCTGTACGCGGTTGCACGCGGCGGCAATCTGCGCGATGTGCTGACCAGCATGCGCGTCCGGCGCGACAGAGTAGGACTGGTCGAGCAGGCTGCAAGACGTATGAAATTTGTGCACATAGAACGCGCAATCGGACATGCTGCAAAATTAGATAAAATAATCAAAGGGTTACGCAGTGGTGACGCATGGGATGAGCTCTTGCAACTCGGTTTACGGTTTGCCAGACCATGAGTGATGTTTTAATGGTGATCACCAACGTGCCGGACGCAGTTACTGCGGAGCGTATGGCACGGCATCTGGTTGACTCCAATGCTGCCGCCTGCGTCAATCAGCTCGCCCCCTGCGTCTCGACTTATCGCTGGCAGGGAAAAATTGAAACCGCCAGCGAAGTACCGCTGCTGATTAAAACGAGCGCGTCAGCTTATACGCGACTGGAAGCCGCGATTCGCGCAGCACACCCCTACGAACTTCCCGAGATTATCGCTGTCCCTGTATCCGCTGGTTTGCCCGCCTATCTGGCGTGGGTTAATCAGGAAACCAACGTGCAGAGCATGAATCATGCCATGCACGCTTCCCTCTCTCCTACCTCTCCCCCTCCTGAAGGAGAAAGAGATGATGTCTCGCTACGCGAGTCTTACGCTAATCACTGCAAGGAGTAATCATGCGTTTTGTATTAATGTTGCTGATCTGCCTCACAACGTCCGGGATACACGCAGAGAACCTGCTGGACAAACTGCCCGCCTTTGGCGGAAAACAACAACCCGTTTTTTTACCCCCCGATCAGGCGTTTGCGCTTGAAGTGCTGGTGCGAGATAAAAACACTTTACAAGCCAATTTTAAAATCACGCCGGGATATTATTTATACCGGAACAAGGTGAATTTTACGATAGAGGGAGAAACGGCCTCGATCACCTCGATCAATCTTCCTAAAGGTGAATTAAAACAAGACCCTAATTTCGGCGAAACGGAAGTCTATCATCACCCTTTTCAGGCCAAAATCGCGCTACAACCAAAGACTGCAGCTCACATCACACTGAATGCGTCCTATCAGGGGTGCAGCGAACAGGGTTTATGCTACCCCAGTCAAGACAAAGTGTTGCAAATCGACTTATCCGATCTCAAACCGCAATCTGGCAGCGAAAATCAGGCAACTGCAAACATCGAACCGCAAACGGATAGCGCGACACCTCAAACCGACAACTCAAAAATTGCTCAATTATTCAAGCACGGCAGCTTCTGGCTGATCATCTCATTCTTTTTCGGTGCGGGATTACTGCTGGCGCTGACGCCTTGCGTGTTTCCGATGATCCCCATCTTGTCAGGCATCATCGTCGGTCGCGGTCATAAAATCACCAAGATGCATGCCTTCGTGCTCTCGCTGGCTTACGTGCTGGGCATGGCAATAACTTATGCCGCAGCGGGCGTAGCCGCAGGCTTGAGCGGTGAACTCATTTCTAATGCGCTGCAAACACCCTGGGTACTGGGCAGTTTTGCCGCCGTATTCGTCTTACTATCTTTCTCGATGTTCGGTTTCTATGAATTGCAACTGCCCAACTCATGGCAGAGCCGGCTGAGCGACACCAGTAACCGTTTGCATGGCGGTCATCTGTCGGGCGTCTTCGTGATGGGCGCACTCTCGGCTGTTATCATGGGGCCATGCGTTGCAGCACCCTTGGCCGGGGCATTGTTGTATATCGGCCAGACTCACGATGCTGTTCTGGGTGGGGTTGCGCTGTTTACGCTTGCGCTGGGCATGGGAGCTCCGCTGCTCTTGATCGGCACCTCCGCTGGGGTGCTGCTACCCAAAGCGGGCGCATGGATGGATGGCGTGAAAAAGTTCTTTGGCGTAATCCTGCTGGGGTTGGCAATCTGGATCATACAACCGCTGCTGCCAGTCAATGTGCAAATGCTGCTGTGGGGAATATTGCTGGTGTTATCCGCCAGCTATTTACGCGTGCTCGACAGTCTGCCGCCAAACGCCCACAACAGCCAAAAGTTGCTGAAGGGGATAGGTTTACTGGCGCTGATCGTAGGGATCTCCTATCTGATCGGGGCGCTGTCAGGTGCACGGGACACCCTGCGTCCATTGGATGCCGTTTGCGCTGTCTGCCGGGCAGATACCGAGACGGGCGTCACTTTTACGCGCATTAAAGACTTGGCAGAATTAAACCAAAGGGTGGCGAATGCTGGCGGGAAAATTGTCATGCTGGATTTCTACGCGGACTGGTGTGTTTCCTGTAAAGAAATGGAGCGTTTCACTTTTGCCGATCCTGCCGTGCAGGAAAAGCTTAAATCGGCAATTGTTTTACAAGCGGATGTCACGGCAAACAGCACAGCAGATAAGGAACTGCTTAAGAAATTCGGTTTGTACGGCCCGCCAGCCATCTTGTTTTTCAATGCAAATGGCCGTGAAATGAACGATTTTCGTGTAGTGGGTTATCAGGATGTTACAACCTTTTCAGACTCATTGAAGCGCGTCGGACTGTAATGATTTTTACCTATCTACATAAAAAATATAGACAATTAACCTGATTTTGCGGCAAACTGTGCACATGAAAGCTATCCTCGTACTACATGGCCCTAACTTAAACCTGCTCGGAACCCGCGAGCCGGCTGTTTATGGGAGCACCACGTTAGATGAAATTAATCAAAGTTTGGTGTTATTTGCCGAAAATAAAGGCGCAAATCTGGTTTGCCTGCAAAGCAATTCGGAATCTGTGCTGATAGATCGCATTCATCAAGCTCGCACCGATGGCACAGAATTTATTGTCATCAATCCGGCCGCCTTCACTCATACCAGCGTGGCAATTCGCGATGCGCTGGCGTCGGTTGCAATCCCCTTTATTGAAGTACACCTTTCCAACGTACATGCGCGCGAAGCCTTTCGACGTGAATCATTCTTTTCCGATATCGCTGTCGGTGTGATTTGCGGCATGGGTGCATCCGGGTATGAATACGCAGTGCAGTATGCGCTGAACTATAAAAACTAAGTCAGGAGGACAACATGGATTTACGTAAACTTAAGACACTCATCGAACTGGTTGAAGCATCCGGTATCGCCGAACTGGAAATCAGTGAAGGTGAAGAGCGTGTGCGTATTACCCGCACGGTAGCGGCAGGCCAGCAATTTTTTGCACCCGCGCCACAACAAATGTTTGCGGCGCCGATGACGACCGCTTCGGTTGTTGTTGATGCCCCGGAACCTGCACCCGCAGCGGCCGATGAAGGACATATCGTCAAATCGCCTATGGTTGGGACTTTCTATCGCTCCCCCTCTCCCGGCTCGAAACAATTTGTGGATATCGGACAAAATGTAAATAGCGGAGACACCTTGTGCATCATTGAAGCGATGAAATTGCTCAATGAAATTGATGCAGATCATTCCGGCGTTATCAAGGCAATTCTGGTCGAAAACGGCCAGCCAGTCGAGTTTGGTCAGCCACTGTTTGTTATTGGCTAATACCATCCGCTAATGCAGTTGCGCATCACTAGTTTTGGAGTAACTAAATGTTTGAAAAAATATTAATCGCTAATCGCGGTGACCAGCTGTCGAAAAACGGCGCAGCGGCGAAGCCAAATCGCATAGCGGCTGCAAGCCGCGAAAGCAATTTCAACGCGGAGGCAAACCATGTTTGAAAAAATACTGATCGCTAATCGCGGTGAAATTGCTTTGCGCATTCAGCGCGCTTGTCGCGAAATGGGCATTAAGACGGTTGTTGTCCATTCCGAAGCCGACGCCGACGCCAAGTATGTCAAATTGGCAGATGAATCCGTTTGTATCGGGCCTGCCCCCTCTACGCTCAGCTATTTAAATATTCCGGCCATCATCAGCGCAGCTGAAGTGACCGATGCACAGGCGATCCATCCAGGTTATGGATTTCTTTCTGAAAATGCCGACTTTTCAGAACGCGTAGAAAAATGTGGCTTCGTATTTATCGGCCCTCGCGCTGAGACGATACGACTGATGGGCGACAAGGTGAGCGCCAAGATCGCCATGAAGAAGGCCGGAGTGCCATGCGTGCCGGGCGTGGAAGGTGCGCTGCCTGACAACCCGGCCGAGATCATCAAGATCGCGCGCAGCATCGGCTATCCGGTCATTATCAAGGCTTCCGGTGGTGGTGGTGGACGCGGCATGCGTGTGGTTCATACTGAAGCGGCCTTGTTGGGTGCGGTCACCATGACCAAATCCGAAGCGCAGGCGGCATTCAACAATCCGACTGTGTACATGGAAAAGTATCTGGAAAATCCACGTCACATCGAATTTCAAATTCTGGCAGACCAGCACGGCAACGCGGTATACCTAGGTGAGCGCGATTGCTCCATGCAGCGACGCAACCAAAAGATCATCGAAGAAGCCCCAGCACCGTTCTTAAATCCCCGTCTGCGCAACAAGATCGGTGAGCGCTGTGCGGAAGCCTGTCGTAAGATCGGCTATCGCGGTGCAGGAACTTTCGAGTTCCTCTATGAAAATGGTGAATTTTTCTTCATCGAGATGAATACTCGCGTACAGGTTGAACATCCCGTCACCGAGATGATTACCGGTATCGATATTGTTCGCCAGCAAATCATGATCGCCGCCGGTGAAAAACTGCCGTTCCGTCAACGCGATATTCAATTCCGTGGTCATGCCATCGAATGCCGTATCAATGCCGAACATCCTTATAAATTCACGCCGTCCCCCGGTCGCATCACATCCTGGCACGCACCTGGCGGCCCCGGCATCCGCGTGGATTCACATGCTTACAACAACTACTATGTGCCGCAACACTATGATTCGATGATAGGTAAAGTCATCGCTTACGGCGACACCCGCGAACAGGCGATGGCGCGCATGCGCACTGCCTTGTCGGAGATGGCAGTAGAAGGCATAGAGACCAACATCGCATTGCATCGCGACTTGTTGCTGGATGCGGCATTTATGGGCGGTGGAACCAGCATCCATTACCTGGAAGAACGTCTTGCTGAACGCAGCAAGGATAAGTAATGGCCTGGTTAACGCTAATAATCGACACGGACGCCGCACACGCTGAATCACTCAGCGATGCGCTGATGGGGCGCGGTGCGTTATCGGTCGATTTGCTCGATGCCGATGCCGACACGCCGGATGAACAGGCTATCTTCGGTGAACCGGGTGAGCCGCCTCCGGGTGTCTGGCAGCACAATCGTGTCAGCGCCTTGTTCGACAACGATGTGGATGTCACTGAAGTTTTACGTGCTGCATCCTTTAGCGTAGGACTTACGCAACTGCCGGAACATCGCATCGAAACACTCGCGGACAATGACTGGGTTCGTTTAACGCAATCCCAATTTGAACCGATACCTATTTCAGACCGCTTGTGGATAGTGCCGACCTGGCATACACCATCAGATCCTACGGCTATCAACATCGTGCTGGACCCGGGTTTAGCCTTTGGCACAGGAAGTCATCCGACTACCCGTTTATGTCTGCGCTGGCTGGACAACAACATCAAAGGTGGAGAGTCTGTTCTGGACTACGGTTGCGGCTCAGGAATTCTAGCCATTGCAGCACTGAAACTCGGTGCTGCGCGCGCGGTCGGGGTGGATGTGGACACGCAGGCCGTCACCGCCAGCCGCGACAATGCCGTTGCTAACCAGGTTGAAAACGTAGAGTTTTACCTGCCCAACAATGCACCTAAGGCTAGCTACGATCTGGTGGTCGCTAATATCCTGACAAACCCGTTACGCATGCTGGCGCCCCTGCTGGCCAATGCAACCCGGCAGGGCGGGCAGATTGTACTGTCCGGCATACTCGAATCACAGGCTCAGGACGTGATGAGCATATACGAGCAATGGTTTGATTTGAATGCGCCTATCTTCGAAGACGGCTGGTCGTGTTTGTCCGGACAAAAACGTTAAGTTGATGCCATGATTAATGGCACAACGCTTTGCACACACTGCCAAACTCGCTTCAAAATTTCAGATGCGCAGTTGACAGCGCACCACGGCATGGTGCGCTGCGGGCATTGCCTGCAAGCGTTTGATGCAGGACCGAATTTCATACCCGACTCCGCCGAGACGCCACCCGACTTAACGAACAAAGACGAAAGCGAGCAATCAGTCGTGCCGCCAGCGGAGATAGCGCCCTCTCCGCTCGAGGCACAGACAAGCACTATTCAAGCCGAGGTCATAGCCGCCCAACCAGCCTCACGAAATAAAGTCCTTACTGATACAAATTGGTTCTCACACCTGCGGCTACGCAGACCAAGTGCACAAGGCAATGCGGGATTGTCCAATCGCCTTGGCCTGGCTTGCATATTTGTTTTGATTTTCATACTATTGGCTCAGTCGGCTTACTTTTTCCGCGTTAGTCTGGCATCACATATGCCCGCCCTGAAACCAACACTGCTGGCCTATTGCGACGCACTCAACTGTAGCGTACCCCTGCCGAAAAATATCGACTTGATGAGTATGGAATCGTCCAGTCTTGACGCGGATCCGGTAAAGGCAAATCAGATCACACTCAATGCCTTGCTGCGTAATCGCGCAAGCTACCCTCTTGCCTATCCTGTACTGTCGCTCACGCTCAATGACAATCAAGACAGACCGCTGGCGCGTCGACTATTTCTTCCTGCTGAATATCTCCCTTACGGAGAAAGTGACTCAGTCGGTCTGAAAAGGAATCAGGAAATTAATATCAAATTGCGTTTGCGGATAGCGGATCTCAAGCCGTCAGGCTACCGGCTTGAGTTGTTTTATGCGAGCAAAAATTAAACCCCTGCCTAGAACGAGCGCTAAGCCTTCAACCTAAAGTCAGCCATTCAATCCTCATATCCGCACAACAACTTTTTAAACAAACCTTGCGATCATCCCCTTCGTCATATCACCTAGCATCGGTATCTGTACACGGTGACCGCTACCCGGCGCAACGCTGATGGCCTCACCTTTTTTGTCCCTCATCTCAGTCAAACGCACAAGCTGGTTGCCTGTCGGATGAATAATTTCTAGCTGATCACCGATCTGAAACTTATTCTTCACATCGATCTCGGCGTAACCGCCCGCACAGGAAACAATGTCGCCGACATACTGCTGACGGGTACTCTCAGAGTGCCCGCGCATATAATTTTGTTGCTCATGGGTGTGATGGCGCTCGTAGAAGCCATCGGTATAACCGCGATTAGCCAGCGCATCCAGCGCGCCCAATAATCCATAGTTGAACGGACGGCCTGCTGCCGCATCATCAATCGCTTGACGGTACACCTGAGCCGTGCGCGCCACGTAATAGATAGACTTGGTGCGGCCTTCGACTTTGAGCGAGTCGATACCAATTTTAGCCAGCTTTTCAACATGCTCCACAGCCCGCAGATCCTTGGAGTTCATGATGTAAGTGCCGTGCTCGTCTTCCATCACCGGCATCAGCTCGTTCGGATGATCCTGTCGAGCGATCACATAGACGCGATCGGCCATCGGATGACGCGGCTGCGATCCGCAGTCGGACAAAGCCGAGTTGCTCAATGCCTTGTCGAAATCAAAATCAAGTTTTTCTATGTCGCCCGTGCCGTTTTCCTCCGCATTTTCCATCTTATAATCCCAGCGGCAGGAGTTGGTGCAAGTACCCTGATTGGCATCACGATGATTAAAGTAACCGGACAGCAGGCAGCGCCCGGAATAGGCGATACACAGTGCGCCATGAACGAAGACCTCTAACTCCATGTCAGGGCACTCCTGCCGAATTTCGGCAATTTCATCGAGCGACAGCTCGCGCGACAAAATGACGCGCGTCAATCCCAACGATTTCCAGAATTTAACGGCGGCATAGTTGACCGTATTCGCCTGCACAGACAGATGCACATCGATTTCAGGCCAGCGTTCACGCACCATGGCAATCAAGCCTGGATCGGCCATGATCAGCGCATCAGGTTTCATGGCGATGACCGGTTCCATATCCGCCATATAAGTCTTTAGCTTGGCGTTGTGCGGCATAAGGTTGCTGGCGACAAACAATTTTTTTCCCAGCGCATGCGCCTCGGCGATGCCGGTTTGCAACTCTTCAAGCTTGAATTCGTTGTTGCGCGCACGCAAGGAATAGCGGGGCTGGCCTGCATAGACGGCATCCGCACCGAAAGCGTAGGCTGCGCGCATTTTATCGAGTGTGCCTGCGGGCAACAACAACTCAGGAGCGCGCATCATTTAACCAAACCCAGGCGATCAACGATCGACATACAGGGTGCCGCCTGGTTCAATGTGTAGAAATGCAATCCGGGAGCGCCGCCGGCTAACAGCTTTTCGCACATCTGTGTGACCACGTCGCGGCCGAAAGCCTGCACTGATTCATTGTCATCGCCAAATCCCTCCATGGTCTTGCGCATCCAGCGTGGAATTTCAGCGCCGCAGGTATCAGAGAAACGCGCTAGTTGAGAGAAACGCACGATAGGCATGATGCCCGGAACAATAGGCACTGTAATACCCAGTTTTTGACACTTGTCCACGAAGTAAAAATAGCTGTCGGGATTGTAGAAATACTGGGTGATTGCGGAATCTGCTCCCGCATCTACCTTACGTTTAAAATTTAAAATATCATCCTGAGCAGACTTCGCCTGCGGATGAAATTCAGGATAGGCCGCCACTTCCAGATGAAAGTAATCCCCTGACTCGTTGCGGATGAATTCCACCAACTCGTTGGCGTACTGGAATTCGCCAGCGGTCGCCATACCGGAAGGCAAGTCACCGCGCAGAGCTACGATGCGGCGTATTCCGGCAAGCTTATAGGTTTGCAGGATTGCGTGGATATTCTCGCGCGTCGATCCTATGCAGGACAAGTGGGGCGCTGCCTGATAGCCCTCATTTTTAATTTGAATGATGGTTTCCAGTGTCCTGTCACGGGTGGAACCGCCCGCACCAAAGGTCACAGAAAAAAACTCGGGATTAAGCGTAGCGAGTTTAGCACGCGCAATGGCGAGTTTTTCCACACCCTCCGTTGTCTGGGGCGGAAAGAATTCAAAGCTGATAGGTGAATTGCTCATTATTTTCTCATTAGTTGTGAGGCTGCTGATGATAGCGCCCACGAAAACAGGCTGTACAGCAATGCGCCAAGTACGCCGTGCCAGAAACTATCTACGATAAAGTCTCGCAATATTGACCCGACGAACCAAAAAAGCAGACCGTTGATTATAAATATAAAAATACCGAGTGTCAGCATGGTAACCGGCAAAGTCAGCAGCAGCAAGATGGGACGTATCAAGGTATTGACCAGTCCCAGCAGAAAAGCGGCTACCAGCGCTGCGGTAAAGCCCTCTACATGAATACCCGGGATAAAACTGGCCACGGCAATCAAAGCGGTGGCATTCAACATCCAGATAATCAGCAGTTTCATCGCTTTTTTGTACCGCTACGCAATGCAGCAGCGTAGGCTATGTTGCACCAATCGCGCATATCGTCAGGTGATTCCAGACATTCAACAGGCGCTGACCAATATGACATCTGTACGACGCGTGTTTTACTGTGATAGACGAATGGCAAACTGCCAGCCTGTTCGAATTGTGCCACATTGCATTCATCTGCTTTGAAATACAACGTGTCATCGGCAATCAGGGCAAACATCAATTCATCCCGGTACAAGCCGTAACCGCCGAACATTTTGCGCGAATTTACTGTAGCCCAATGCGACATGGTCTCCAGCACATAATCTACGAATTGATTACGTGAGGAGACCATGGGTCAGTAGCCCGCCTAGGCAGTTGCTGAATTAATAACGGTAATGGTCAGCCTTGTACGGGCCGGCCTTCGACACGCTGATGTAAGCCGCCTGCTGATCAGTCAATTCACTCAGCTGTGCATTGAGTGTGGTCAGTTGCAATCGCGCAACCTTCTCATCCAGATGCTTAGGCAAAGTATAAACGCCGATCGGGTAGTCTGCATTGCGTGTGTACAGTTCGATCTGAGCGATGGTCTGATTAGCGAACGAAGAGGACATCACGTAGGACGGATGGCCGGTGCCGCAACCTAAATTGACCAGACGGCCTTCGGCCAGCAACAGGATTTTCTTGCCGTCAGGGAAGATCACGTGATCGACTTGTGGCTTGATATTATCCCAGGTGTAACCCTTGAGCGAGGCGACATCGATCTCGTTGTCGAAGTGACCGATGTTGCAAACGATAGCCTGGTTTTTCATCTTGGCCATGTGGTCATGGGTGATGACGTGGTAATTGCCGGTACAGGTGACAAAGATGTCGCCATGCTCACAAGCATAATCCATGGTTACGACGCGGTAGCCTTCCATCGCCGCCTGCAGTGCGCAGATAGGATCGATTTCAGTGACCCAAACTTGTGCAGACAGGGCGCGCATCGCTTGTGCAGAACCTTTACCCACATCGCCGTAACCTGCGATGACGGCGATTTTGCCGGCAATCATCACGTCGGTTGCGCGCTTGACCGCATCAACCAGAGACTCACGGCAGCCATACAGGTTGTCGAACTTGGACTTAGTCACGGAGTCGTTGACGTTGATCGCAGGGAACTTCAATTCGCCGCGCTCATGCATCTGGTACAGACGATGTACGCCGGTGGTGGTTTCTTCTGTCACGCCCTTGATCGCGGCAAGACGAGTTGAATACCAGGTATTGTCGATTGCCAGCTTTGCCTTGATAGAATTGAATAGGCAGATTTCTTCTTCTGAACCTGGATTGTTCAACAGTGACGCATCTTTTTCAGCGCGTGCGCCCAGATGCAGCAACAGAGTCGCATCGCCGCCGTCATCCAGAATCATGTTAGACAGACCGCCGTCTTTCCATTCAAAGATGCGGTGCGTGTAATCCCAGTAGTCAGCCAGTGACTCGCCCTTGACGGCGAACACCGGAGTGCCGGTTGCCACGATAGCAGCAGCAGCGTGATCTTGTGTGGAATAGATGTTGCAAGAAGCCCAGCGAACTTCAGCGCCCAGTGCGGTCAGTGTTTCGATCAACACGCCGGTCTGAATGGTCATGTGCAGCGAACCGGTGATGCGTGCGCCTTTGAGTGGTTGGGATGCGGCAAATTCACGGCGGATCGCCATCAAACCCGGCATTTCGATTTCGGCGATAGCCAGTTCCTTGCGTCCCCAGTCAGCCAGAGACATGTCGGCGACGATATAATCGGTGAATCCGTTAGTAACAGCGTTCATAAGTAATCCATTCATTGATGTTGGTTAATGAATAGGTGCCGTTGAAACGAAATCACTGCTCCGAGCCTGACGGGGGTGATAAAACCCGCTGCAGCACCTCTCGGAGGGGGCGAATTATAAACAATTATTTGGTTAAAAAGTCTAACGACGCGAAAAAACGCGCAAATCCAGAACTTTAAACTTTCAATTAGTATGGGTTTGTTACCAGTTGGAGGCGGGCAAACTGCTCCATAACTCCTGAATATCGCAGATTCCCCATTTAGCGGGTTCTTCAAACGACAGGATTTTGTCTTTACAGGCAGGCTTAGCCAAATCCATAAGCTCATGAACGATGCGCGCATTGGACTTGATCGAGAAAAAAATCTTGACCACAGGGGTGAGCAGCGACTTTTCCGATTGCTCGATGACCACGGCTAAACGATTGGATTCCAGACGCACCAGTGAGCCAATCGGATATATTCCAATGCTGCGCACAAACGCCTGAAAAATCCGCTGATCGAAATGCCCGCGACTCCATTCAGCCATTTTTCTGATCGATTCAGCAGGCTCCCAACCATCTTTGTAAGGGCGATTAGAGGTGATCGCATCATACACATCGCAGACGGCACTCATCTTGGCAAACAAGCTGATTTGTTGATCGGTCAGGCCATCAGGATAGCCGCTCCCGTCAATTTTCTCATGGTGATGCAGACACACATCAAGCGAAACATCACTAACTCCCCGACCTTCCAGCAGCATTTTGTAACCTTCCGCAGGATGAGACTTGACCGCAATAAATTCCTCCTCGGTTAATTTTCCCGGTTTATTCAAAATCTCTTCCGGTATCATCATCTTGCCGATGTCGTGCAGCAAACCTGCCATACCAGCCTGGCGAATTTGCCCGTCATCCAGATCCAGTTGCTTAGCCAGCGACACCATCAGTGCGCACACTGCGACCGAGTGCATGTAGGTGTAATCGTCTTTGTCTTTTAAGCGAGCCAAGCTGATCAGCGCACCCGGATTGCGCAAGACAGAATTGGAGATCTCTTCAACGATAGGCAAGGCATCTTCGGCATTTAACGCCTGCCCCATGCGAGTTTCCTTAAACATCGAGGAGACCGCATTTTTGGACGAAGAGCAGATTTTAACCGCAACGGCGGCTTCCTGACTCAGCGTTGAACGCGAAGTTGCTTTAACCGGTGTATTAGCCTGCGCCAGAGTGTTTTCTACTTCTTCCGCAACCACTTCTTCAGTGACTGCCGACGCTGATTCGGCTTCATCCACTTCGACATCCAGCCCCCTGGACGTATCAATCCACAGCTCCCGAATACGCGTAGAGAGTGCCGTTTTAAGATCTTTGGGGTTGTCCAAAAGAAAGCTGGTGCGCCAAAATGGGTTTTCCATCCAAGAACCACCCAGCTCATGGATATACATCCCGAGACGCAGTTGCTCAATGTGAATTCGCTTTAGCATGAACTGCTCGAATGACTAGAAATGTGGGCGATTCTAATACAAAAAACCGCACACGGGGTTGTCCCGGTGCGGTTTGATTGACTACAGAATGACAAGCGACGACTTACAGACCAGCGTCTGCCCGCAAGGCCGCCTTATCCGTGTTTTGGCGCACCGAAACATCGACTAGGTGCTACGCGCCGCAGCTTTACAGCCCTGCATCCGCGCGAAGCGCGGCTGCCTTGTCGGTGCGTTCCCAAGTGAATTCGGGTTCTTCGCGGCCGAAGTGACCATAAGCGGCGGTCTTCTCGTAGATCGGACGCAACAGATCCAGCATTTGCACGATGCCTTTTGGACGCAAGTCGAAATGACGAAGAACCAGTTCGGTCAACTTGTCATCAGCAATTTTGCCGGTGCCGTAGGTGTCGACCATCACGCTGGTCGGCTTGGCAACGCCGATCGCGTAGGACACCTGTACCAGGCACTTGCTGGCCAGTCCCGCTGCGACGATGTTTTTCGCGACATAACGGCCTGCATAGGCGGCCGAACGATCCACTTTGGAAGGATCTTTGCCGGAGAACGCACCACCACCGTGAGGCGCCGCGCCACCGTAGGTATCCACGATAATCTTGCGACCGGTCAGGCCGCAATCACCTTGCGGGCCGCCGACGACGAAACGACCGGTTGGATTAACCAGATAGTTGATGTTGCCCTTGATCAGCTCTTTGGGCAGCATCGGCTTGATGATGTCTTCGATCGCCGCTTCACGGATAGTTTCCAGCGTCATGTCCGGCGCGTGTTGAGTGGAGAGCACCACAGTGTCGATGGAATGCGGTTTGCCATCCACATAGCGAATGGTGACTTGCGACTTGGCATCCGGACGCAGCCAAGGCAGACGACCGTCGTGGCGCAGTTGCGCCTGACGTTGCACCACCTGATGGGCCAGATAAATCGCCAGCGGCATCAAGGTTGGTGTTTCGTCGCAGGCATAACCGAACATCAATCCCTGGTCGCCCGCGCCCTGATTCAAAAAGTCGTCGGATGCGCGATCCACGCCTTGTGCGATATCCGGGCTTTGCTTGTCGTAGGCAACTAAAACCGCACACCCCTTGTAGTCGATGCCGTATTCGGTGTTATCGTAGCCGATGCGTTTAATGGTGTTACGCGCTACCTGAATGTAGTCAACATTGGCGGTGGTGGTGATTTCACCAGCCAGAACCACCAGACCAGTATTAGTCAGGGTTTCAGCAGCTACCCGCGCATACGGATCTTGCGCTAGAATCGCGTCCAGAATGGCATCAGAAATTTGATCTGATACTTTGTCCGGATGACCTTCGGATACAGATTCGGATGTAAACAGAAATTCGCTCATGCTTCCTCGCTTAAATTATCTAACAAAAGGCAACTATTCTATCAACTTTTGTACACGTTGGTAGCATCGACACCCAAAACATGTTCAAAATTGTTTTCCAATTATTTTCGCGGCTCCCTCTACGCGTGCTGCATGTACTGGGCGTTTTGCTAGGACATTTAACATATGCCTTATCGAGTCCATATGCCGCACGTATAAAAGAAAATTTACAACAGGCAGGGTTTTCACCGGATGATGAGCAAGGAAAACGCATACTGCGCGGGGCAATCGCGGAAGCAGGGAAGGGCATTGCTGAGCTGCCGTGGATTTGGGGCCGCCCTTATCATGTTGTCCTGGGTGCCGCAAGTCTATGCATCGGAATCGAGCATGTGAAATCGGCGCAAGCTAGCCATCGCGGAATTATTTTTTTAACCCCGCACCTGGGTTGCTTTGAAATTACCGGGCTATATATGGCACAACATTTGCCGATTACCATACTGTATCGCCCACCCCGTTTACGCTGGCTGGAAGAAGTCATGTGTGCCGGACGCGCTCGCGGCCATGCCAAACTTGCCAAAGCCGACATGAGTGGTGTTCGATTGTTATACAAGGCACTCAAGAGAGGTGAAGCGATTGGCTTACTGCCTGATCAGGTACCTAGTGGCGGAGAAGGCGAATGGGCTGATTTTTTTGGCCGCCCTGCCTATACCATGACGCTAGTTGGCCGTCTGGCAGAATCCAGCGGAGCCGCAGTGCTCTTGGCCAGCGCTGAACGACAACCGAATGGCCGTGGTTATATTTTGCGTTTTGAACCGCTGAATCTGGATTTTTCACGATCTGTTCCGGGACAAATCAATAGTGCGCTGGAGCGTGTAATACGTACCTTCCCTGAGCAGTATTTATGGAGTTATAACCGTTATAAAGTTGTGCGCGGCGTTTTGCCGCCGGATAGTGGCGGGGAGAAATAGTGCTGGTACGTTTAGGTGTTTTAATTTTATGGCTGATTCATTTTCTACCATTTCGCATGATAGTCGCGCTTGGTAACGGGATAGGCTCGCTGATTTATCTGGTTGCGGCAGAGCGCAGGCGGGTCGGCAAAATCAATTTGAAACTGTGCTTTCCCGAGAAGAGCGATGAGGCGCGAACTCGGTTGATGCGCGATCATTTTAAGATGTTTGCGCGCGGCTTGATCGAGCGCAGTATTTTGTGGTGGGCGAGCGCCGAATACATCAGCAGTCTGATTCGTGTCGAAGGCGTCGAACATTTTGAAGCTGTGGCAGGGCACCCTTCTATACTGCTCACGCCGCATTTCGTGGGCATGGATGCAGGCGGGCAGTGGATTGCGCAGCATGCCGATACGGTATGCATGTACGCGAATCAAAAAAATGTTTATCTGACCGAATTGCTCTTAAAGAAGCGTGCACGTTTTCGCACGCAGTTACTCTACTCGCGCCAGCAGGGATTGCGCCCGATCATCAAAGGGATGCGTGCCGGCATGCCGTTTATTTATCCGCCGGATCAAGATCAGGGAGTGAAGGATGGCGCGTTTATTTCGTTCTTTGGCGTACCCGCTGCGACGATGACGTCGGTTTCGCGTATTGCGCAGATGACAGGTGCCAAGGTGGTGCCCAGCATTACCCGCGTGTTACCCGGGGGACAGGGGTATGTGCTGACTTTTTACCCCGCGTGGGAAAACTATCCCAGCGGCGACGAGCTAGCTGATGCGCGGCGCATGAATGAATTTATCGAGCAGCGCGTGCGTGAAATGCCGGAGCAATATTTTTGGCTGCACAAGCGCTTTAAGACCCGGCCTGAAGGCGAACAGAAATACTACTGAGCTAGCTGCTCGCTCAAGGAGTTGTTATGAAATACCGTGATTTACGCGATTTTATCGCGCAACTGGAAAAAATCGGCGAACTTAAACGCATCAGCATGCCGGTTTCCACGCATCTGGAAATGACTGAAATCTGTGACCGTGTGCTGCGTGCGCAGGGTCCTGCGATCTTGTTCGAAAATGTGGTCGGACACAAGATGCCGGTGCTGGCCAATCTGTTCGGTACGCCGCGTCGCGTCGCGTTGGGGATGGGCGAGGAATCGGTGACCGCTTTGCGCGAAGTGGGCAAGCTGCTGGCCTTTCTCAAAGAACCTGAACCGCCACGCGGTTTAAAGGATGCCTGGGATAAATGGCCGGTGTTAAAGCAGGTGCTGAATATGTCACCCAAAGTACTCTCCAGCGCACCTTGCCAAGATGTGGTTTGGGAAGGCAAAGACGTGGACCTCGGCCGCTTGCCAATTCAGCATTGCTGGCCGGGGGATGTCGCACCGCTGATCACCTGGGGTCTGGTCGTCACCCGTGGTCCTGAAAAAACGCGTCAGAATCTCGGCATCTATCGTCAGCAGGTGTTAGGTCCAAATAAGGTGATCATGCGCTGGCTGGCGCATCGCGGTGGCGCGCTGGATTTTCGCGACCATTGCCTGAAAAATCCCGGCGTTCCGTTTCCCATCGCCGTGGTGATAGGCGCTGATCCTGCCACCATATTGGGCGCGGTCACGCCTGTGCCGGACTCCTTGAGCGAATACCAGTTCGCCGGATTGCTCAGAGGTTCCAAGACAGAACTGGTGAAATGTCTGGGCAGCGATCTGCAAGTACCAGCCTCCGCTGAAATCGTTTTAGAGGGCGTGATTCATCCTGATGAGCTCGCGCTGGAAGGGCCTTATGGCGACCATACCGGTTATTACAACGAGCAGGATAAATTTCCGGTGTTCACCATAGAGCGTATCACCATGCGCCGTGATCCGATTTATCACTCGACCTACACCGGCAAGCCGCCCGATGAACCGGCGATGCTGGGTGTGGCGCTCAACGAGGTGTTTGTGCCGCTGTTGCAGAAGCAATTTTCGGAAATCGTCGATTTTTATCTGCCACCGGAAGGGTGCAGCTACCGGATGGCGATCGTGTCTATCAAGAAGCAGTATGCCGGGCACGCTAAACGCGTGATGTTCGGTATCTGGTCGTTCTTGCGCCAGTTTATGTACACCAAATTCATCGTGGTGGTGGATGACGATATCGACATTCGCAACTGGCAGGAGGTGATCTGGGCGATGACCACGCGCATGGATCCGGTGCGCGACACCTTGCTGGTCGAGAATACGCCGATCGACTACCTTGATTTCGCAAGTCCCGTGTCGGGTCTGGGCGGCAAGATGGGGCTGGATGCGACCAATAAGTGGCCGGGCGAGTCGCAGCGCGAATGGGGTACGCCTATCGTGATGGAGGAGGCGGTCAAGGCCAAGGTAGATGCGATGTGGAGCGAGCTGGGGTTGTAGCAGTCGACTCCGGTCGCCCTCACAGTGCCAGTATTTGCGGCAAAAAGACCTCGGTGACCAGCAGCGGCGCACCATGCAAATAAAACAGCGATCTGCGCGCCCAGAGCCGGGCGGGAGGATTTAGCAATTTAATAGCGGCACGTTTGTACAGCGGATGATGAGAAGGCAAGGCCTTGTAATGCAGCGGCTGACGCACCACCTGAGGGTGAGAGAACAGCACCGCGCCCAGCGGCCTGTTGCCCAGCCCTTTTAATGCATGCCAGGCGCCACGCAAATCGCTAGTGCGGCACGCGCTATGGGCGAACACCACGGGATGCTCATCGGCGCACAGAAACACCTCACGCGACCATGCCAGTTGCTGCGGTGCGATATGCAGCAGTGCCGATTCGTCCAGCGCGATGCACGCCTGCCCACTTTTTACATTAACCACTGAAAAATGCTCGCAACGCTGCTGTATCCGCTGTGTGAGTGATCCGTGATCGCGCAACCAGGGCAGCAATGCAGCCTCCGCGCCGTGCGTCGCGATGTTCCAATACGTATCTTTAAACGTGCAAATAGTCATGTTTGTCAGCCATCCAGCGGCGTAAATAGGCGCGCGCCACGTCGGGATAATCGCGCAGCAGTTCGTCGGCGACTTCACGCGCGTGGATCAATAAATCTTCATCCGCATTGATATCGGCAAAGCGCAACATCGCCACCCCGCTCTGCTTCGCTCCCAGCAGTTCGCCGGGTCCTCGCAATTGTAGGTCTTGTTGCGCGATCACGAAACCATCGGTATTTTCAAAAATTACTTTGAGTCGGGTGCGCGCTACTTCGGATAGCGGTTTTTGATACAGCAGGATGCATAAACTATGCGCAGCTCCACGCCCTACCCGTCCGCGCAACTGATGCAGTTGTGCCAGCCCCATTCGTTCCGCGTGATCGATCACCATCAGACTGGCATTGGGCACATCCACACCGACTTCGATCACCGTGGTGGCGACCAACAATTGTAGCTCGCCTGCCTTGAATTCTCCCATTACGCGCACTTTTTCCGCGCTATCCATCCTGCCGTGCACCAGCCCTACGCGCAACTCGGGAAAAGTGTCGGTCAACAACTGGTAGGTCTCCTCTGCATTCTGCAATTGCAGCACTTCAGATTCTTCGATCAGCGGGCATACCCAATAGGCTTGCTGTCCCGTCATACAAGCGGCTCTGACCCTATCGAACACCTCATCGCGGCGCGAATCGCTGACCAGTTTGGTGATGATGGGTGTGCGCCCCGGCGGTAATTCGTCGATTACCGACACATCCAGATCGGCGTAATAACTCATCGCCAGCGTGCGCGGAATCGGTGTCGCGCTCATCATCAGTTGATGCGGTTCGCTGACAGGTAGGCCGGGCTTTAACCCGGCATCCATAGCCGGAGTTTTTCCCTTGGCGTGCAGCGCCAGACGTTGTTGTACGCCGAATTTATGCTGCTCGTCGACGATGGCCAGCCCCAGCTTGTGAAAGCTGATCTGTTCCTGAAACAGCGCGTGCGTGCCTATGGCCAGCAGCGTATCACCGGAGGCAATTTTTTCTGCCGCGATCCGTTTGTCCTTCTTCTTCAGGCTGCCGGATAACCAGACCGGTACGATCCCCAGCGGTGATAGCCAGTCGGACAGTTTCAAATAATGCTGTTCGGCGAGGATTTCGGTCGGCGCCATCAAGGCAACTTGATAGCCGTTCTCGATCGCCTGCAAGGCGGCCAGCGCTGCGACCACCGTTTTGCCGCTGCCGACATCGCCCAGCAGTAGGCGCTGCATGGGATGCGGTTTGGCCAGATCTAGGCTGATTTCACCCAGCACCTTTTGCTGCGCACGGGTCAGGGCAAACGGCAGAATCTTCAACAGGTTATCGGTGTAATGACCTTTTGCTTTTAATGCAGGGGCGATGCGTGCGCTGCGCTCCCTGTGGTGTACCCGCATCGAGAGCTGCTGGGCTAACAGTTCATCGAATTTGATGCGCCGCCAGGCGGGATGCGTGCGCTCTTGCAGGCAACTCGTGGGAATCTCTGCAGGCGGATTGTGCAGCAGCTTTATGCTCTCCAAAAATCCCAATAAATTCAATTTGTTGCGAAATACCTCCGGCAACAGGTCTGCTACCGGTAAAACCTCCAGCGCGTTGGCGATGAGTTTTTTCAAGGTGGCTTGCGACAATCCCGCCGAGGCGGGATAAACTGGGGTCAGGCTGGTCTGCAACGGCGTCGCGTCGCCCACTGCGCGGCATTTTGGATGCACCATTTCCAGACCGTAGTAACCCATCCTCACTTCACCGATGGCGCGTATCTGGCGATCCACCGCCAGCAACTTGGTCTGGCTGGGATAGAAATTCAAAAAGCGCAGATAGAGCTCTTCACCGTTGTCCTGCAAGCGGCAAACCAGCGTACGGCGCGGTTTGAACAGAATTTCCGAGTGCGTGATGACGCCCTGCACCTGAACCGTTTCGCCGGGTTGGGCATCGGTAATCGACACCAGCTCCGTTTCATCCTCATAGCGCAACGGTAGATGCAGCAACAGATCCGAACGATGGCGGATGCCTAGCTTGGCAAGCCTAGCCAGCGTAGCCGGTGAAATTTTGGCGGGGGCGGTCAAGTTAACTTTAGCTGTTAATCGCATACCAGCAAGGGGCATGTCCGTGGTGTCCCCGTTGCTGCGCAACGACCCTCACGCAAGAAATCCCAGCTCAAAAGCTTGCGATTGCAGTTTTTCAGTCATTACTTTGCGTCTTCTTCCTGAATGGCTTTTAAGGCTTTCCCTTGCTTATCTTTCCATTCCGTTCGGCCATTCGCTGCTCGCCCAAGAATGACACTTGCAGCCGTTGATGGTGAGCTGAAGCTGAAATCCTGAGTGAATATTAACTCATTGCCCTCCTCCTTGATTACGCCGCGCTCTTTTAAATCAGCCCTTAATTCCACCGCGCCGCGAGCATGCGTAGCTGCCAATGGTTGTTCTTTTAACATTGCTTGTGAACCATTCAGCACGATAAATCCCTGTGACGATTCATATCCGCGCGCCTGCATGCCTTTTGAATCTAGGTATAAGGTTTCTGGTTGTGAATTTTTGGTTGTGCGCTTGGGTTGTTCAAATGCGTAAATACCCAAAACAGGAAGCATCCCTAGCAGGTGCTCAAGAAAAACATCCATGTCTGCACGGTCTGCTTCGGAAAGGTGAGATTCAGCAGGTTGATTTTTATTATCGAGTGGTGAGCGCTTAGCTTCGCTGGCTAATGTAATTAAGCGTGCCTCCAAGAATTGTACGTGAGCTTTGTTGAGTGTCGAGCCTGTTGAGGTAAAGAATACGGCACGATTCCAAAAATCCTTAGATGCGTAGTGACTTTCCAGCCTTGGTTTAACCGGGTCACCTTCGCCGATATATATTTGCTCCCCGTCGCCATCATCTCGTGGACCAAGTAGTAGATAAACACCTGTTTGCGCGAACTCATTGCGCTGCTTGATAGACGGAAAAATTGTCCTAGGAAACATCAACGCTTTCCCGATCCAATTTGATCGCTCGACAATGCGTAACCCGTCTGGGTCGCCATCTGCAACAAAAATACGCAGAGAAAAAGGATAGTTGGCGCTCATTTGCAACCTTTTGTTTTTATATAGATTATTCTGCTATGGAAGTGATCGATCAAGTCCTTGGTAAAGTTCGTCAGGCCAAGCGCCTTGATATACGCGTCTTTAACATCTTCTTCGCTACGGGCTTGCTGGAGTTGGGCGTATAGGCTCATGGTTTATATTTTGTGGCGTAGCCCTTCAAACTTGAAATCACATTGTGAGATTTCAAGTTTGAAGGGCTAGTTTGGTATGTCAAATTCAGGCCGCCAGTTTATGCAGTGCAATAGATACCGATTCAGAGACTTCCATTGGCATGAAAAGCTGTTCCGGATAAACGTAGTCCTCACCATCTTCATCCAAAATTCGAATACAGTGCATGGCCTCGGCTTTCTGGTCTGGCAATTGCAAGTAGAGCTTGCGAACCTCAAGAGATGCCTTATATCCTTGATTATTAAGGCAAATTACATATTTATCCATGATTTTCCTCAAATAAACTCTTTGATTTTCATTTCCATCTTACCAATGCCGTGCGCTTCATACCAATGCACCTCAGCTCGTGCTGAGACGCCATCTTCAAAGATAACAGTGGCATATCCTTTTTTCTTCTTCCAACTACCAATGCCATACGCTCTTTGCAATCTGCCCAGACAGCGTATGCTAGAACCCTGTGCAATGGTTTCTATAGCCGAAATTTCTCCACTTATCTCGAAGTACATGGCTCAAAATTGGAGTGGGTTTGAGTTCCAATCTGCATCGGTTTTAGGCAGCGCAGACCACGCCCCGGTTTACGAGTGAATTCCTGTGTAGCCACTTTAACCAGTCTGACGACAGGCACGCCTTTGTTGGCGATCACGACATTTTCTCCTGCCAATGCGGCCTGCACCAATCGAGATAGCTGGTTCTTGGCTTCGAGCATGTTGCATTGCATGGCAGGTCTCCTTAGCAGTTCTTGAAAAACTGTTGAAGTTTATACCAACCTGGCGAAGTTAGCCTACGACCAGCACGCCGTCCATTTCAACCAGCGCGCCGCGAGGCAGGGCGGATACGCCAACCGCCGCACGGGCTGGATATGGCTGCTGGAAATAACCCGACATGATTTCATTGACCATTGCAAAATGCTTCAGATCGGTCAGAAACACATTTAACTTCACGATGCCATCCAGATCGCTGCCAGCGGCGACGGTGACTGCGCGCAGATTCTGGAATACGCGGTGGATCTGCGCCTCTATCGTATCGCTCATCTGCATGGTGGCAGGATCCAGACCAATCTGGCCTGACAGATACACGGTGTCATTCACGCGGATCGCTTGCGAATAGGTGCCGATGGCGGCCGGAGCATCAGGGGTCTGGATAAATTGTTTGTTTGCCATGTTAATAATCCTGTGTGTAATGGGTATCGGGCGATTATAACCGAGAGCCGATTTGGCTTAAGCTTTGATCTTGAAAATCACCTTGCGGATTTGTCCAGTGCCGACCAGCGGTGCATGTGCATCTTCGGGGAAGAAAATACAGAAATGATCGGGCGGCGTTGGAATCCAGCTAGCAGGTGCATCGTGGAAAAATCCGATGTCCTTTTCCACGCTGTGTTCGGAAACAGGGTTGTAACAATCCGCCAGTGGCTTCCAACCCATTTGTTCGTCACCATCCAGTACCAGTTGAATATCGATATAGCGGCGATGCGCTTCCAATCTTGCCATCTCACGCGTGCGCGCTGGCACATGTTCGACAATAGCGAATACGTCTTCACCCGCGATGAGATAACGCCCTGGTAATAGCGCATAAAGGTCGGTGTTGCGGATATAGTCGAATACCTGTGCGAACTGCGGGTGCAGGGCGGCGTAGCGATCCGATTGAGAAAGTGCAGAAAGTATCATAGCGACTCGTTTGCAAAAAAATATTTATCAAAAATAGATTACATATCATCGCGCCAGCACGTGTTCAACGTGCATCATTCCACCTAGCCGGCTTTTCAAGTGTCAACACGGGGCTGAATGCATAGTACGCATTCAGCGCCCAGTTCTCTGCAATTTTTTGCCCCGGCTCCCCCAGCGTGTTGAAATGAACGCCATCTCCACCGGTTGCCGGATAATGAGTAAAATCCCGGCTGTCGAAAAGCAGACAATATGATCCTACGGACGCTTTCAATGCGTTGTAGATCCTGGATACTCCGGCTTCAGACTGGATCCGCGCCTGTGGGGGACCGATCCAGATACATTTGCTGCCCGAATTGACGATGGACATCGCCAGGTCATGAGAGGTTTTCTCCATCCACTGGGCCGTTCCTCCATACATATTGGCACCAAGTTGAACCACGGTGTAGCGCGGCTGATGGGTCTTCAACAATTCAACGATCAACGGCGTCTCTGCATCCCATCCACGACGCTCTTTACCGCTGGTATTCTTGAATACATAGCCGCAACTCGTCTTCATGCCGGTCAGCCAGGACTCGGGAGAGCTCCCGCAGGTCGCGTAGCTTGCCACACGAAAACCTTCCATTCTACGCAACAAGGCATCTTCCTGGATACCGAAACTGCCCACCGAATGTGAGTCACCGATATACAGAATCAACGGCGGCGTTATTACCATCGCTAAATCCTTTGCCGCACATATGGCGGGCGAAATACCCCCCGCAGTGACGACGACCCAAATCAGGGCGCAGGAAGCCGTTTTTGCACACTTAGGAAAAATATCCAACACATTGATTAATTTGAACATAATCTATAATTCGACACGGTCGGTAAAGTTAATCTACTGAGGCGTTACAGTTTAGCCTGTTGTGTCTCCTCCTGAAACCATCAAATGCAATCATGCCATAAAATTTAGGCAATAAAAAACGGGAGCCTGAGCCCCCGTTTTTGTGCTGCGAAAAACCTGCTGCCGATTAACGGCGCACTGCCAGCTTTTCTTTGATACGTGCCGACTTACCTGAACGCTCACGCAAGTAGTACAGCTTGGCACGGCGAACTGCACCGCGACGCTTAACTTCAATGCCTGCGATCACAGGTGAGTAAGTCTGGAAAGTACGCTCGATACCTTCACCGGCTGACATCTTACGTACGATGAAGCCAGAGTTCAGACCGCGATTGCGCTTAGCGATCACGACACCTTCGAAAGCCTGAACGCGCTTGCGTTCGCCTTCGACCACGTTTACGCTGACGATGACTGTGTCGCCTGGCGCAAATGAAGGGATAACTTTACCCAAACGGGCGATTTCTTCTTGTTCCAATATTTCGATCAAATTCACTTTTACTACTCCTTGGTTTTCGGATCTTGTTCCTTCTGAAACTCAGCCAGAAGACGAGTATCCTCTTTTGTCAAATCACGCTTGGCCAATAAATCCGGCCTGCGCAACCACGTTCTGCCCAACGACTGGGAAAGCCGCCAGCGCTGTATCACGGCATGATTGCCGGACAACAACACCGGGGGCACGGCTTCACCATTAAACACTTCCGGGCGGGTGTAGTGAGGGCAATCGAGTAAGCCCTGCACAAACGAATCCTGCTCCGCTGAGTCGGCATCACCCAAGACGCCAGGCAACTGCCGCACCAGCGCATCCATCAGCACCATCGCCGCTAATTCGCCACCGGACAACACATAGTCGCCGATGGAAATTTCCTCATCCACCAACTGGCGGATTAAACGCTCGTCTATGCCTTCGTAACGTCCGGTCAAAAGGATCAATCCTTCCGACGCATTCGCGACTATTTCTTTCACGACGGCATGGGTGAGCAGTCGACCTTGCGGCGACAAATACACCACACGACTCTTCTCAACACCACTGGACTTTTGCCGCTGTTTCGCGGCATTGATCGCGGCGGCCAGCGGTTCGGCCAGCATCACCATACCGGGACCACCGCCGTAAGGGCGATCATCTACCGTGCGGTGATTGTCTGTCGTGAAATCCCGCGGATTCCAGGTCTTAAGCACATAGCGCCCCTGCTCTGCCGCGCGACGCGTGATACCGCATTGCGTCAGCGCATCGAACATCTCGGGAAACAGCGTGATGACGTCGAATATCACAAATCCGCCGACCAATCGACACGAATTGTTTTTGCGGTCAAATCCACTTTCCCGATAACACTCTTCAGGAATGGAATTAACACATCAGGACCTGATGAGCCACGTACGATCAGCACATCATTCGCGCCGGTTTCCAGTAACTCAACTACAGTGCCGAAGTTAACTTCAGCCTCGTTGATCACCGTCATGCCGATTAAATCGGCCCAGTAGTATTCGCCCTCTTCTTGCTCGGGCAAACTGCTGCGCGGTACGGCGATCAAAACACCTTTGAGCTTTTCAGCTGCAGTGCGATCGGGGCAATCGGCAAACAGCGCGGCGAGTGTCTTGTGATGCGTCTCGGACTGCAACACTTCAACTTTACGCCACGGGCCCTGTTCCTGACCCAGATACCAGGTCTTGTAATCCAACAGACTATCGACGTAGTCACTGAACGGCTGGATTTTCACCCAACCCTTAATGCCAAACGCCGATGCCACGCGACCCATGATAACCATGGGTTCGGAGTCTTTAGGCTGCAACGGCAACGGCTGCACCGGCACGCTTAACCAGCTTAGCAACAGCGTCGCTCAATTGCGCGCCACGGCTTTGCCAGAATGCAACGCGAGCCAGATCCAGACGCAACGGTTCTTGCTTTTCGTTAGCGATTGAATTGTAGAAGCCTACGCGCTCGATGAAGCGACCATCGCGACGATTGCGAGAATCAGCAACAACTACATTGTAGAATGGACGATTCTTTGAACCGCCACGGGAAAGACGAATGATGACCATAAAAAACCTATCTAAATTAACAGCCTAAAAAGACCTGTGTGCAAAGCAATGCCTTAGCGGAAAAACGTATCTTCCCGTAATGCAGGAGATTTACTACTCGTCTGAAATTGCGCCCGCCTAGCGAACCCAAATTCCACGAAAGGGCGCGCATTCTACGGCACAAGTTGCGCTTCTAGCAAGCGCCTTGACAACTATAGCGGCAGGCAGTAGAGATGCATTAAACGAACGGGTGGCGAGTTGCTGCTTTAACCATATGATTAAATTAAATTAATCTGTGACACATCGCAAAATCCCGCCAGCAGCTAAAGTTATATAAGCGAATGAATATTCAGCCATTTATGCTGTTTCTGTACAGTGGAATTACGCCTTGCGTATCCGCCACAAATGAAACAGCAGCAGGACAGGAAAAATCAGAGTGATGGTCTGCGCCAGACCGTTGTAATTGAGCAAATGCCGGTAATGCCAGTGGTAAATCGACATCGCCGCTGCCGGGTTATTGCTATCCACCATAAAGTTGATCATCGCAAAATAACACAGCGCGATCGCCGCTCCCGAACTGATCATCGCCGCGCGAGACAACCACAGACCGGCGCTCAGCAGTGCGATTCCCGTCAGGATGCCAAGCACGGCCTCTCCGTTAATCCACAGCAGCAAGGCCCAGGATTTGAGCAAGACGGCTGCCGCGACGAATTTGATCAGCGCGACCGCACTCAAGACCACCAGCAGCGAGGACACCACGCGGCGCGGCGAACGCAGCACGCTGAGCAGCAACACGCCCAGCATCAGCAGGTTCAGCGTGACGACGGTGCTCTCCCGCCAGCCGAACGGCTCTGGCAACGGGGTGACAAAGGGTTGACGCGCCACCTCGGTGATAAACACGTTGCCCAGCATCGGCAAAGAAGGATTAATCTGACCGAATATCCAGAGCACCAACAAAGCCAGCCCGAAATCCATTTCACGACTGCGATGAAACACGCCGGTGCGCCAGCGCATCAATCCTTGCCGGAACCAACTCCATGACGCGACGCTTACCGCCAGCAGTGCACCAGTCAAGGTCCCCGTGCTATTGGTCAGAATATCGAGATTGGAACTGATGCGCATGGGCAAGTACATTTGCATGTATTCCATGCTGCCGGATAAGGCCAGTCCGCAAGCCGCAGCAAGGTTCACGCTTACCATGACGCCGAAGTGGGCGCGCAAAGCCAGTCCCGCCAAAAAGCCGAAGGGAATATAGGCCAACACGTTGATGACGGCATCGAAGGGGGTAAACGTCAGCATCAGCGGCAGATGCAACACGTCGAAGAAATCCAACCCCTGTTCGCGCCAGCCAACGAACGGCGACAGGCTGACATACGCGATGAACAGCGCATAACCTGCGGCTAACAGCGTGCGCAGCCGTGCGCGTGTTTCATTGATGTATAAATCGCTCATAATCGTCGGGTTGCATCGTTACCTGCAAGTTTAACCCAAGTCGTGCGCCCGCTCTGTTACACGTGCATCAGGGTGCGCTCTCCGTCAGCATGGCGCAGACGATGAGCGAGCGTGCGGGAAATCGAAATGATCAGCAGCATAGCCAGTTTTTTATGCTCTTCCGCCAGCAGGTTAAACTGATCCATGGAGAGAACAAACAGGTCGATGTCGGTATAGGCGATGGCATTGTCGCCGCGCGCCCTATCATCTAAAAAGGCTAAACCGCCGAAGAAGTCCCCCCGGCCGAATGTGGCGATGTGGTGCAACTGACGGCTGCCGCTAATCGGTGCCATGATACGCACCGCACCGCGCCGGATCAGATAGAGTTCCCGTTCCTGATCGCCGATCATATAAATCGGGTCTCCCGCCTTGATGGTTTTTTGTTGCATGCGCGCCTCCAGAGAGGCGATGGTCTCGTCTTTACGGCCCTGGAATAAATCCATCTCCTGAAGGTTCAGCGGGACTTCCTCGTCAGCGGGCTTAGACAGGTCGCCGATCAGCCGGTCTTCCACCCATTCGATGGCGGACTCTATGGTCGGGAAAACTCTGACCGCGTCGGTTCCATCGATCAACTCGGTCTGCTTAAAAAATTCCAGCAGGTTGCGGCCATTGGGCAGATGTTCGCGCACATTGCTCAGCAGCAGCGGCATGCCGCGATCTCGCATCATATCCCTGACCTGATTGAGCATGTAGGCGGCGGTGGTATCCACCGATTGCACTCGTCGCAAGTCCAGTATGATGTACTCGCGAGTCTGTATTTCGGCTTCGAGAACGGAGTACAGCTCGTAAGTGGTGCCGAAAAACAGACTGCCTTGCAGCTCAAAGATAACGGCCTTATCGCCTTTTTGTGCGATTAAACGCATTTCGGCTTCCGGGCGATACCAGGTGGACGAGCGTTGATTAACAAAGGTTTTGTGACGAACCACCGCGCCGCCGACTTGTTCGCGGACAAACAGCAGAATGGACAAGGCAACGCCGGAAGCGGAAGCGGCGATCAGCCCTACTGTTAAGGCGCAGCCGATAACTACGGCGACCACGGCAAAATCGACCACAGTCGCGCGAGATTCGAGAAATCGTAGCGGTTTCGGATCTATCATTCTCAGGCCAACCACGATCAAGATACCCGCCAGCGTGGCGATCGGAATCCAGGCGATAAACACGTTCAACAGCAGAGCGGCGACCAGCACCAGCACGCCTTCGATGATGCCTGAGATGCGGGTTTGTGCGCCGCTGGACAGATTGACCATGGAGGCGCCCATCGTGCCGGCACCGGGTATGCCGCCTATCGCGGAAGCGGTGACATTGGCCAGTCCCTGCGCGAACAGTTCGCGATTGGGATCGTGGCGGGTGCGCGTCATCTGATCGATCACGACACAGGTTTTAAGCGTATCGATAGACAGCAGCGCGGCCAAGGTTAGCGCGCTGCCGAATAACCCGGCGATTTGCGATAACTTCAATTCCCCCATCTCATACCAGCGGGTCGCGATGGTATTGAGATACCCTTCACCGGATGCGCCCAGTGCGCCCAGCACCAGCTTGTTGTCGGCGAGCGTCATCATTGAGGCGTCGGTATTGGCCAATCCCAGATATACGACGAGTCCTGCCACGATACCCAGTATGGTGCCGGGTATGGCGCGGGTGAACCGGGGCGATAGCAGCGCAACGATGACGGTCGCGGAACCCACGGCAATGCCGCGCATATCCCATAATTCCGGTGAGATTGCCGCGCGCCACCACGGTGTGTTGACCGCAGCACCGACAAAACGCGGAACCTGGCTGCCGATGATGATGAGTCCGACCCCGCTCAGATAGCCGCTGACCACAGTATAGGGAATGTATTTGATCATCCGTCCTACGCCCAGAAAACCCAGCAAAATCTGGATCAATCCGGTCAAGATGCCGAGTACGGTGAGCAGCAAAACGATGCCAGTTGGCGAGACGCCCTGATGGACCAGTTCGATTGCGAATGCGGCGAGAACGGCGGCGGCTGGTGCGCAAGGTGCACTGATCAACCGGTCTGTACCGCCCAGCGTGGGAGCGATGAGTCCTAATGCGGCAGCCCCCAGTATCCCGGCTAACGCACCGAACACGGCATATTGCGGACTGATCGCCGAATAGACGGTCACCCCGAAGGCGACCGATGCCGGCAGGGCCACCAGCATAGAAGCCAAGCCGCCCCAGAAATCTCCGGGGACTTTAAGTTTGTCAGGCAAAGCGGAAAAGATGGCCATTTTAAAGTCTTAAGATTACATGGGGATTACTGCAGTGCGGCTTCAATCTGCGCGCATAGGGTTTTTAGGATTTTGATCCGCGCATAGTTTTTGTCATTAGCCTCGACCAGTGTCCAGGGGGCAATTTCAGTGCTGGTTCTGTCCACCATATCGCATACCGCCTGTTCGTATTCGGACCATTTTTCACGATTTCGCCAGTCATCGGGAGTGATTTTAAATTGCTTGAAGGCGATCTCTTCTCGCCCTTTGAAGCGTTTGAGTTGTTCTTCCTGACTGATCGCCAGCCAGAATTTCACCACCACGATATTGTGGCGCACCAGTTGCGCCTCGAAATCGTTGATTTCGCTGTAGGCGCGCATCCAGTCCGTCTTGGAACAGAAGCCCTCGATGCGTTCGACCAGCACACGACCGTACCAGGAACGATCGAACATGATCAGCCTGCCACGACGCGGAATATGGCGCCAGAAGCGCCACAGATAGGGTTGCGCGCGCTCTTCTTCGGTGGGGGCGGCAACCGGAATAATACTGTAATAGCGGGCATCCAGTGCGCCGGTTATGCGACGGATCGCACCTCCCTTGCCCGCAGCATCGTTGCCTTCGAAGAGCGCGATAACGGAGATATTCTGGAATTTGGCGCGACGCGTTAACAGCGCCAGTTTGCCCTGATATTTTTCCAGCTCCCGCTCAAATTCCGCTTTCTCAAGTTCCAACGATAAATCTAATGTTTTGATTATATTAAGATTATCTATCGATGGCAACAGCGGAGGGGCTGCCACTTCGGCGGGCTTTTTCTTGACTTCATCCAGTCGCTTGCGCAGCGCGGCTAGTATCATCCTGCCGACGGTCAAGCTGCGATAACGGGTGTCGTAACCTTCGACGAGAATCCAGGGCGCCAGCGCCGTGCTGGTGTGGCGGATTACGCTTTCATGCACGACGCGAAACTTGTCATACAACTTGTAATGCTTCCAGTCGCGACGAGTCACGCGCCAGCGCGTCATGGGATCTTTTTCCAGCCGTTCAAGCCGTTTTTCCTGCTTCTCTTTAGAGAGATGCAGCCAAAACTTGATGATCAGTGCGCCTTCGTCTATCAGCATGTTTTCCATGCGTTTGGCACGCTCTAGGCTCTGATCCAAGTCGGCGGTATTGGTGCGGTCATGCACCCGGTTGAGTATCGGCCAGGTATACCAGGAACCCAGAAACAGCCCGATGCGACCCTTTGGCGGCAGTTCGCGCCAGAAACGCCACATCATCGGTCGATCCAGCTCTTCGTCCGAAGGTTTGCCCATACCGTGGGTCAGCATGAAACGCGGATCCATCCATTCATTCAACAGATTGACCGTTTCCCCCCGCCCTGCGCCATCCAGTCCCGATACCAGAATGATGACCGGAAATTTCGCCTGTGCGGCTAATTCGGTTTGCGCTGCCAGCAAGGCGGCGCGCAATTCCGGCACTTCCTTGTCGTAGGTGTCTTTATCGATTTTATGACCGAGTTCAGCGGATTCAAACATGGCTAGCCTTTACAGTAATTCGGGAGTGAGAACCAATCGCAGCGTCGTTTCGGATGAGTGCTCGCGGCAGCTAAACCACCACAGGCTACCCTTTTTGATGCGCAACGATGTTTGAGTACTGCCTAAGAGTTGTGCTGCGACGGCGCCCAGCGTGGGTTGATGACCGACGACCAGCACGGTGCAGTGCCCAGTGTCGCAAAAATCGCGTAGCGACTCGTTTTCCCCCTCGCTCGCGGGCGGGAGATAACCAGCGACTTGGGCATTGTTCTTTAATGCCCTAGTCGAATGGCTAAAAGTTTCATCAGGGTTGAGGAGAGGGAGATGGGTGCGGCTCGATTTAGCTTTTGTGCCACGCCCATCCGGCCAGCACACCGCCTGCAATACGGAGTGTACCGAGGCATCGGGCGCGATGGCGGGTACGATGGTAAAATTTTTGGTGAGTGCGCTGACGGTTTGTTGAGTGCGGATGGCGGGGCTGGAAATAATACGCGTATCGGAAGGGAGATGATTACTCAGATAAGCGGCCATTTTTTCGGCTTGCTTGCGACCCTTTTCGGTCAGTTGGCGAGCCAGATCAGGAAATCCTTCTTCTGCATCGGCATGACGCCATAAAATCAAATCCATCATGACCTCCAATATTACAGTTCATTTATCAGGTAATACTGTATACACTGTTTATTCTACTTTAATCTGCGAGGAATGCTATGAAAACCAAAAAAACTGCCAAGGTTGAAGACCCCGTCGTTCAGGTCGTTGCCGCTAAGCCCTTGACTAAGCCTGCGGTGAAAAAGGTGGTCGAACCGGTTAAAGTCGCGAAACCGGCTAAAGAAGTCAAAGGGGGCGAAGTGGCTGCCAAAGTGGTGAAAGTTGTCAAAGCGACCAAAGTAGCCAAGGTCGTAAAGGAGCCTAAGTTGCCCAAGAAGGCTCAGGTTGTGCGCGACAGCTTTACCATGCCGGAAAAAGAATATCTGAAGATCGCCGAAATCAAGGATAAGGGCGTGAAAGCCGGTTTGCAGGTCAAGAAGAGCGAAGTGTTGCGTGCCGGTTTGAAGGCCTTATGCGCTATGGACGAGGCTCAGCTCAAGGCGGCACTGAGCGGTTTGGATAAAATCAAAACAGGACGTCCGAACAAGCATTAATAATCGCTTGTAGCTCAGCGTTCAGTAAACGCTGAGCACGGTACGGTACGGTTAAGATTTTGTCGTGCCGGCGAGTTGCAACAGCAGCTCGCCTTGTGCGCATTTTTGCGCGGCGCGGCGCGGCTGTTTGTGGCGGTATTGCCCCTCGCTATCCATCTCCCACGCCTGACAATTGTCTTGCAGGTAAGCCTTCAATCCTTCGTCGATCACGCGCTTCTTGAGTTTGTTGTCGAGCACGGGGAAGCATACTTCGATGCGGCGGAAGAAGTTTCTGTCCATCCAGTCGGCGGAGGCCAGATAAACATCGTGCTTCAGATCATTGCGAAAATAAAAGATGCGCGTGTGTTCGAGAAAACGCCCGATGATGGAACGCACCTTAATATTTTCGGATAGCCCGGGGACCCCGGGACGCAGGGCGCACACCCCGCGCACAATCAAATCCACCTTGACGCCTGCTTGCGAGGCTTCATAAAGCGCGGTGATGGTTTCAGGTTCTAAGAGCGCGTTCATTTTGGCGATGATGTGCGCCCGCTTTCCCGCTTTGGCCAGCCGGGTTTCATTTTGTATCGCGCGCAACACTTCCGGGTGCAGCGAGAAAGGCGACTGCCACAGATGATTGAGCGTGCGCGCTTTGCCCAAACTGGTGAGCTGGCTGAATACCTCGTTGACATCGGCACAGACCGCTTCATTGCAGGTAAACAGGCCAAAGTCGGTGTAGAGACGCGCGGTGCGCGGATGATAATTGCCGGTGCCCAGATGCACGTAGCGTTTAAGTTTGCCGTCCTCTCGGCGCACGACCATCAACATCTTGGCGTGCGTCTTGTGTCCGACCACACCGTAGACGACATGCGCGCCGACTTCCTCCAGACGATTCGCCCAGTTGATGTTCGCTTCCTCGTCAAAACGCGCGAGTAATTCAACCACCACAGTGACTTCCTTGCCGCGTTGCGCGGCGGCGATCAAAGCTTCCATCAGCGCTGAATCTGCGCCGGTGCGATACACCGTCTGCTTGATGGCGACCACCGCAGGGTCACTGGCGGCCTGCTGAATAAAGTCGATCACCGGTTTGAAGGACTGGTAGGGGTGATGCAGCAGGATGTCGCTCTTGCGGATCACCTTGAACATGTCCGCGCCCTTCTTCTGCAATACCGGCGGGACACCCGGCACAAACGGCGGGCATTTGAGGTCGTCGCGGGAAACCAGTCCCGGGATTTCCATCAGACGCACCAGATTCACCGGGCCGTGTACCCGATATAAGTCGTCCGGGGTGAGTTTGAATTCCTTGAGCAGCAATTCGGCGATCTGCGGTGAGCAGTTGTCGGCGATTTCCAGACGGACTGCGTCGCCGAAATGGCGTTGCGGCAATTCGCCTTGCAGGCTGAGGCGCAGATTTTTGACTTCCTCCTCATCCACGAACAGATTGCTGTTGCGCGTGACGCGGAACTGGAAACAACCTAACACTTCCATGCCGCTGAACAATTCGCCGACATGGGCGTGCAGGATGGAGGACAGGAACACGAAGCCGAATTCGCATCCGCTGATTTCCGGCGGCATCGCGATAGTGCGCGGCAACACGCGGGGCGCTTGTACGATGGCGCGGGTGGAATTGCGTCCGAAAGCGTCACGGCCTTGCAGTTCTACCGCAAAATTTAAACTCTTGTTGAGCACGCGGGGAAACGGATGTGCAGGATCCAATCCGATCGGGGTCAATACCGGCATCACCTCGCGGAAGAAAAAATCCTTCACCCATGCCTGTTGCGCCTCATTCCAGTGGGTGCGGCGCAGGAACTTAACGCCGTGGCTGGCGAGTGCGGGCGTAATATCGGTGTTGAACAGCTGATACTGGTGCTCAATCATCTGATGCGCTTCTTCGCGCACGCGTTTGAGCGTCTGCTGTGCGGTCATGCCATCCGCACCGGTACTGATGCCGCCCAGTTTGATCTGTTCCATCAGACCCGCTACGCGTATCTCGAAAAATTCATCGAGATTGCTACTGACGATACAAATGTATTTTAAGCGTTCAAGCAGCGGGATGCTGGTATCTTCGGCCTGTGCCAGCACACGCCGGTTAAATTCCAACTGACCCAGTTCGCGGTTGAGGAATTGTTTTGCTACGAAGTTATTTGTCAAGATAAGTATTTGATAATTAAATTAAATTTCTCGAAGAACCCGCGCAGGACAACTCGGTCACGAACTGAATTGTCAGTTACTGGGGCACGTAACCATCGGGCATTTGTGTTCCGGCGCCAAAGAAGTAATTCTCCATCTGGGTGGCCAGATATTTGCGTGCGGCCAAATCAGCCAGATTCAGGCGATTTTCGTTCACCAGCATAGTCTGAAATTTGATCCAGCCAGCCCAGGCTTCTTTGGAAACGTTTTCAAAAATACGCTGACCTAACGGGCCTGGATAGGGCAGACGATCCAGTCCTTCGGCTTCACGACCCAATTTTACGCATTGCACGACTCTTGCCATGTTGTAGTTCTCCGTGTGAGTGATTGTATGTTGCGATTATGACATTAACGTGACAGCAGCGGTTAAGCTGCCGACCAATTCACCAAACCGCTGTAAGAGGTGACCAGTATCAGCAGACCGAAAGCGATACGATACCAGGCAAAAACCGTGAAGTCATGGCGACTGATATAGCGCAACAGGCCGCGCACCGCGATGAATGCACTGATAAACGAGGCGGTGGAACCTGCCAAAAAAATCCCCAGATCATCAGCGTGAAACTGGTCGCGATATTTCACGACTTCATACAGCGTGGCCATGGTGAGTGTCGGAATGGCGAGAAAAAACGAAAACTCTGTTGCAGCACGACGCGACAGACCAAAAAACAGCCCGCCGATGATAGTCGAACCCGAACGCGAAGTGCCGGGAATCAGCGCCAGCGCTTGCGCAAAGCCCATCTTCAGCGCATCTTTCCAGTGCATGTCGTCCACACTGGCGATGTGTTCGGTATGCTGACGCTTCTCTGCCCACAAAATGATAAAGCCGCCGATAATGAACGCCAGCGCAACCGGCACGGGGGCAAAAAGATGCGCCTTAATCATCTTGCCAAACAACAAACCCAGAATGGCAAGTGGCAAAAAAGCTAGGAACAAATTAAATGTGAAGCGTTGCGCGGCTTCCTGTTTTTGCAACAACCCTGTCGTGACAGATTGCAGCTTGGCACGGTACTCCCAACATACGGCCAGAATAGCCGCAAACTGAATCACGATCTCGAACACCTTGCCGCGCTCGTCATTGAAATCGAGCAAATCGCCGACCAAAATCAGATGACCGGTTGAAGAAATCGGCAGGAACTCGGTCAGCCCTTCGACGATGCCGAGGATGACCGCTTTAAGCAAAAGAATAATATCCATATGTCGTTCCCGCGCAAGCGGGAATCCAGTATTGAATGTTGGGCGGGATTTAACCCGCCACCAAAACTGTAGGTCGGATTTTAGTCCGACAACGTTATTGGGCCACCAAATCGGCTATGCGGTGGTTCACGGCATAGCGCTCATCTTCGCTCATCAACACCCAGTTGGTCACCTCCTCGAAGGTGCGCAAACAACTGCGACACACGTCGTCACCCAGCACCGTGGTGCAATGACCGATGCAGGGGGATTCAGAGGTCGCGGGCGATGGTGTCATCAGGCTTTGCTGTAGAGCTGGCTGCCCTTCGTGATGAATTCGATGGATTTGACTTCCATGCCCTTCTCCAATGCTGCCTGTTCCGAGATGCCTTCCTTTGCCGCGAAATCGCGTACATCCTGCGAAATTTTCATCGAGCAAAAATGCGGGCCGCACATCGAACAGAAGTGAGCGACCTTGGCGGATTCTTTCGGCAGTGTTTCGTCATGGAATTCGCGCGCGCGATCAGGGTCCAGACCCAGATTGAACTGGTCGTCCCAGCGGAATTCGAAGCGCGCCTTGGACAGTGCGTTGTCTCTGACCTGTGCGCCCGGATGTCCTTTAGCCAAGTCCGCCGCATGCGCTGCGATCTTGTAGGTGATGATGCCTTCCTTGACGTCCGCCTTGTTCGGCAAACCCAGATGTTCTTTGGGCGTGACGTAACACAGCATAGCCGTGCCGAACCAGCCTATCATCGCAGCGCCAATCGCGCTGGTGATGTGATCGTAACCCGGCGCGATGTCCATGGTCAGCGGGCCTAGCGTATAAAACGGCGCGTCGTTGCACCACTTAGCCTGCAAGTCCATGTTTTCTTTGATCATATGCATAGGCACGTGACCCGGGCCTTCGATCATCACCTGAACATCGTGTTTCCATGCAACTTGCGTCAGTTCGCCCAGAGTCTTGAGTTCGCCCAGCTGCGCTTCATCGTTGGCATCGTAGATCGAACCCGGACGCAAGCCATCGCCCAGACTGAAAGTCACGTCATAGGCCTTCATGATTTCGCAGATGTCTTCGAAATGGGTGTAGAGGAAGTTTTCCTTGTGATGGGCCAGACACCACTTGGCCATGATGGAGCCGCCGCGCGACACGATGCCGGTCATGCGATTTGCCGTCATCGGCACGTAGCGCAGCAAGACGCCTGCGTGAATGGTGAAGTAATCCACACCTTGCTCTGCCTGTTCGATCAGAGTATCGCGGAAAATTTCCCAGGTCAGGTCTTCAGCTTTTCCGTTGACCTTTTCCAGCGCCTGATAAATCGGCACGGTGCCGATCGGCACGGGAGAATTGCGCATGATCCACTCGCGGGTCTCGTGGATATGTTTGCCGGTAGACAGATCCATCACCGTGTCGCCGCCCCAGCGGATCGCCCAGGTCATCTTCTCGACTTCTTCCTGTATGCTGGAACCTAATGCCGAATTGCCGATGTTGGCGTTGATCTTGACCAGAAACTTGCGGCCGATAATCATCGGTTCAATTTCAGGATGGTTGATGTTGGCGGTGATGACCGCGCGGCCGGCGGCGACTTCATCGCGCACGAATTCAGGGGTGATCTTTTTCGGCATGGAGTTGCCGAAATTTTCCCCGGGATGCTGGCGCAGCATCATCTCGTTCATGCCATCGACTTTTTGATTCTCACGAATCGCGATGTATTCCATTTCAGGCGTGACGATACCCTGACGTGCGTAGTGCATCTGAGTGACGTTCTTGCCTGCCTTCGCACGGCGCGGCGCGCGGCTCAGGTTGAAACGCATCTCGGCAAGCTCGGGGTCTTCCAGACGTTTCTGACCGTAATCGGAAGTCAGTTTAGGCAACACTTCGGTGTCGTCGCGCTCGACAATCCACGCTTCGCGCATCGCAGCCAGTCCTGAACGGATATCAATTTTGACGGCAGGATCGGTATAGGGGCCTGAGCAATCGTAGACGTAAATCGACGCATTGACTTCGGCGCCCATGCCGTCGGGCGTATTGGCTTGCGAAATTTCGCGCATAGGCACGCGGATATCCGGGCGGCTGCCTTCGACATAAATTTTGCGGGAATTGGGGAGCGGCTTGATCGCGGCGGCATCGACATGCGCGGCGTCAGCGGTGAATTTAGTGTTGGCGTTCATCTGATGCTCCTAAAAATTACAGGGAAGCATCGTGCTTCCCTACGACGGCATTACCCGTACAGGTTCAAAGGGTGTTTCTCACTTTGCTGAAAAAAACAGACAAAGACCCCCAGCGAGTCGTGCAAGTTACTGGAAAAATGAAGGAAAAGCAACCCTTACGCTCGCTTATAAATGGATACGCGCAGCGAAATTTGCCCCTATCTTTCGCACGCGGGCGGGACAGGGGCTGTCATATACAATCCACTATTATTAGATAAAGAATGCGATTTGCCTTTGCCGTTATGTTGAGCATGACGGGGTGTGTTGCTATACTGCCGAAGATAACAACTAATTACTCAGGGATGGTGATCAACATGCAGAATCTGGAACAGGCACGCTTCAATATGATAGAGCAGCAAATTCGCCCATGTGATGTACTGGAGGCGCGGATTCTGGATCTGCTGCATCACGTACGCCGTGAACATTTTGTCCCGGAAGCGATGAAGGCGATGGCCTTTATGGATATGGAAATTCCTCTGGGTCACGGCGTGTCTATGTGGCAGCCAAAACTAGAAGCGCGTGCGCTGCAAGAGTTGCATCTGCTGCACAGCGATAAAGTTCTGGAAGTCGGTACCGGCAGCGGTTATTTGACCGCCCTGCTGTCTGCTTTAGCCGGCCATGTCACCTCTGTTGAAATTATCCCTGAACTGAGCGCGATGGCCAAACAGCACCTGCAGCCCTACCTGCGCGAAAATATTACCCTGGAAGTGGGCGATGCCGCTCAGGGTTGGGGAGTAGGGTATGATGCCATCGTGCTAACCGGTTCGACCCCGATTCTGCCTGAAGCCTTTAAAAGCAGCCTGAATCTGGGCGGGCGTCTGTTTGCGATTGTCGGAGAAGCGCCGGTGATGGAAGCCAAAGTCATTACCCGCGTAGCCCCCGATATTTACGAGACGGTGACCATTATGGAAACCAGCGTTACTTCCTTGAAAAATGCACTGCAACCCGATCGGTTTATATTTTGAACCACCTCCCGGATTGCGTAATGCATAGCCAAGCAGTAACATTAGCGAATTCTAATATATCTGTGCACAATTGATGAACCTCAAGCCACTCACACTGATTCTGCTAGCCGCGTTCGGCACCACCAATCTGGCACTGGCAACCGATCTGCTGGATATTTTTCACAGCGCACAGAGCAATGACCCGGTATTCGCCGCCGCACGTGCTGCACAACAGGCAGGTCAAGAGAAGCTGCCACAAGGACGCGCCTTGCTGATGCCGAGCGTCAATCTCAGCGCAAACAGCACTTTCAACGATCAAACCACGCAATATCGGGGTAACTTCTTGATTCCAGGCGCTGGCGGCAATCATCGATATAACAGCAACGGCTATGGTGTGACCCTGGTTCAACCCCTGTTCCGCCAACAAAACTGGCTGGCTTATTCCGAAGCCGAACTGCAAGTCGCACAAACCGACGCACAGTTAAAAATCGCCGAACAGGACCTGGTGCTGCGCACAGCGCAGGCTTATTTCGATGTGCTGATTGCTCAGGACAGTGTGCAATTGACAGGCGCGCAAAAAACCGCCATTGCCGAGCAACTTGCGCAGGCAAAACGCAACTTTGAAGTCGGCAGCGCCACCATTACAGACACTCACGAAGCGCAAGCGCGCCACGATTTAACCCATGCACAGGAAATTGCCGCTCAAAACAATCTGGCGATTAAACTGCAAGCCTTGCAACAACTGACCAACTCTGCGCCTAAAGACTTAAAACCGCTGGGCAGTCAGTTTAAACTGTCGGCACCGCTACCTGCCGACATGGAAGTCTGGGTCAATGAAGCGCAAATCAACAACCCGCAACTGGCTATTGCCCGAGCAGGCTCCGAACTGGCCGAAAAAGAAGTAACCCGCAATCGCGGCGGACATTTGCCTACCGTGGATCTGGTAGCAAACTACTCGAAAAACGGTGCTAACGGCGGCAGCTTTGGCATAGGCAGCGATACCACCAGCAAGAGCGTCGGCGTGCAACTGAACTTGCCGCTGTTTCAGGGCGGGGCGGTGAGCTCCAAGGCGCGCGAAGCCGAAGCAAATAGCGAACGAGCCAAACAGGAACTGGAAAATGCCCATCGCAATGTTGCGCTGCAAACCCGTCAGGCGTATTTGGGCGTGGTAAGCGGTATTGCACAGGTTCAAGCCTTGCAGCAGGCGCTCACCTCCAGTTTAAGCGTCCTCGAAGCCAGCCGATTAGGTCAGGAAGTCGGCGTCCGCACCAATCTTGATGTTTTAAATGCACAACAGCAACTCTACGCGACCCGTCGCGACCTGTATCAGGCGGAGTATAACTATCTGCTGAGTCAGTTACGTCTTAAGGCTGCCGTCGGCGGGCTCGACGAGGCAGAATTAACGAAAATAAATCAATCCCTTAAGTAATATCCAGCAGAGCAGCGACGACTGACAGCGCCTTGTCGGTCGCTCCTCGGTGCGCACTGACAAAACTCACGCCCCGTCGGCTCATCGCAGCCAGTTCCACAGGATCAGCCAGTAAACACTGTGCGATTTGTACCAGTGCCGCCGCATTGCTGACGCGCACAGCGGCGCCCGCTTCGATGGCCAGTCGCGTTGCTTCGGCGAAATTGAAGGTGTGCGGCCCGATCAGAACAGGGGTACCGACCGCACAGGCCTCAATCAGATTTTGCCCGCCAAAAGGCAACAAACTACCACCGATATAAGCTAAATCGGCCGCAGCATAATAGGCAAACATCTCACCCATGCTATCGCCCAGTAACACCTGAACATCTGCAGCAAGCACACCGCCATCACTTCTACGCTGATAACGAAAACCGCGTTTGGCCAACATCCCGGCGACCTCGTCAAAGCGCTGCGGATGACGGGGCACGATGACCAGTAAGACTGAATCAGCATTCACCTGCCAGGCATCCAGCAACAATGCTTCTTCACCTTCGCGGGTGCTAGCCGCAAGAACAATCTGACGATTCGAACCCCATTTTTCACGCATAGTCTGCCCCAATGCCAGCATGGCCGGAGGCGGAACGATATCGAACTTCAGATTGCCCATCACTGACACCCGCGTTGCACCCAACTGCATCAGACGCACTGCATCATCCGGGGTTTGCGCCGCGACACCATCCAGTGAACTTAACGCACGGCTCGTCAATTCCGCGAAGCGCGCGTAGCCTTTGGCCGATTTTTCAGACATACGTGCATTGAGCAGCAGTATAGGCACACCTGCCGCACTCGCTTCGTGAATCAGATTAAACCAGATTTCGGTTTCCATCAGGATGCCGATTTTTGGACGAAACTGGCGAAAAAAACGCCGCACGGCAAAAGGGTAGTCATAAGGCAGATAAACTCGCAGCACATCATCGCCATACAACTGTACGCTGGTCGCACGCCCGGTGGGCGTGGTGTGAGTGAGCAGGATTTGCCGATCGGGATAACGGCTGCGCAAGCTTGCAATCAGACTCACCGTGGCGCGTGTCTCACCAACGGATACCGCATGCAGCCATATCACGCCTTCCCCAACGCTATCCCCTACGGAGCGCGGATAAAAACCGAAGCGCTCGCCCAGATGCTGTAAATATTCCGGCTGCCGACGCGAGCGTATTGCCAGACGCAACCACAGCAGTGGCAGCAACAGCCACAACATCGCTGTATAGAGGAATCTCACCAGTGCTTAGCCACGGCTGAGTCGGCACAAGGCACCTGGATGATCTCGCGATCTTCCAATCGTATCGCTGTCAACGGCCCGCCCCACAGGCAACCGGTATCCAGCGCGATGGCATTTGGCTTAACCATCAAGCCCAGCGCTGACCAGTGGCCGAATATCACGGTTTTATCGCCACTCGCACGTTCAGGAACATCAAACCAGGGAAGGTATCCCTGAGGAATCTTGTGTTGTTCAGCCTTGAAATCAAACTCCATCTCACCGCCATCCGTACAGATACGCATCCGTGTCAGCGCATTGGTAATCACCCGCAAACGCTTAAAACCAGTCAAACTGTCATCCCATGCGGCGGGCTGATTACCGTACATGTGCGAAAAATATTTTACGTAATCAATAGACTGCAAAGAAACTTCGACTTCGTGCGCCAGCCTTACCGCCTGCTTCACCGTCCAACCCGGCAAAAGCCCCGCATGTACCAGCACAAAATCCCCTTCGACATGCAGCAAGCGCTGATGGCGCAACCAGTTCAACAACTCCTCACGATCGGGTGCCGCCAGAATCTCATCCAGCGTATCTCCCCGATGCAGCCTGGAGGTACCAGCAGCAACAGCCAGCAAATGCAGATCGTGATTACCGAGCACCGTGATCGCACGGTCACCTAAAGACTTGACCAAACGCAACACTTGCAAGGAATCCGCGCCGCGATTAACCAGATCGCCAACCAGCCAGAGTTTATCGACCGCCGGATCAAATCGAATTTTCTCCAGTAACTGCATCAGTTCAGTGTAGCAACCCTGAATATCTCCCACCGCATAAATCGCCATAGCGCGTACCCAACACATATTCCGATAAAACAGCCTACCAGATTTTCAGCGTACTTCGATGAAAATCGGCTGTTACTTGCGCTCAGCTCAGTGTTTGCGCCGACTTCACCGGTTGCACCAGCACCCAGGGACTGACGACCACCGCCCAGAGAGCCGCATCTTCATCCCACCAGTGTTGCGCCTGTTCATCGCTGACTTTGCCAAACTGACCTGCCGCCATCCACTGGCTGATCAGAGCAGCATTGTCTTCTGACATCTGGAAGGCTGTCTCGACCAGATCCAGTTCGGGGGAAACAAAGATAGCCGCGCCGCTGGCAAAATAACGCTGCATCTCGCGCCAATGCATCTGAGCCGTTTCCAGATTCACTTTTGCGCGGACGATTTCTTTCGGTGTTGATGTAGTCATTCGTGTTCCTATACAGTGGGGCCGGCGAGATAATTGTCTTTGCCGTGGATGTAATTGTCGGCGGAATAGCGCAGATAGGCGATTTCTTCTTCCGTTAGCGCGCGAACAGCTTTGGCGGGGCGTCCCATATACAGCATGCCTGACTCTAAAACCTTGCCGGGGGAAACCAGACTACCCGCGCCTATCATCACGCGATCAGGAATCACCACATCGTCCATGATCAATGATCCCATGCCGATCAGGCATTCGTTGCCTATGGTACAACCGTGCAAAATCACCGAATGGCCGACCGTCACATAGTCGCCGATGATCAGCGGAGAACCTTCCGGTTGGCTCGCTGACTTGTGCGAGACATGACCCATAGTTAGATCCTGTATGTTGCTGCCGCGACCGATCCGGATGCAGTTCACGTCACCGCGTAGCACGGTGTTGCACCAGACGGAACTGTCGTCGCCGATGACTACATCGCCTATGACCTGGCAGGAAGGATGCAGATAGACGCGTTCACCCAGAGTCGGCGTGGTGTTAAGGTAAGAGGAAATGGTCATTTATTACTCCAAATAAATCAATTTGTTACGAGTTTCCATTGCATCGTTTCACCCGCTTTGAGCGGGACGAGCAGGTGTTCACCGAATCCCACAGAAGCCGGTACCTGCCACTCCTCGCGGCGCAGAGTGATGGTGTCGCTGTTGCGCGACAAACCGTAGTAATCCGCGCCATAGAAACTGGCGAATCCTTCCAGCTTATCCAGTGCGCCAGCCGTTTCGAACGCTTCCGCATACAGTTCTATGGCCGAGTGGGCGCTGTAACAACCGGCGCAGCCGCAGGCATTTTCCTTGGTGTGCTGCGCGTGCGGTGCGCTGTCGGTGCCTAAAAAGAATTTCGGGCTGCCGCTGATCGCCGCTTTGACCAGCGCCTCGCGGTGCGTTTCGCGTTTCAAGATAGGCAGGCAATAGAAATGCGGGCGTATGCCGCCGGCCAGCATGGCGTTGCGGTTGTAGAGCAAGTGTTGCGGCGTGAGGGTGGCGGCGATATTGGAGGAGGCGCTCATCACAAATTGTGCCGCATCTTTGGTGGTGATGTGCTCAAACACCACACGCAAATCAGGCATGTCAGCCAGCAGCGGCAGCATTACGCGCTCGATAAACATCGCCTCGCGGTCGAAAATATCGATATGACTCTCGGTGACTTCGCCGTGCACCAAAAGCGGCATGCCGCAGCGCTGCATTTCCTCCAGTGCGGCATAAGTCTTGCGGATATCGGTCACGCCCGCATCGGAATTGGTGGTCGCCCCCGCAGGGTACAGCTTGACCGCATGCACCACGCCTGAAGCCTTTGCTTCGCGTATCTCGGCCGCGCTGGTGTTGTCGGTCAGATAAAGCGTCATCAGCGGATCGAATTTTGCCCCCGATGGCCGAGCCGCCAGAATGCGGTCGCGATATTCCACCGCTTGTACCGTGCTGGTGACAGGAGGACGCAAGTTGGGCATGACGATCGCGCGGGCAAACTGCCTTGCGGTATCGGGTAGCACGGACTGCATCAGTGCGCCGTCGCGCAGGTGCAAGTGCCAGTCGTCAGGGCGGGTCATCGTGAGTTGTTGCATGATCAATTCCGGCAAAAAGGTGAGCGTGATTATAAATCAAAGGGCGGAGTCCCGCCCCCGTTCAAGCGTGTGCTGCCCTGTTATGAATAGAAGACCGCCAGCCAGACCGTGACGACATCAGGATCGGTCCAGACTACCTTATGCCTTGAATGTGCAGGAATATTCACATAGTCGCCCCGGTTGAGCACAAGCTCGCTGCCATTCTCAAATAACAAACGACCGGAGCCTTCGAGCACAATTACCCATTCGTTTTCAGTCTGGTCGTACCAGCCGTGTTCAGGTGACGTATGCCCTTTGGATACGATGCGCTCTATCCTGAGGTTTTCAGTTCGAAGCAACTCCCCGAATAGTTCCTGATCAAGCTGAGCTGGCAACCCTGAGCAGATGTTAGCCATTTTTTTGGGCAAACTGGTTCATCGCAGCCAGTGAAAAATCGCTGATGTGCCGTGCAATCGCCTCAATCTCTTCACGGTCGTAGCGCAGTTCCGGGTGCAGTCGCTGCAATACCGGGTGGGAGTTGCGGTAGAACAGGCACTGACCGAACAGGCTGTATACGTAGCGACGTTGCTCAGTTTCATCTACCTTGTCACCGACGATCTCGCCTACCAGTTTGCCTAAGAATTCATGCAGCGGAGCAATCGCCTCCCGCACAATCTTGTCAAGCGCTGGACTCGGGTCTGCCAGCTCACGCGCCATCATGCGGCATTGCTGAGAGGCGTTGTCGTCGTCCAGCAACAACAGCATGAAGTCGCGGATAAACAGCCGTAAACGCATTTCCGGACAGCTAT
>Ga0208863_1000291_pt1 | contig 59683 bp, 56 predicted proteins | sample RifOxyD3_FD_184040 | JGI IMG/M metagenome (GOLD analysis project Ga0208863, IMG submission 184040) | Soil microbial communities from Rifle, Colorado - Rifle Oxygen_injection D3 (SPAdes) | ecosystem: Environmental > Terrestrial > Deep subsurface > Rock core/Sediment | place: Rifle, Colorado... | reverse complement strand
GGTCAAGGCAACCGTGGCCGCGATGGATGCATGCCAAAGGCCCTTTTCTTCATCCAGTTTATTCTCGTTTCTGATATAGCCGAGATTCAGATGGAAAGCCCACGGCTCCATTTCCTTGGAGGTGATAAAAAAGAGGCTATAGGTTGCCTTGCCCGCGCCCAACCCTTCTTCGTCGTCCCCGGTGGGCAGAGTAAGCCCTGGTTTGAGGGCAAGACTTAAGCCGTCATGCTCATAGAACCTCCACTTCATGGCGAGGGAGGTGTCGGAGAAGCCATTTTCGGTTATATTAGTTGTGTCGTCGCTGGTTCTGACCTGCAGATAAGGGAGGCCAATAACAAAATCCACCGCTTCGCTTAGCCCATAGGTAAAGGACACGTCTCCCTGTCTTGTTTTGGTGGTAATCCCCTCTTCCTTGTCATGCCCATATTCGCCGGTCAGTTCGAGCTGGAACTTGCCAGTGCCCATGGTGCCGGCATCGTCCGTGATCAACGGGTGAGCAGCAAAAGCGACAGTCGCGGAGGAGAGGATGCCGAAGATTACAAGGGGGGCAGACAGGTGTTGCATACGTGAGACAGGGGATAATTTCATTTCATGTGCTCCTGCGGTGTTAGATGAATAAGTAGCACGACATTTAATTTAGTAACACTAATTAGGTATAATATCCGTAAACGGGTGTCAACACTTTTTTGCAAGGAGGAAAATACATGGGGAAAACCATCCGTTTTGGGATTTCGCTCGATGAAAACCTGCTGACCAGCTATGACCAGCTTATCGAGAGCAAGGGCTACATGAACCGCTCCGAGGCGATCCGCGACCTGATCCGTTCCGCCTTAGTAGAAGAGAAATGGGATGCCGGGGACGCAGGCGCAGAAATGGTCGGCACCGTTACCCTGGTGTACAACCACCATGTCCGGGACCTTTCCGACAAGCTGACCGAGCACCAGCACACCCACCACGACCGGGTTATTTCGGCGCTGCATGTGCATCTCGATGCGCATAACTGCCTGGAGGTTCTGGTGGTCCGGGGGCCGGTGGGAGAGGTGAAACGGATCGCCGATGAACTCATCGGGGTGAAAGGGGTCAAGCATGGCCGTTTGGTTATGACCACCACCGGCGAGGAGCTGCACTGATTAAAGTTAAAGCTATTTCGTAACTATCCAGCAGTGCCGTAGCTGCTAGGCAGAAGTCTGCGAAGTGTGCTGGTGCCCATGAGCAGGCTGATATAGCTGAGTTGGGCAGCTTGTCTGCCCAAACGAAACTTATGCCCTTTGGGTGCAACAACGCAGATGCGATGCTGCTGGATAGTTACGCTATTTCATGGCTTAGACGGCCAGATCAATCTCCTGCACCGTTCCCGCGCCGCCTTTTTCCCCCAGAAAAATCGAACTTTCCCGAAGCTGGCCAAGTAACTCATTGCCACTGCCTTTAAGGGCGAAGGCTGTTTTGACCGGGCCGAGAAAAATGGCGCCTACCTTGTTTTGGGCAAGACTGCTCAGCGACTCATTACCGGCCTCGTCCCGCATCCAAACCTGCAGCTCGGCATACAGCGGGTCATTCTCGTCAAGCCAGCCGTTGCCGTCGCTGTCAAGTTGGTTCAGTTCGCCAAAGCCCTGGCCGGTCGCCGGGCCGAACAGCTCCAGGCCGTTGTTGATTTTTCCGTCCCGATTCCGGTCAAAAGCGAGAAAGCCGCTGCCCGGGGCAAGAGCAGCAATCTGCTCCGTCGTTCCATCCGCATCAAGATCAAAAGCGAAACGCATATCGCTCAACTCCGCCGCCTGGCCGTTGAAATTGATAACCAGCGGATCAACCAGCTGGGCATCTCCAGCCCTGATCTGCACAGTGTTGGTGGCCGTGAATTCCCGCTGCATGGAGAGCTGAAGCTTAAAGGCAATGGTCTGCCCATCAGCGGTGACAACCTGGCCGGTGGCGGAAAAAGTCATGGATTCCTGCTCGCTTGTCGTTTCCTGCAGATCATATTCGAGCCCCCAGCCCTGGCGGGCAGGCGGCTGGTCCGCCGATTCCACCCCTTGCTCGACATCAGGATTGGGGATCGCATTTTCAGGGGAGACCGGCTCGAAACCGGCAATGTGGATAGCCTTGCCGGTAAGCGCTTCCAATATGAGACGCATGACGGTCAATTTCGGGTCTTCCGCAAAGTCTTCCGACGGAGTAGCCGCGTCGGCAGCAGCGGACACCAGCGGCTGGGCGGCGACCTGCTGGAGCTGGCGGCCCTCCGGAGAGATCCGTACCTGCACGGCGGCTTCAGCTTCTTCCCCCGCAAAGACAGGCCGTTCATTACCCACCCATAGGCGAAGCGATTCTTCCCTGGTCTGTTCTTCACGAAGTGCGTGGGTGCTTGCCAGGCTGACAGCGGCAGTGGCGATTTTCATGGCGAAAGCCTCCCGAGAAAAGAAGTTTCTCTTCAGGGTACGCTTCGGCTTTTTGGGGGAAAAAGTTTAAAAAAAGGTTACTATTCAGAGCTTGCTGATGTTTCTCTGCTACCAAAATACTAAACATCTGCAGACTATCCAGCTGACCGGCAGCTATAATTTATCTTTGCCTCTTTACCTGATTTAACGTAATCTGTGATTATGAACCTGCGCGATTTTCTGAGAAAAATTAAAGAGCTGCCGACCATTTCCGCAGTGGCCAGCGAGATCAATACCCTCGACAAAAATGACTCACTCAACGCGAAATCGCTTGGGCCGATTATTGCTCGCGATCCCGCCCTCACCGCCGCGGTCCTGAAACTCGCCAACTCCGCCTATTACGGAATGCCCCGCGAAATTGCCAGCCTCGAACGGGCCATTACCATTCTCGGCTTTGACACCATCAAGAATCTGGCCCTGACCATCTCTGTTTTTCATGTTTTCAAAAACCGGGAGGGGCAGAGCCTTGACCTTAAAGGTCTCTGGTATCATTCCCTCGGGGTTGGTCTTGCGGCAAAACATCTTGTCCTGCACAGTTCGATCTTGGCTGCGAACAAAACCCTGCCGGAGCAAGCCTTTGTCTGCGGCATCCTGCACGACATAGGCAAAATCGCCTTTGCCCAGAATCTGCCCGCCGAGATGGCCGAGATCCTCAAGCAAACCAGAAACGGGCCCATCGTCCAGCACGAAATTGAAAAAAACATCCTCGGCTTCAATCACCAAAAAGCCGGACAGGTCATGGCAGCCTCCTGGAACTTTCCGGAAAGTTACCAGACCGTCATCAGGCTGCACCACACTCCCTCTGCCGCCGCCATCGGGGATCCCGAAGTAGCCGCCCTGGTCAGGGCGGTTTACCTGGGCAATAAAATCGCCAAGGCATTGCATCTCGGCGAAAGCACGGACCACCACATGGCTATGGTGACGCCGCATGACCTGAAAAACATGGGGCTCAGCACCCAGATGCTTGGCGAGATTATTCCACAGATAAAAAATGAATACGCCAAATGCCTTGAACCCTGGTCATTATGAGCTGTGATTTTTGCCATTTAGCCTTTAGCCTTCAGCCTTCACCCCTTGACGCTGACAAAAACCCCCTGGTTTGCCGGGTCCAGATCATAATACCGTTTCAGCAGCATGATGCTGGGCTTGGTGAGCACGCTCCCCTTGGTGAGCAAGAGAATCCCGGTGCCGCTGAACACATCCCGACTGGCCTCCATCCCCTCCTCCAGATCGTTGGGCAATAATTCAATCTCGGCAGAGTCTGTCCTGTGCCGATTTTTCTTATAAAAGGCCTCTGCCTGCTCAAGCACCACCGGGATCAAATTAGGGTCGAAAAATGTTCTCTTCATCAGAAACACTTCATTACGCACTGCTTCAAACCCGGTGGCTGCCGAAGCTTTACGGATTTTTTTGTCGATATAATCGGCCAGGATGATGATCCGGGCGCCCAGAGGAATAGCCGCCCTTTTCAACCCATCGGGGAATCCGCTGCCGTCATAATTTTCATGATGGGCGCGGATGATCCGCCCCGCCTCCTGCAACTCGTCAATTCGAGCAATGGCCGCCTGGCCGCGCACCGGATGCAGTAAATACTCTTCCCGCTCCGCGAAATTCATCTGTTCGGTCTCCCGCGCCAGCATAAAATCAGGGATACCTATCTTGCCAAGATCATGGAGCAGCGCCGCCACCATGATTGTTTCCCGCTCCTCGCTCTGAAGGCCAAGCTGCTTGGCGACATTCACCGAGACCTCCGCGACATTGCGGGAATGGGTCCGCATCCGTTTGTCGCGCAGCTCGATAAGCCCGGAAAAAGCAACGATGGTGTTCTTGAAATTACCCCGCAGCTTACTGTTGACCGCCCGCAGGCTATCGTAGCTCTTCTGGAGTTCCATGGTCTGTTCCTGAACAATGCCCTCCAGTTCCGTGTTCCATTTCTGCAATTCGGCGTTCTGTTGCTTGACTATGGCGGCCAACCGTTTGTTTTCGGTAAGCAGATGATTGGTGTGCAACGCACTTTTGACTGTCTGGACCAGCTCCTCGTCATTCCAGGGCTTGTTCAGGTAACGAAAGGCGCCGCCCCGGTTGATGGCGTCGATGGCCGCGTTGACATCGGCATAGCCGGTGAGCAGAATCCTCATGGAGCTGGGGGAAACCGCCTTGGATTTTTCCAGAAAATCAACCCCGGTCATCTCCGGCATCCTCTGGTCGGAAACGATGACCCCGACGCCCTCTTCCCTGGCCAGGATTTCCAACCCCTGTGCGCCGGAAGAGGCGGTGAAGACCTCGACTTCTTCATCCAGAAAAAGACGGCGCAGGGAGCGGAGGATATTTTCCTCATCGTCAACAAAAAGAATCTTCCCCTTTTTCGAAGATACAGGGCCTGAAATCTCGGTCATTGCTCTTCCCCGCAATTTTCGCAAGCAAATACCAGCACCATCCCGGCCTGGCCGTCCGGTTCATTCATCATACCCCCCTGTACGCAGCACTGCTTTCCGCCAAGCACAAGTTCCTTTCTGACAACCTTGCCCCCCCGCACCTCCGCCAGCAGGGCAACCCACTCCGGCGGCAGAACCGCCGCCGCCGGCTCGCCCAAATTGGAGTGGCGGAAATTCCGCAGCATCTCTTCGGCAAGGCGATTTCTCTGCACCAGCGTCCCTCCCCGGTCAAAACCAACCACCCCCACGGGCAGGGTATTCAGGATAACCTGACTGTGCCTGAGCGCCTTGTTCTGAAACAACAGCTCTTCCGTGCGCTCCGCCACCTTCTCTTCAAGCTGCACGGCAATGCGGGAAAGTTCGTCATTGGCCTCCCGCAACTCTTCATTGAGTTCCCGATTTGCTTTGATCAAAAAATACCGCTCCACCGCCTTGGCAATGGTCATCTTGAGTTCATCGTCGTTCCATGGCTTGGGAATGAACTTGTAAATCTGGCCTTCATTGATCGCCGACACCACCGCGGCGGTGTCGGCATAACCGGAAAGCACGATCCGGATGGTCTCGGGCCAGCGCTCATGCACCTGCCTTAAAAAATCAACCCCGTCCATCCCCGGCATCCGGTAGTCGGAGATCACCACCTGCACCGGCTGGCGCTGTTGCAGAATGTTCAGCCCCTCGCTGCCTGATTCCGCAGTGACGATTTCATAGTCCTCATCGAGAAAAAGTCGTTTAAGGGACCTCAAGACGTTTGCCTCGTCATCCACGCAGAGAATTGTTACATTTTCCGTCATGCCGCAGCCCTCACTCCGTTATCACCGGCAAGGTCACGACAAAGGTCGTCCCCTTACCCAGCTCACTGGTCACCTCAATCTTGCCGCCATGCTTCTTGGTCACGATATCGTAGGTTATGCTTAAGCCCAGTCCGGTTCCCTTGCCCACCTCCTTGGTGGTGAAAAACGGCTCAAAAATCCTGTGCAGGTTTTCCGGGGGGATACCGGAGCCGGAGTCGGCAATGGCAATGGTTATCTCCGCTTCGCTCGCCCGGGTGGTGATCACGATCTCGCCCTGGTCAGCAATGGCCTGCGCCGCATTGACCAGCAGATTCATGAATACCTGATTGAGCTGCTGCGGGTAGCATTTGGTCTGGGGCAGCTCGCCATACTCTTTTTTTACGGTACACTTGTATTTGAGCTCATTCCAGATGATGTTCAGGGTATCATCCAGACACTGATTGATATCGGCCATGCTGTAGTCGGACTGATCAATCCTGGAAAAGCTTTTCAGGTTCTGGACGATTTTTCGAACCCGTTCCACCCCATCCAGGGATTCGGAAATCAAGGAGGGCAGGTCTTCGAGAACAGCTTCGATCTTTAGCTGGCCGCGGATTGCGGCAAGGCGACCGGCGCGGTCATCACCGGCCTCCTGGGGATAAATCTCCGCCTGCTTCTGAAAAAACTCCGTTATCCGGCCCAGATATTTTTTCAGAGTGCCCAGGTTGCTGGTGACAAAGCCGATGGGGTTGTTGATCTCATGGGCTACGCCTGCGGCCAGCTGACCGATGGAGGCCATTTTTTCCTGCTGGACAAACTGGGACTGGGCTGCTTTCAGTTCATCATAAGCGTGCTGCAGCTCACTGTTCTTCTTCTCTATGATTCGTATCATCTGGCTGAACTGGATACCAATCCGCACCACTGCGTCATCGGAGGCCTCCTGATAAAAATCACAGGCCAGGCAGTCTTCTATCTTTTGAGCGGCCCCGGCCGCCCCCTTCACCTTATTGCAGAGAGTTCCGGTAATGGCCCAGCATTGCAGGGGCTCCCGCCCGAAACAGGGACACGCTTTCTGACCGCAGCGGATCATCTTCCAGCACGGTTCATAATCGTGAGGCAAGGTGGGGAAAAACTCCCCCATGTTTCCTGTCGTGACCCGTTGGATCATGGAGGAAATTTCTTCCAGGGCGACTTCGAGCCTTTTCCGGTTATTCTCGATATTTTTCTGAATCTGCTTGCGATCGGAGACATCATGAAGGGTGATAATCCGCTGTGTTACTTCACTGGTTATTTTAGAAAGATAACAGATCTGATGAAAAACCCTTTGGCTTGGGGCATGCAACAACTCCTCCGAATAACCGAGACTCTGCCCCGAATCCTGATGCAACCCCGCTTCCCGAAAAAGCTCTTCCCAGTTTCGGCCAAGGATCTCCGGATACGGCTTCGTAAAAAGATCGCTCACCGCCTTGTTGCAGCGTTGCACATTCCCTGCTTCGTCAACCAGCAAGACCAGGTCGGAAACCACGTCCATGGCCATGGTCCATTCGTCCTTGGCCCGCTTGACCAGGGCAAAAAGTCGCTTCAGCGCCTCATGCTCCTGCTGCGGCACCAACCCGTCCGGGCTGCCGGCCCTGGTAGAATTTTCCGCTTGCCACGAATTCCTGGGATCTTCCGGCAATATCCCGGGCTTTTCGTCAGCCATTCTCTCTCCTCTGCGGCGTTATGACTCCTTCGTAATACAGGAAGGCATCACGAATCTGGCTGCGCAATTGCTCCATGTCGAATGGTTTACTGAAAAATTTATAGATGGCGCCCTCATTGACCGCCTGAATAACGGTATCCAACTCGGCATAGCCGGAGAGAATCATCCGCACGGTGTCGGGATAGAGAACCTTGGCACGGGAAAGGAATTCGGAGCCGCTCATCTCCGGCATCCGCTGGTCGGAAAGAATCACCTGCACCACATTTCTTGCCAGAATTTCCAGCCCTTCGCCAGCGCTGGCAGCAGTAAAAATCCTGTATCCTTCATCAGCCAGCATCCGCTGGAGGGCGGTAAGGATAGGCCGTTCATCGTCAACGATAAGCAAGGTCCGCGCTTGCAGGGAGGCTTCCGGCACCGGCAGGTTCCGGCCCTCCCGCAACAACTCGGCAAACTCCCCGGCCGGCAAAGGTTTGCTGAACAAATATCCCTGCAGCTCATCGCAGTGGTGTTGCCGCAGATAACCGAGCTGCCCCTCGGTCTCGACGCCTTCGGCTACTACGCTAAGCCGCATCCGATGGGCCAGAGCGATAACCGAAGTGGCAATGGTCGCGGCCCCTGGATCGGTGGTGATGTCGTTGACAAAGGAGCGGTCGATCTTCAACTGGTCGATGGGGAAACGGCTCAAATAAGCGAGGCTGGAATAGCCGGTGCCGAAGTCGTCCAGGGAAAGTCGGACGCCTAAGCGCTTCAAGGCGGTCATCCGCAACACCGCTTCTTCCGGCTCTGCCATCAGCATGCTTTCGGTCAGTTCCAGCATCAGGTGTGATGGCTCAATCCCATAACAGGTCAGGGCCTTCGCGATCACCTCTTCCAGGCCGCCGCCCCGGAACTGACGGGCTGAAACATTTACCGCCACCTTGATCTCCCCCAGTCCCGCCTCCCGCCAGGCACGCATCTGCCGGCAGGCTTCCTGAATTACCCAGGTGCCGATGGCCTCGATCAGGCCGTTTTTCTCGGCGACCGGGATGAACTCCAGCGGCGGCACCAGGCCAAAATCAGGGCGCTGCCAGCGGACCAGGGCCTCGGCGCTCGCGACCCGGCCGCTGCGCAGATCGACCTTGGGCTGGTAATAGAGAACAAATTCCTCCCGCTGCAAAGCCAGACACAACGCCTCCTCCATTTCCAGACTGGCACGGGCCAGAACATTAAGCTCGCTGGTGTAGTAACAGAACTGTTTGCCGCCCAGCTGCTTGGCCCGGTGCACAGCGGCATCGGCGCCGATCAGCAGGGCCTGGGCCGTAGCACCATCCTGAGGATAGACGCTGATGCCAACGCTGGCCCGGACATAGGCCTTGCCACCGTCCGGCAGAATGAATGGCTCCTCCATGGCGGCCTGGATACTGCCCGCCATGATCTCCGCTTCCTGATACTCATGCAGCGATTCCAGCACCAGAACGAACTGGTCCCCGGCCAGACGCGACAGGGTATCCGCCTGACGCAATCTGCTGCGCAGCCGGTGAATCACCGCGATCAGCAGGGCGTCGCCCGCGGCATGCCCATGGCTGTCGTTGATGACCTTGAACTGGTCCAGATCGATAACCAGCACCGCGGCCTTATTCCCCTCGCGACTCGCTCGTTCCAAAGTGTGTTGCAACCGTGCCTCCAGAAGCAACCGGTTTGGCAGGCCGGTAAGGGGGTCATAATGAACCAACTGCTGGAAGCGCTCTTCGTCCCGCCTGAGTTGACTGAGGTCGGTAGCCACGCCGAGGCAATAGACAGGCTCTCCCTGTTCGTTACGGACGGTAGAGATGGTGAGCAGCTCGGGATAAATCTCCCCGTCTTTGCGCCGGTTCCATATTTCACCCCGCCATTGCCCGGTTTCCCGCAGACTCGTCCACATGTCCTGGTAAAACGCCTGATCGTGCCGCCCGGAGCGCAATAGGCGCGGATTTTCGCCAAGAACCTCGGCCTCGGTATAGCCGGTTATCTCGGTAAAGGCCGGATTAACGGCAAGGATCTTGGACGCAAGATCGGTGATGATCACCGCGTCGCGGATATTATCCATGATTGCCGCGCCAATTCGCAACGACTCTTCGTTCGACCACGAAACTTTGCTGAAATTTTCCATGTTCACCCTTCGTCCGTCGCCTGCCGGGGTTACGAACCCGTGGACTTTTCCCTTTTGGCCACCCCAGCAACCTTGCTTTTATCGAGGAGGCTCCTGATTGTTTCGGTTATCTCTTTAATCAGCACCGGTTTCATGAAAAAGGCGTCAATGCCCAAATCCCGGGCTTTTGTTTCATCAATCGTGGCGCTGAACCCGGTACAGAGAATGACCGGAATCTCCGGCCTTATTTTTTTCAATGCCAGCACCAGCTGCTCGCCGGTAAGCTCCGGCATGGTCTGGTCGGTGATGACCAGATCAAAATCCCGGGGCGCTAGACGGAAAGACGCCAAGGCCTCAACGCTGCTTGTTTTCATAACAACCTGATAGCCATGAAATTCCAGCATCTTCTGCATAGAGTAAGCAATAGGCAACTCATCATCCACCAGAAGAATCCGTTCATCGCCTTTCGCCAGAAGCGTGCCGATAATAAAATCCGGGCCTTGCTCGGCTTTGCCAACCACGGGGAAATAAACCTGAAACGACGCCCCCTGGCCCGGTTCGCTGTAAACCCTGAGGTCGCCCCCGTATTTTTTCACGATTCCATGCACCACGGCAAGGCCGAGTCCGGTTCCCTCGCCAAATTTTCTTGTGGTGAAATACGGATCAAAAATTCGCTCCATCGTCGCCTGGTCCATGCCTGCCCCGGTGTCGCTCACGCTCAAAACCACATACGCGCCAGGGGCCAGGCCGTGCACGACAGGATCAACTGGGCCGATTTTCACCTCGGCCAGAGTCACCTCCAGAACCCCGCCCTGTTCCCGCATGGCATAGTAAGCATTGGTGCAAAGATTCATGACAACCTGGTGAATCTGGGTCGGGTCCGCAAGAATGGTGACCCCATCGCCCTCGAGCTGCTGGACGACCTCTATGGTGCTGGGCAGCGAGGACTGGAGCAGTTTGAGGGATTCCTTGACCAGCGGCACAATCTGGACCGGGGTTGCCTCATGCTCCCGCTCCCGGCTGAAGGCAAGGATCTGCTTGACCAGGTCCCTGGCCCGGTGGGCGGCTTGCAGCACCGCCTGCAGGTTCTGCCGGTTTTCGCTGCCCGCGGCCTCCTTGGCCGCAACCATTTCGGTATAGGAAATGATCGGCACCAGGATATTGTTGAAGTCATGAGCTATGCCGCCGGCCAGAGTGCCAATGGCCTCCATCTTCTGGGTGGTGCGGAGCTGCCTTTCCAGATTAGTCTTTTCCTCTTCCAGCCGGACTCGCTCGCTGACATCTCTGATAATCCCGCCAAAATTAATCTTTCCCTCGGCAACCCAGCTTGAGATATTCAATTCCAAGGGAAATTCACCGCCGTTCCGTCGCCGGCCCCAAAAAGCCAGATGCTTGCCCAGATACCGGGAGTTGCCCGTTGCAATAAAGCCGTGCAGCCCCTCAAGATGCCTTGCCTGGTAACGTTCCGGCATGAGAATGGTCAGCGGCTGGCCTTTGAGCCCATCTTTTTCGTAGCCGAACATCTCGGTCGCCGCCCGGTTGACCGAGATAATGTTTCCCTGCTCATCGCCGATGACAATGCCGTCTTGCGTTCCCTCGACCAGGGAACGCAAGCGCGCTTCTGATTTCCGCAACAAAACAAGTTGGCTCTCCAGCTCTAGGTTAAGACGCCGGTTTTCCTCCAGGGCGCGGGAAAGATTTGGCAACAACATGATTTTTGGCAGAAAAGGAACCAGCAGCAGGGCCGTGCTGATTGAGATGATGGCGGTTACCGCCTTGACTATCCCCTCGGCCCAGTAGGAAGACACATAGATGGTCCAGACCGCGAAAAAATGCGTCACGCCGCAGGCGGCAATAAAAGCGGCAAAAAGATAAAACAACCAGAAATAAGGCAGATCCCGCCGCTTGTTAACCAGATAAAAAAGTGCGGCCGCGATCAGAAAATAGGAAAGCCCAGTGACAATATCCGCGCCGACGTGTAGCCAGAGCAGCAACGGATCCCAGACCAGACAGTAACCGTGGGGCAGTAAATCCGTTGCCTGGGAAAATCTCTCCAGAAATGCACGCATGCTGACATCCCGTTGCTGACAGGAAAATCGTAACCGTTCACCGGGACGGTCGTTAAAGTACCAAAACCACCGGACTGTAACCGTTCAGCATTGCCGCAGATTTGGATAAGCGGACCGGCGCTGCGTACCTCGTGTACGTAGGCCGGGCCGATCGTCCAAAGATGTGGTGCTGCTAAACGATTACGAAAAATCGGACCGCCATCCGGCCGTGGCAGTAAAGAATATTAAGGTTTTATGATAACATCATCATTCACGCCGACAAAGATAAAAAAAAACCGGTAACTGCTCCGCAGCACCACATCTGCTTTGTCATCGGCCTGCTCATGTGCGAACAGCACACTTCGCAGGCCTCTTGGTCGGACACTTCTGCCGACGACTGACACGCGCATCTGCGGCACTGCGGAGCAGTTACATTCCGTGGCTTTTGTTTAATTCCGGCATCAAGCTGAATAGTTACAAAAACCGGCAGATAAGTGCTCCGCCAAAAAATTGTACCCTTACTTGCCCAGTTCCACCAGTTCCACCTCGCCCCAGGCGCCCAGCTCTTCGCCCCGGATGATGACCACGCCCAGAATCCCTGTAACGGCGCGAGCCCTGGCCAGTGCCGGCTCAAGGCTCTGGCCGGGCTGCACCGCATTGCCGACCAGAGTGGCCACGGCATCGGCCAGGGCGGTATCCCTGGCCAGCACCGTTACGGAATCGGCCTCGCCCAGGCTTAAGGAATGGCCCACGGTGCCGGAAGAGGTGCAGATGCCAAGAGGCATGAGGCCGGCGGCAATCTTCAACCCCACCCGGTTGCTGAGCGGCGAGGCTCCGGCAAAGATACCGACCACGCTCGCCTGCCTGCGGCAGAAATAGATGTCGCCGCCGTTTTCCACCACCACCTCGCCTGCCCCTTCGGCCAGAAGCACCTTCCCGACGTATTCGGCGACGGCCCCGGCCACCGCGGCCATGGGCCCTACCTCCGCAGCCAGTCCCGCAGCAAGCATGGTCTTGACAATCGGCGGCGCCGTAAGGTCGGCGGGCAGAGGGGTGAGCGCGGCGACAAATTCAGGATGGCGGGCGATGTAGTTTTCCAGCTGGCTGCGATACTTGAATACCGCCTCGAAGGCTGCAACGCGCAGGTCTTTGCCGGCAAGAATCTGCAGGTCGGTTTCCTTGAGCCGCACCTCAAAGCCGACCAACCCGCCAGGCTCAACAAGGTTCCGATAAGTTCTCTGCTGGTATGAACAGGGGTCAGGGCGTTTCTTTTTTCTTTTGACGGTCACGGGATGGCTGGTATGGTAAAAGGTTGTTGGGGTAGGGTAAGCGATCACAGGGCGCTTTTAGCTGAGTTGAGCAGCTTGCCTGCTCTCAAAACGAAACTTATACCCGAAGGGTGATTCCGTGGTTATTTGACCTTTATGGGTTTGCCCCGTGATCGGTTGCGGAGTAGGAGATTAACAGCATTATAGCGGAGAAGGAAACAAGCGGCAAGGATGTTCCGCTCATTCCCCCCGCCCGGAGAGCAGACGGAAAATGGTAAGCGGTCACAGGGCACCACATCTTGCAGCGATCGGTCCGGCTCACGTACCCGATGTACGCATCGCCGTCCCGCTTGCCGCAACCTGCGGCACCCTGTGACCGCTTTTAGCTGAGTTGAGCAGCTTGCCTGCGCAAAACGAAACTTATACCCGAAGGGTGATTCAGTGGTTTTTCCTGTTTTGTGGCTTACCCCATGATTGGTTACAAAAAATGAACATAGACAGGCGGGCGCGGCTCATTCTTTTTACCAGGTACCCCGAGCCGGGCCGGACAAAAACCCGGCTGATTCCGGCTCTGGGAGCCGAAGGCGCAGCAGCGCTCCAGCGGCGGATGAGCGAGGCTCTTGTCGACCAAATGGAACGGTTTGCAACCCAGTATCCGGCGAGCCTGGAGATTCGCTATGCCGGCGGGAGCCGGCAAGCCATGGCAGCCTGGCTTGCCACCGACATCCCCTGTCTGGACCAGGGCGAGGGTAATTTAGGCGACCGCCTGCATCGGGCCTTTGCCCAGGCTTTTGCCCAGGACGCCCAGGCGGTGGTGGCAATCGGCGCCGATTGCCCCACCCTGACCCCGCCCCTCTTTGCCCAGGCCTTTACCGCCCTGGCCACCCAGGAGCTGGTGCTTGGCCCGGCCAGGGACGGCGGCTATTATCTTGTTGGCCTTACCCGGCCGCGCCCTGCTCTATTTGCGGAAATCCCCTGGGGCAGCGGTGAGGTGCTGGCCGCAACCCTGAAACAGGCGCAGACCCTGAATCTTTCCACCCATCTTCTGGAAACCCTTGCCGATGTTGACCGACCCGAGGATCTGCGACATATCGATTATCATCCCTACTCTCAATGAGGCGGCTTGCATCAGCCAGACCGTGGCCGGGCTGGTCGATCAACCGGGCGTTGAGGTGATTGTGGCCGATGGCGGCAGCAGCGACCGGACCCCGGCTCTGGCTGCGGCTGCAGGAGCCAAGGTCTTTTCCGCTCCCGCCGGGAGAGGAAGCCAGCAAAATGCCGGAGCACAGATGGCACAAGGCAGGGTGTTGCTTTTTCTTCATGCCGACACCCTGCTGCCGGAAGGGTTTGCGGCGCAAATCCGCGCAGCCTTGGCCCGGCCTGGTATCGTGGCCGGGGCCTTCCGCTTCGCCATTGCCGCCAAAGGCTGGCGCTTCCGACTCCTTGAGCAGGGCGCCAATTGGCGGGCCGCCTGGCTTGGCCTGCCCTATGGCGATCAGGCGCTGTTTCTGTCCGCCGCCCGGTTTCAAAGCCTGGGAGGCTTTATGGAGATTGCCCTGCTGGAGGATCTTGAGCTGGTGCTGCGCTTGCGAAAAGTCGGCCGCCTGGCCCTGCTCAAGACTCCAGCCCTTACCTCGGCCAGACGCTGGCAACAGTTGGGGCTGGCCCGCACCACCATGGTTAATCAAATTATCTTACTTGGTTTTTTTTGCGGGCTCAATCCTGACCGACTTGCCCGCTGGTATTACGGGGGCTGGGAGATCAATGGCGGGTTCCTTGGGAAGCAGGAGATGGTGCAGAGTCTGATCGGGGATAAAGGAAAGGAGAAACCCGGAACTTTTGCGCAGGTATGGCGCGGTAAGGGAGCCGGTCATCAGGGGGTTGGCATCCGCCAGCAGCCCGGACAGCACCATGAAGAGCACGGTAATAACCACCGCCGCCTTGAGCAGACCGAAAATTCCGCCCGTAAGCCGGTCAAACCAACCAAGGAGTGAAAGGCTCATGACCTTTTTCAGCACAAAACCCAAAGCCAGAACCCCTAAAAAAACCGCGAGAAAAAGCAGGGCGTAAGTCACGAGAAAACGAAGTTGCGGCGAAGAAATCAATGGATGAAGGCGGGGGCTTATCTGCTCATAATAACGGCCGGCAAAGAGATAGCCGAGAACGAGCGCGAACAGGGAGGCCATCTGGCGAATAAACCCTATCCAGATGCCCCGGGCAAGAAAGATGAGAACTATGGCGATGGCGCCGAAATCAATTGCGGTCATGGTTGTTTCCCTGAGGCTCTGGTTGTCAATGCTTGCAAAACTTAGCGGAATAATTACGTCGTTTTTTGTAACCGTTCACCGGAGCGGTCACCAAAGTACCAAAACCGCCGGACTGTAACCGTTCAGCAGTGCCGCAGATTTGGACAAGCGGATCGGCGCTGCGTACCTCGTGTACGTAAGCCGGGCCGATCGTCCGAAGATGTGGTGCTGCTGAACGGTTACCGTTTTTTACCAACGGCTTGCGGCCCAGAGCAAGGATTTTTACAACAGGAGAAAAAAATGGCGTTTGCCCAGGCTATTTTTGAAGAATGCTGGCCGGACGGCTAGCCTCTCAAAGAGGCCTGATCGTAACCGATAAATACATCACCTCTGCGCCCTTACCGTCATTCCGGCGAAGGCCGGAATCCAGGGTAGTTTGCTTTTTCTGGACCACGGCCTTCGCCGAGGTGACGAGACAAGCACGAAAAACTTTTCCGGAACCATCACCATTTATTAGCCCCCCGGCAAAGCCGGGGGTTTGCTTTCAAAAATCAAGGAGTAGCCACATGGAACTCATGTCTTTTCTCAAACAGGTACCGCTGTTCAGCGGCCTGACCCACGGGCAGTATGACGAGCTGGCCATGATCATCACCCTTCAGGACTATGACCGCGGCCAGACCATCTTTGCCGAAGGCGACGAGGGAACCGGATTTTATATAGTCATGGAAGGGTTGGTCAAGATCTACAAACTTTCCCTGGAGGGCAAAGAACAGATCCTCCATATTTTTGGACCGGGCGAGCCCTTTGCCGAAGCCGCCGTCTTTATGGGCTCGACCTTCCCGGCCCACGCCATGGCTCTGGAGAAAAGTCGGACCATCTTCCTCCCGCGCCGCGCCTTTATCGACCTGATCCAGACCAATCCGGCCCTGGCCATGAACATGCTGGCGGCCCTGTCCATGCGGCTCAAAAAGTTTGCCCACCTGATCGAAGATCTCTCGCTCAAGGAAGTGCCGGGCCGGGTGGCCGCCCATCTCCTTTATCTCAGCACCCAGCAGGGGGACAGGGATACCGTAAAGCTCAACATCGGCAAAGCTCAATTGGCCAGCCTGCTGGGCACCATCCCGGAAACCCTTTCCCGGATCCTTGGCAAACTCGCCAAACAGGGGTTGATCAGCAGCGATGGGGCGCAGATCACCATTCTGGACCGCGACGGCCTTGAGGATCTGGCCATGGGGGAAAAACTGTAGACGAGGAAAAGGCAAGCAAACGATCTGCTTGGTGTTGAAAATGGAGGAAACTGTTCAGCAGTGCCGCAGATGCTAGGAAGAGGTCTGCGAAGTGTGCTGTCGCACACGAGCGGGCCGATGACAACGCAGATGTGGTGCTGCTGGACAGTTTACTGTTCCAGGCCGAACTCAAAGGCCATCCCGGTCTTGCCCAGGTGGACAAGGATATTCTTGAGCCCTTGCAAGGTATCAACCTGAAAGTTTATCTGCCAGGACGAGGTGCGCGATGGCTGGCTGGAAAGCAGCTCGATCTCGCTGATCTTCATCTCTTCCGGGGCCACGCCCAGCATCATCAGAACGCGGTTGCGGGACGGCGCCTCCAGAATGAGGATGGTCTGCATCTTGGGCAGCATCGTTTCCTTTAGCCGCCAGCGCACCTCCACCACATCCTCCCGCTGGGCGTGCAGGGAGGTGATGGTGGCGCACTCCTTCTGATGGATGGAAAGCCCCCGCTCGCTGAGCAGGCCGTACAGCCAGTTTTCCGTGGGCACCGGATTGCAGCAGCGGGAAAATTTGATGCAGACCGGATCCAGGGTAGCAAGCTCAATGCGGTTCAGGCTGCCGGTTGGCGGCAGCAGGGTTTCCCGGTCAGCATACAGCCGGCCTTTGATCTCGCTGATTAGTTCCCGCAACCGAAATCTGCCCTCGCCCAGACCAAGAAAAAGCTCCGGCAGCTCCATTGCTCCGAGCGGTGCCATGATGGTTGCCATGCCCGGTTTTTCCAGAAGATCATAGGGCAGTCCGTAATGTTTGAGTTCCTGGCGGAGGAGGCTCTCGCCGATCATGCCGGCCAGAGCCTCGCGCCGCTGGCGGAACAGTTTGGAGAGCTCCGCCCGGGCCCTGGGGGTCTGACAGAGTAGCTGAATTTCCGGCTCGAAACGCACCGGTTCTTTCTGGCAGATAATCTCCACCTGATCGCCGTCTTCAAGAAGGGCGCCCGGCTCCACCTGCCGCTTGCCGATCCTGGCCTTGATGCAACGCTTGCCCACATCGGTATGCACCTTGAAGGCAAAATCCAGCACGATGCTGCGGGCTGGCAGTTCAACCGGGTCGCCCTTGGGGGTGTAGGTGTAGATGGCCTTTTTGCCACTTACCGCGATCATATCCCGGTAGGAGAGATCCCCCTCTGTCCCCAGAATATCCAGCATCTCCCGCAGCTCCACCTCAAAACTGGAAGGCACCTTCTTGTGGACAAACCATTCCCGCACCAGGCCGGTGCGGGAAGAGGTGGTCATCTCGGCGGTGCGGATCTTGAACAGGTAGTTGCACCCCTTGATATTGGCCCGGGTATGCAGGCTCTGGTAGCCGGTGGCCTTGGGGTTGGCTATAAAATCCCTGATGGTTCTAGGAATGGGCGGGTAATTCTGATGAATGATCCCGAGAACCCGGTAACAGGTCTGGATGTCATTGGTGACGATGATGAATTCCATGGGGTTGGCCACGGTTTTATTCAAAACCTTCTGGGTCGGAGCAAAGTAGGCCCATAGCCCCTTGGGATTGAGGCGGATCTCATTGGTGATCCACGCCTCTTTCATCCGTTCCTCAAGGGTGCGCTTGATGGCCAGTACCTCTTCGCTCGTCTGCAGCCGCTTGATGGCTGCCAGCACCTTCTGGCTCTGGCGCGGGAATTTATACTTCAGGGCCAGGGTATAGAGTTCGCGTTTGATGGAGTTCAGGCCCATGATCTTGGCCAGGGGCGCATAGATGTCCAGGGTTTCCTCGGCGATTTTCTGCCGTCTGTCCTTGGGCATGGAGTCCATGGTCCGCAGGTTGTGCAAACGGTCGGCCAGCTTGATCAAGAGAACCTCAAGATGAGCCGCGGCCCCGGAGAAGAGCTTACGGTGAACCAGCTTGTAAAAGGTCTGTTTGTCTCCGGAAAAATTGGCGATCTTGGTGCAACCATCAACGATGATCTCGATGTTCTTGCCAAATATCTCGCCGATCACCTCGCTGGTCACCTCGGGCACATCCTCGACCGTGTCGTGAAGCACCGCGGCGGCCAGCAGCTCCGGGTCGCGAATCTCAAGCTCCTCCGCCAGGATTTTAGCCACTTGGAGAGGATGGCTGACATAGACCTCGCCGGACTTGCGCCGCTGGTCCTGATGGGCGGAAACGGCAAAGGACAGCGCCTCCCAGAAGACCTTGGCCGACCCTTCCTGCCCACCGAGGATCTGCTCCATGCTCTCGCAATAGGCGGCTATGTTAAACTTTTGGGCTGGGGCCATGGCTGGTCGCGGTTCTTCTGTTCCGGGATCCGGGTAAATTGGATGCTCTGTAGCAGTAAATAAGGTACAATCACTATAATTAGTATCAGGTTGTTCAGTAAGGGTATTTCGTTCTCAGCCCTTGTGCAATGATTTTCCATTTCTGCAAAAAAATAGCCGGAAAGAGGCCAGCCCGTGACCCACCAAAGAAGAATTCCCCACAGCAAACAGAGTCGTCCGGGAAAACGACAGCACGAAGGAGGCAGGGTGGTGCGCCACCACCAGGAAGCCCGCTTTGAAAGCGAGATCTTAGGCCGCCTCTACACTGCGGAGATACCGCTTTCCGCGCCGGAGCTGCTTGCGGCGCTGGGGTTGAGCAAAAACCACCGGCAGGAGGTGCTGGGGGTGCTGGATGATCTCTGCCGGCGCAAGGTTCTTTCCTGCAAGCGGGACACCTTTGCCCTGCGCAAGAGCGTGGAGGTGTTTGCCGGCCCGATCAGCGTCAATCCCAAGGGCTTTGGCTTTGTCGCTTTCGCCGAGGCCCCGGCCGACCTGGAGATCGACCAGGATGTCTTTATCCCGCCCGGCATGCTGGGCGGCTCCGCCCACAGCGACAGGGTGCTGGTTCTCTTGACCGGCCGACGCCAGGGCCGTTTCGAGGGACGGGTGCTCGCGGTCCTGAGCAGGGCCACCACCCGGCTGGTGGGGGTTTACATGGCCGGGGGCCATACCGGCCTGGTAACCCCGGAGGATGCCCGCTTCCCCTACAATCTGATCATCCGCAAAGAGGACAGCCGGGGGGCCAAGAACGGCGACGCGGTCCTGGCCGAGGTCACCTCCTTTGCCGCCGGCCAGCGGAACCTGGACGGCGTCATCCTCGAGGTGCTGGGCAATCCAAAGGATATCCAGGTGCAGACCGAGATGGTCATCCGCAAGTTCGACCTGCCCCATCTCTTTACCCAGGAAGTGACCGCGCAGGTGGAGGGGTTGGACCCAGGGGTGAAGATGTCCGCCTCCCGCACCGACCTGCGTAGGGTAGTCCATGTGACCATCGACGGGGAAACGGCCCGCGACTTCGACGACGCCGTGGCTATCGAGCCGCTGAAAAATGGTTTTCGCCTCTATGTCTCCATCGCCGACGTCAGCCATTACGTGCGGCCGCAAACCCCGGTGGATGTCGAGGCCTACCAGCGCGGCACCAGCGTCTATTTCCCCACCCGGGTCATCCCCATGCTGCCGGAGCGGCTGTCCAACAACCTTTGCAGCCTGGTGCCGGGCGAGGACCGTTACACCTTCACCGCCGTGCTTGATTTTGACGAACACGGCAACCGGCTGGCCAAACGCTTTATGAAAAGCATCATCCGCAGTCGGCATCGCCTCACCTACACCATCGTCAAACAGATTTTGACGGACCAGGATGCCACGGTGCGTAGCCAATACGGTGACATGGTGGCGGATCTCGAACGCATGGGGCGCCTGGCTCTGAGCCTGGAAAACCAGCGGGGCAAGCGGGGGAGTATCGGCTTTGAACTCCCCGAGCCCCTGGTGGTGCTGGGCGAGGACAACACCGTGCAGACCATCAAGCGGAGCGAGCGCAATCAGGCCCACAAGCTCATAGAGGAGTTCATGCTTGCCGCCAACGAGGCGGTGGCCGAGGCGCTGGAGGAGGGCAGGATCGACAGCCTCTACCGAATCCACGAAGCGCCCGACCCGCTCAAGGTGGCCGAGTTCACCGAGTTTGCCCAGAGCATGGGGCTCAAGGTCGATGATGACGGCGGCTCGCCAAAGTGGTTCGGCAAGGTGCTGGCCATGGCGGCCAGCACCCCCCAGGAGTACATCATCAGCAACCTCCTGCTGCGCACCATGCAGCAGGCCCGCTACTCCCCCCTCAATCTCGGCCATTTCGGCCTGGCCGCCACCCACTACACCCATTTCACCTCCCCCATCCGGCGGTACCCGGATCTCATGGTCCACCGGGCCCTGGCCGCCAGCCTGCAAAAAAAGGGAAAGGGGAAGCTGGCCGGAGAACCGGTATCCAGCGAAGAGGCTGGCGGGTTTCTCTCCAAGCGGGAGCGGGTGGCGGTGGAGGCCGACCGGGAGATGGTAGAGCGGCTCCAGGTTCACTTCATGGCCGACAAGATCGACGAGACCTTTGAGGCCATTATCTCCGGGGTCACCGCCTTCGGGTTGTTCGTCGAGCTGACCGAGGTCTTTGTCAACGGCGCCGTGCCCATCACCGAGATGCGCGATGATTATTACGAACTGGAGCAGGGCCGCCACCGGCTCATCGGGCAAAGGAGCAAGACCGTCTACCAGATCGGCGATCTGGTGCGGGTGCGCCTCACCAGTGTGGAGATTCCCCGGCGGCGGATCAATTTCAGCGTGGAGGAAAAATTGGCCCGGGCCACGGATTTGGCGCAGGCTGCCCCAGTTAAACGCTGCAAGGCCCGCAAAAAGCGGGCAACTGATAGCTTATAGCTGACAGCTAATGACTCAACCATTGCAGGATACGGTCCGAGAGCTGATGGCCCAGGCGACCATCGTCCTGGTCTCCCCCAAGTTTGCGGAAAACATCGGTTCGGCGGCTAGAACCGCGGCGAACATGGGGATCGGGCAACTCATTCTTGTCTGCCGGGAAATGCCCGACCGCGAGAAGATGCTCCGGCTCGCCACCGCCAAGGCGGCCCCTCTCATCGATAATCTGGAACACCACCAGGAATTGGCCGAGGCCCTGGCCCCCTTTAGCTGGGTGCTGGGCACCTCGGCCCGTCAGGGGAGAAAGCGGACCACGGTCAACAGCCCCAGGCAGCTCATGGGCGAAATCCTGCCCCAGCTCAAAAACAACCGGGTTGCCCTTCTCTTCGGCCCGGAAGACCGCGGCTTGGCCAACGAAGAACTCCGTTACTGCAACCAGATCACCACCATCCCGACCGTGGATTTTTCCTCCCTCAACCTGGCCCAGGCCGTGGCCATCCTCTGTCATGAACTCCATTACAGCGTCCTGGAGGCGGTGAACCGGGAGGCCTTTCCCAAGCCGGTTCCCAGGCAGGGAAACAAACAGGAGCTGGAGGCGATGTTCGGCCATGTGGAAGAGGTGCTTACGACCATCGGCTTTTTGAAAGGCGGGGAGGATGATTACTGGATGAAAAGCATCCGCCGGTTTCTCGGCAGGCTTGGCCTGAAGTCCAAAGAAATCAAGATCATCCGGGGGGTTTGTCGGCAGCTGCTCTGGCGGGACGGGCACGACCCTAAAACATGCGCTTCCGCCAAAGAACAAAACCAGCCAGGCCGGTAAGGACCATCGAAAAAACCAGCACGGACCAGAAACCAAGCTGCTGATCCAGAAAAGGCACCCCCACGTTCATGCCCCAGAAACTGGCGATCATGGTCGGGATGGAGAGAAGGATGGTAACGGAGGCGAGCAGCTTCATCACCTGGTTGAGATTGTTGGAGATAACCGAGGTGAAAGCATCCATCATCCCGCTTAAGATGTCGGAATACATCTGCACCATCTCCAACGCCTGCCGGTTTTCAATAATGGCGTCCTCAAGGATATCCTCATCCTCTTCGTACTGGGGCAGCAGGTGTTGCAGGGCGCTGCTCTTTCTGAGACGCAGCAGCCGCTCCAGAACCAGTCCGTTGGAACGCAGGGCCACGGTGAAGTAGGTGAGGCCTTTTTCCATGTCGAGAAGCTGGAAAACTTCCGCATTGTTCATCGATTTCCGCAGATGCCGCTCAATTTCGTCGGTCTGGCGATTGATCTGATGGATAAAGCGCAGATAGACCTTGGCGGTCTTGTAAAGAATCTGAAAGAGGAAACGGGTCCGCTTGCCGGTGTTGTAATAGGCCGGCGCCCCTGGGCCGACGATGTTGCCGGGCAGGATCTCGGTTTCTTCCAGAGAGACAGTAATGACCTGGTCCGGGGTCAGGATAATGCCCAGCGGCAGGGTGTCGTACATGTCCGGCCCGCGCAGCATCGGGAAATTGGTCAGCACCAGCATGCAGTTGTCTTCGATTTCGATACGGGACCGTTCTTCCGAGTCCAGGGCGGCCCGGAGCAAGTCTTCCGGAACTCCGGTGGACTGGGAAACCGTACTGATTTCCTCCGAAGTCGGGTTAACCATGCGGATCCAGGAGCGGGGCACCGGCCTGCTGTCCGGAAGGATCTGCAACTTATGATCAAAGCGCTTGTACACGGTAAGCATGTCAGTACGCCTCCTGTCCGGGACTGGTTTATCCGGCGCGCCTTATTATTGCGGGACGACCGGAGGCAACTCCGAAACATAACAGTTAGTTGGCTGGGTTGAAGGGGGGAGAAAAAAGGGAAGGGTGACAAGAAAATCAGGGGTCAGCACCGCCCCGACACAATTCAAACCGACAAAAGCTCTTTACTTTGTTTTAGAAACCTCTGTCAATCGAAAAACTGCGCACCCAGAGAGGAGTAGAAGCTGCAAGGGCAAGAACAGAGGCCGCCGGGTTCTTGCCCACCTGTTGCCAAACATGACCGCGAAGGTTGACGGAAGCGGGCTGCGGCTAGAGGCCCTGCAGGGGGCAAACGGCGCAGAGGGGGCTGTTTTTTTTGCAGTATTCCTTGGCGAGTCGGACAAGAAGGGCATGGTACTCGTTGAAAAGCTGGACTTCGCTGGGCAGCTTGCCGAGAAACAACTCCTGGATCTCTTCATAACCGGCATCTTCGGCAATGAGGTCATGCCGGAGCAGGATGCGGTAGGTATAGGCATCCACCACGAACACCGGCTTGCCTGCGGCATAGAGGCTGATGGAATCGGCAGTTTCCGGGCCGATCCCCTTGACCGCCAGCAGCTTTTCCCGGAGGACATGGGTGTCTTGGCTGAAAAAATCCTCCAGGCTCCCGCTGTCTGCCCGGATGGCGGCAAAGAGGCCCTTGAGCCGCCTGGCCTTCTGGTTGTAATATCCGGAAGGCCGGATTTTTTCGGCCAGCAACTCGGTGGGCAAAGCTTCCAGGGACGCAAAGGAGAGGAGCCCGTCCCGGCGCAAGTCCTCAATGACCCGGCTCACATTGCGCCAGCTGGTATTCTGGGTAAGTACCGCGCCGAGCATGATCTCGAAGGGGGTTTCGCCTGGCCACCAGTGCTGGGGGCCAAAAAGGGCAAAAAGACGGGAATGGATTTCCTGAATCCTGTTGGTCACGGTTGTTGCGCCCAAGAGAAAAATCAGTCGCTACGCATGAAGAGGAAATAGATGGCAATGCCAATGGCCCCGAGGAAAACCCCGGCCACCGGCAAGACTTTGCCCAGCTGAAGAAAGCCGTTCACCACCAGCCCTTCCATGTAGCGACTCCCGCTAAAAACCCAGAGGCCGAACCCGAGAGCGGTCATGACCAGGGTGTTGGTCGCCTGCTTGTAAAGATTGTAGCAGATAAAGGCGATAAACGGCACCAGGAACCAAGGGTTGGTAAAAAGAGCCTTTAAATCTGTATCGCGGAACTGTTGCGGCACATTGGTACTGTTGAAAAAATCGATAATCTTCCCCAGAAATTCACTCATGGCGGTGGGTCCTCCTCTGTGGTGATTACGACATTATGTAACTATCCAGCAGCACCGCATCTGCGTTGTTATCAGCCTGCTCATGGGCACCAGCACACGTCGCAGGCTTCTGCCTAGCAGCTATAGCTGAGTTGGGCAGCTTGCCTGCCCAAACGAAACTTATACCCTTTGGGTGCACGGCACTGCTGAATAGTTACGGTTGGGGTGTTTTTGTTTGTTTCCGGCCTTAACGCTGGATAGTTACGAAATTACTTCGGCTGTCGATCCGGCGCGGTGGCCTGCTTGTATACCTTGATGGCGCAGTAGGAACCGCACATGCTGCAGGCATCGCCCTTGTAGGAACTTCCCTCTTCCCGGAAACGCCGGGCCTTTGCCGGATCGATGGACAGCTCGATCTGGCCTTTCCAGTCCAGATTGTTGCGGCACCTGGCCATGGCGATGTCCTTGTCGAGGGCGCCGGGCAGCCCCTTGGCGATATCCGCGGCATGGGCGGCGATGCGGGAGGCCATGACCCCCTCATGCACATCCTCGGCGCTGGGCAGCTTGAGATGCTCGGCCGGGGTGACATAGCAGAGAAAATCGGCGCCCGCCGCCCCGGCAATGGCCCCGCCGATGGCGCCGGTGATATGGTCGTAGCCCGGCGCGATGTCCGTTACCAGGGGGCCCAGAACATAAAACGGCGCCCCGTGGCAAAGCTGCTTCTGGAGCAGGATATTGGCCTGAATCTGGTTGATCGGCATGTGGCCAGGCCCCTCGACCATCACCTGCACCCCGGCCTCCCAGGCGCGCTGGGTCAACTCGCCCAGATGGATCAGCTCCTGGACCTGGCCCCGGTCGGTGGCGTCGGCCAGACAGCCCGGCCGGATGCCGTCACCCAGGCTCAGGGTGACCTCATGCTCCTTGAGGATGGCCAGCAGGTCGTCGAAATGCTCGTACATCGGGTTTTCCTTGCCGTTGTAGCTCATCCACTCGATGGTGAAGGAGCCGCCCCGGCTGACCACACCCATGAGCCGCTGATGATTGCGGAGCCTCTCCAGGGTGCTCCTGGTGATGCCGGAATGGATGGTCATGAAGTCAACCCCGTCCTGGGCCTGCTGCTCGATCACCTTGAACATGTGATCCACCGTGACCTCACCGATCTTTTTCTTCTGCTTTTCCACCACCTCGGCAATGGACTGATAAATGGGCACGGTCCCCAAGGGGATGGGGCAGCTTTGCAGAATCTCCCGCCGGATGGCGTCAAGCTCGCCGCCCATGGAAAGATCCATCACCGTGTCAGCCCCGGCCTTGAGGCAGACGCAGAGCTTCTGCAGCTCCTGACTCACCTCGGGATAATCCTTGGAGGCGCCGATATTGGCGTTTACCTTGGTGGACAAGCCCTTGCCCACCGCCATGATCCGGTCGAACTGGTGGTTTTTGTTCTTGGGGATGCAGATCGTCCCCTCAGCCACCCCTTGCATCAGGGCCTGGACCGTAATATTTTCGTTGACGGCACAATTTTCAAAAATGGGGGTGCATGTGCCGCTGATCGCCTCTTCTCGAATACTCATCACAGGTTCTCCGGTAACAGACAGCGCAGGCCGCCTGATTTTGACAGTAGAAATAAAGCTGAGTTGAGCAGCTCGTCTGCTCAAACGAAACTTATGCCCTTTTGGCGAAAAGCTGAGTTGAGCAGCTCGTCTGCTCAAACGAAACTTATACCCCCTGGGTGCAAAGGAAGTTTAAGAGGGAAAAACATACCAGCGCCCTTTTTAGAATGCAATGTAAATGTATGGGAAGACAAGAGAGGGATGACTATAACGCCCCGTGTTCATGGAGAATTTTGAGGCCGATGGCGATAAGAACCAGGCCGCCGACAATCTCGGCCCGGGAACCCAGGCGCGAAGCCGAGCCCAGCAGGCAGCCCAGCCGCAGACCGATTGCAGTGAGAGCCGAGGCGACCAGGCCGATAAGCAGGGCCGGAAGCCAGACGCTGATCTCCAGCACGGCAAAACTCAAGCCCACGGCCAGGGAATCGATGCTGGTGGCGACCGAAAGGGTGATAAGCATCCGCCCCCTGGTTGGGTCCGCTCCTTCCCCTTCCTCCTTTGCCTCCCGGATCGCTTCCCAGATCATCTTTAGCCCCACAAAGGCAAGCAGGCCAAAGGCGAGCCAGTGGTCAAAGCTCTCGATCAGCGAGCGGACCGTGAGCCCGCCCAGCCAGCCGAGGACATTCATCCCTGCCTGAAAAACGCCGAAATGGAAGGCCAGCCGGAAAACCTGCCGGGCATTGACTTGGCACAGGCTGACCCCGGCGGCCAGGGCCACGGCAAAAGCATCCACGGCCAGGGCCAGGGCGATGAGCAGGATAGTGGAAAATTCCATGAGCTGGGGGCTGCGCAGGTAAATTTATGTGGGTAATGGTCCGAGGTTGCGCACTAATTGACCATTTATTCCAAGGCCAGGCAAGCTATTGTTTCGAAACGCTGGTATGACATTGATCTTGACAGCGCCTTCCGGATGATTATTTTTGTTGAAATCGCAAAAAGCCGCGATTACAACGGTTGTCGCTGCGTAACCATTTGATTTTGTGTCTCGGACCTGTGACCTTTTTTCCTTTTTACGAGACCATCATTTTTGACGCACCTTGCCGTTTTCGGCAAAAGGACAACCATCCATGGGCCTGGGCCGCAAGCACAAACGCCTGCAACACCACAACGAATCAACTTCCGAGAGAGAAAAAATGAGTCCCCAAAAAACCGCCAGCCAGACAGAGACCAAGGAATTTCAGGCCGAAGTAAAAAAGATGCTCGATATCGTGATCCATTCGCTCTACACGGAAAAGGAGATCTTCCTGCGCGAACTGATCTCCAACGCCGCCGATGCCCTGGAAAAATTCCGGCACCAGAGTGTGATGGAGGAGGAGGTCTTCGACAGCCATGTGCCGCTGGAGATCGGCATCGAGTTTGACGAAAAAGCAAACACCCTCACCATCACCGATACCGGCATCGGCATGGATCGGGGTGAACTGGAGGCCAACCTGGGCACCATCGCCCATTCCGGCTCCAAGACCTTTTTCAGCAAGCTTTCCGAGACCGACCGCAAGGAGGTCAACCTGATCGGCCAGTTCGGCGTGGGTTTCTATGCCGCCTTCATGGTCGCCAAGAAAGTCAGCGTAAAATCGCGCTCCTTCCGCCTGGATGACATGGGCCACGAATGGATCTCCGACGGCGGCGGCACCTTTACCATCGCCATGTGTCCCGGCATCCGGCGCGGCACCAGCATCGTCCTGGAACTAACCGACGAGGCCAAGGAGTATGCCGACGAACAGACCATCCGCCGGATCATCAAGCAGTATTCCAATTTTGTTCCCTTCCCCATCAAACTCAAGGGCGAACCAATCAACACGGTGCAGGCCATCTGGACCCTGGGCAAGAGCGAGGTCACTGAAGAGGCCTACACCGAATTTTACAAGTTCATCGCCAATGCTTATGACGAGCCCCTGGCCCGGCTCCATTTTTCCGCGGACGCCCCCCTGGCCATTAAGACCCTGCTCTTTATCCCCAAGGAAAATTTCGAGAGTATGGGGTTCGGCCGCATGGACCCGGGGGTCAACCTCTACTGCCAGCGGGTGCTGATCGAGCAGCACAGCAAGACCATCCTCCCGGAGTGGCTGCGTTTTTTGCGCGGGGTCATCGACAGCGAAGACCTGCCGCTCAATATCTCCCGCCAGGCCCTGCAGGACAGTGCCCTGGTCGCCAAGATCAACAAGGTGGTGACCAAGCGGCTGCTTAAATTTTTGGAAGAGCTGGCCAGGAGCGAACCGGAAAAGTACACGGAGTTCTGGAAGAATTTCGGCATGTTCATCAAGGAAGGGGTGATCTCGGACTATGCCTACCGCGAGGAAGCGGCCAAGCTCCTGCGCTTCGAGTCTTCCAAGACCGAGGCAGGCATCTTCACCTCCCTGGCCGAATATGTGGAGCGGATGCCAGAGGGGCAGAAGGAGATCTTTTACATCAACGGTCCCAGCCGCGAGGCCATTGAAAACGGCCCCTATATCGAGGCCTTCAAGAAACGCAATCTGGAAGTAATCTACACCCTGGAGCCCATCGATGATTTCGCCATGAGCCACCTGGGCGCGTTTGCCGAGAAAAAGCTGGTCTCCGCCGACCGCGGCGATCTCGACCTTCCCGAAGCAGTGACGGAAACCGAGGCTGACAAGGAAAAAGGGCAGAGCGAGGCCATGGCCGCCCCGGACTCCGTGGCCCTGACCACCTGGATGAAAGAGGTGCTGGGTGAGCAGGTGAAAGAGGTCATCGCCTCAAAGCGCCTCACCGACAGCCCGGCCATGGTGGTCAACCCCGATGGCTTTGTCACCAGCAGCATGGAACGGATCATGCGCGCTTCTGGCCAAGGGGGGCTCCAGCAGTTTGGCGGCAAGAACCTGGAGATCAACACCAGTCATCCCCTGATCAAGGGCTTGGCCGGGCTGAAAGAGAAGGATGGGGAGGTGGCGCAAAGCGTGGTGGAGCAAATTTTCGACAACGCCATGATCCAGGCCGGACTCATGGTGGAGCCCCGGAACATGGTGGCGCGGAGCTACAAGATTTTAGAAAGGCTGGTGGGGAAATAAGAGCAAAAAGCAAGGTGAAAGGGAGAAGGATCTTTTCCCTTTCGCCTTAGCTCATTCCCAGCTGCCGAGATCGGCGTTTTCTTTTTTTCCGCCGGGCTGGTTATCCTGCCCGTAGGAATAGATATCCACCGCGCCATGCTCGCCGGGGTTGCGGTAGTGATAGGGCTTTCCCCACGGGTCGTTAGGCACGGCCTTTTTCAGATAAGCGCCTTTCCATTTTTTTATGCCCGTATTGGTCACCAAGGCGGCCAACCCTTCCTGCTGGGTGGGATAACGGCCCACATCAAGCCGGAAGGCCTCGAGTGCCACCATTAGCCTTTCAATCTGGGTTCTGGCCGCCTTCTGCCGGACTTTGTCCTCTCTGCCAAAAAACTTGGGCCCGACCAGGGAGCCGAGCAGTAAAAGAATAATAATGATAATCAGCAGTTCAAGCAGGGAAAACCCCCGTTGTTTTTTCAGGTTTTTTACTTCCATTGACATGGGTTCTACCAGCTAAAATTATCCCTGTTGAAATTGTAAAAAAATGACCGGTAACGCCTAAGCCATTATGGTTTACGCCGCACCTGCATCAACCTCCCGCCGATGATAGCGAGAAGGCCACAGCCGGCACTGAATAAAGCACCCATCTTGGCCGCCCCCTGGATGAGCGGGTCGGTGAAGGCCTCTCCCGCCACAAACAAGGCCACGGTCAAGCCGAGCCCCGCAATGAGGCCGATCAGCAGCAGCTCCTTTTTCCCTACATGGGAAGGCAGCGGATAGCCGAGCTTCCTGCCCAGCAGGCCCATGCCGAAAATGCCGCAGGTCTTGCCGACCGCCAGAGAAGCAAAGACCAGCCATGTTGCGGTGCCAATGACCGCGAACTCTACGCCCGCATTGGCCAGACCGAACATGAACAGCCCGAAATCCACCACCACCTTCCACTCGTGCTCAAAGCTGGCAAGAGGGGTCAAATCGCGGGGGTCTTCTTCGAAGAGATGCTTGTGTTCAACTAGGGGATGAGGGAGAAAGGGAACGATGAAAACCAGCGCCAGAGCGGGATGGATATGAGCCTTGAACAGACCGGCCCAGCTGAGCGTGCCGCCGATCAGGAGATAGGGCCAGTAGCTGCTGGCACCCTTGTACCGTCGCAAAAGAAACGCAAAGGCCATACCGGCAAGGGTAAGTCCCAGCCATTGCGGCGCCACGGGATGCAATGGATCAGGGTAGAAAACCGCGATTATCCCCAGGCCGATGGCGTCGTCGGCTATGGCCAGCAGCAGCAAAAAAGAGATGGCTGGATGCCGTCTGCCGAAAACCAGGCTGGCCACCAGCCAGGCCAGAGCAATATCGGTGGCGGTGGGAATGCCCCATCCCCCCCGCAGCGAGGGGGAGCCGATCAGCGAGTTGAGCCCCAGATAGACGAGCACCGGGCCTACTACTCCGCCAAAGGTTGCCAGCAGGGGGTTAATCGCCTTGCGCAGGGGATGGAGATCTCCGCCCGGCAGGCAGCTCTGGGTAATTTCCGAGGCGGCCATGCCGAAAAACAGCACCATGAACAATTCATTGGTAAGAAAATGAAAGCTGAGCGGCCCGAGCCGGGGCGCCTGAAGGAATTGGTGGTAGCCTTCCGGCGCCAGATTCGCCCAGATCAGGGCGACCACCACCCCGGAAAGCAGCGGGACCGAAAATTCCCGGAGCAGGTTAATACGCTTTTTCACGATTTATCCTTTATTGATTGATGGACTCGTAACAACTCATTGTTTAACGCAGAGGCGCAACGTAGCAAAGTTTTAAGCCGTCGTTAAAAAATAACTTGAACGATTGTTATCCCGCGAACGGCATAAGGAGCCGAAACGAAATGATCCAGGATTGGCTGAATAATCCATGCCCAACCATACCAAAAACCCCTCCCCGGTCAAGAATAATCGGCCTCACCTGTCCCCGGCCTCGTTGATCCTGGCGACCAGTTCGCCGATATCCACCGGTTTCATCAGGTAATCGAAAAGGCCACGTTGCATGCCGATGATGCCGCTCTCCGTTGAGCCATGCCCGGTAAGAATAATCACCTGAATCCCGGGGTCGCGCTGCTTGATCAGATCCAGGGTGGCAAGGCCATCGACCCCCGGCATCATCAGATCAAGAAGGACCACGTCCGGCCGCCAGTCGGCAGCAAGCGCCGCCATGGCTTCCTCGGCGCCGCCCACGGCTTTGGCGGCAAAACCCCGCAACTCCAAACGCTCCGCCAGGGTTGTCCCGAAATCAAGCTCATCGTCAACAATCATGATTCTATGCGCGGCCATTAATTTCACCCTCGCTGCCTTCGTGGTAAACGGGGAAGGTGATGATAAAGGTGGTGCCGCCGCCAACCTCGCTGCTCACCTCAATCCTACCACCCATTTTCTGCACTAGACCATAGGTGATGGACAACCCAAGGCCGGTGCCCTTTTTCTCCTCATTGCCCTTGGTGGTGAAAAAAGGCTCGAAGATATTCTTCAGAATCTCCGGGGCAATCCCAGGCCCAGTGTCGGAGATTGCCACCATGACCGTTTTCTGGTTTTCCCGGCGCGAGGTGATATGGATCTCGCCATCGCTGCGGATCGCATCAATGGCATTGTTGATCACGTTAAGAAACACCTGCTGCAACTGGCCATGGTCCGCTCGGATAACCGGAAGGTCCGCCTGGAGTTGCAGGAAAATATGGATGTTGCGGTAGACCGCGTCTTTTTCCAGGAAACTCAAAACCTCCTGAATGATTTCGTTGAGCTGCACCAGGGTCAGGGAGGTTTCCATCCGCCGGGCAAAACCAAGGAGTCGATGGGTAATGGTTCTCGCCCTGACCACCGCGTTTTGCAGGGAAACCAGTTGGTCGAGAAACTTATCCCGGTGGCGGAAATCCTGGTCCAACCCGACCAGATCCTGCATCAACCCGGCCTTTTCGCCGATGATTGCCAGCGGATTGTTGATCTCATGGGCAACTCCCGCAGCCAGCCGCCCGATGGAAGCAAGCTTGTTCGAATGTTCGGTTTCGCTAAGGATTGCGTCCCTGGTTTCATCGGCCTCCCGGAATCGGCCCGCCAGGAACCGGGAGAGCCAGATAACCACCCCGCCCGAAGCAAGAAAACAGATGATCAGCGTTAGCAGCAGCCGCTCTTTGAAGATCCGCCAGATCTTCCGCGCCTCGGCTCCTTGCTGGTCAAGAACCAGCAGCCAGGGAGTATTAGGAATCCTGCTCACCGCCCGGTAAAAGTTGCTGTCGCCAATCACTTCCTCAAAAATGAGGATGTCATTCTGTTTGGGCTTGCGGGCGAGCTGAAAATTTTTCAGAGCCCCGCCGTGGTAGCGGGAACCGCTTTGCAAGATGCCGCTGTCGCTGAGGAGAAAGATGTCCTCCAGAGCCTCGGTATCCGCCAGGGCCAGAAACCTATCCAGGGTCTCGGTATCGATGCTCGCCCGGAGTACCCAATACTGTTCCGAATAAGGGTCTTTCTTGCTGGCGGCCACCACGAAATGGGGAACATTGCGGAAACCGGTGAACACCTCACTGACATACATCCGCCGAGCCAGGGCCTTATGGAACCAGAGGCTGTCGCTGTAATCCTTGCCCGCAAGGCTATAAGGACCGACATAGGCGCTCTGGATACCATCCGGGCCGACCACGCTCAGATCGACCAGCCCCTGATGCTCCTTCTTGAGCTGCCTGAATATGTGCTCAAGCCTCTTGTTGTCGGAGAGATCCTCGAAGCTATGGGTGTCAATAACCACGGTGATCGCCGCCTCAAGTTTTTCCAGATAGGCGGTGATGGTCGCCCTGGCGCTTTCCGCGTTCCAGCGGGCGTTGGCCTGGGAATCATCCCGCAAAAGCTGCTGGTACTGGATAAAGTTAAGGCCCGAGGTAATCGCCAGGGGAATCAGGGTAATGGCCAGCATCACGATGAGCAGGCTGTTGCGCATGCACCGGTACCGCGCCTTGGGACAAAGATCCCTGTCGGACAGACCGCAGAACAACGGGTAATTGGCGGCACGAAAAAGGCGTTTGCTCATGACGGTACACTCCTCTCATAACCAAGCACGGGGTAGGCCCCCGAAAGTCAAATAACCACGGAACAAGCGGCCACAGGGTGCCGCAGGTTGCGGCAAGCGGGATGGCGATACGTACTTTTGTACGTGAGCCGGACCGATCGCCGCAAGATGTGGTGCCCTGTGACCGCTTACCTCCTCTCGGTTTCCAATCGGATAGTAGGCCGGACAATCTCCCCCGGTCGCAATTGTTTGGCAATGGCCAGGGCGATAGCCTGGGGTGCCGGGCCGATCACCCTGTCGATCACCTCGATTTTTTTCCAGACCAGATACTGAAAATGCGCCTCCTCAATCCCGCCGCAGATCACCAGGGAAGCTTCTTCCCGGATAACCAGACTGCACAGCGCATCGCTCCCCGGCCCCGGCAGGAGGACAGTCCGCGGCTCCCCGGAAATTTTCCCCCGGACTATTTTGGCGATAAGAACCTCCGTGGCCAGATCGAAACGCGGCGCAATATCATTATTCTGCAGGGTTGCCAGGATTTTCATTCTATTTTATTACCCAAGGTCATATTCTCTCATCTTCCGCCACAGGGTGGTGCGCCCCCAGCCAAGGGCCTTTGCCGCTGCGGCGCGGCTGCCGCCGGTTTGCATGAGCGCGGTGAGAATCTTCTTCTTTTCAATGGCGCTCCAGCTCGAAGCATTATCCGGGATCACTTCCCCCACCGTGGTATTGCTCCCTGCGGCAAACGGCTCCGGAACAACCTTCGCATGGGGCTTCTTGCCTGCCTCGGCAAGCAGATAGGGGGGGAGATGCTCAACCTCGATAACCTCGCCCCGGCAAATATTCACCCCGTATTCAATGATATTGCGCAGCTCGCGAATATTGCCGGGATAAGCATAGCTGCCTAATAAGCGCAAGGCCTGGGCGGAAAGCCTTTTCGCTTTTTTGCCGAAGCTGGCGGCAAACATCTGAAGAAAATGATCGATGAGCAGCCGCACATCACCATCCCGCTCACGCAAGGACGGCAGATGCACCCGCAGGACATTGAGCCGAAAAAACAGGTCTTCCCGAAATTTACCCTCCTGAACCAGCTGTCGCAGATCGCGGTGGGTGCCGGTGATCAGGCGGACATCAACCTTGACCTTCTTCTGGCTGCCCAGGGGAAAGAATTCCCGGTCGTCAAGAACAGTGAGCAACTTTACCTGAAGCGGCAGGGGCAAGTCACCGATCTCGGTGAGAAAAATGGTGCCGCCCTGGGCAAGCTGGAACATCCCGTGCTTATCGGCATGGGCGCCGGTGAAGGCGCCCCGCATATGGCCGAACAGCTCGGATTCGAGCAGGCTTTCCGGCAGCGCCCCGCAGTTCACCTTGATAAAAGGATACTTGCTGCGCTTGGAGGCCTGATGGACAGCCTCGGCCAGAAGATCCTTGCCGGTGCCGGTCTCGCCGGTGATCAGCACCGAAGAATCGGTGTGAGCGAGAATCGGCAGGAGTTCAAAGATCTCCTGCATCTTCGGGCTATGCCCGAGTAGACCCTTGGCCGGCCCCATCTCCTTTATGCGATCGATCTCCTGAAAAGCGGTGACGTCTTCCAGAACCAGAACCAGCGCCTGCCGGCCATTATTGGGCTCCACAACCGGAGTGGCGGTAAAACGCATGGGGATCTTCTTGCGGTTCAGACCGATGATATCGCCCTCGCCACTGCAAGCAACCCCGCTCTCCACGGCTTGGCGCAGCACCGGCATGTTTCTGCCGAAGCTGCTGTGCAACACATAATCGCAGTAGAGGCCGCAGGCCTCCTCGCCGGAATACCCGGTAAGCGCTTCAAGGAAACGGTTCATCATGATTAGCCGGAGATCCCGATCAACAAGGGCGATACCGTGCGGCACTCCATTGAGAACCTCAAGAAGATCCGGACTAAAGCAGTTGATTTTTTCGTTTTCGGACATTGACCTCGGACCATTGCCAATAATTCAGGAAATACAGACCACGAACCCACAACGTTTGTTGAAATCGCAAAAAGCCGCGTGTCAGTCGTCGGCAGCAGTGCCGACATCACAACGGGTATTCGTTGGTAATTTGTTGATTCTGTGTTGCGATCCTGTGAACTTTTTCCTTTTTTTTCGAGTGCATCATGTTTGTTGAAATCGCAAAAAGCCGCGATTACAACGGGTATTCGTTGGTAATTTGTTGATTCTGTGTTGCGATCCTGTGAACTTTTTCCTTTTTTTTCGAGTGCATCATGTTTGTTGAAATCGCAAAAAGCCGCGATTACAACGGGTATTCGTTGGTAATTTGTTGATTCTGTGTTGCGATCCTGTGCCCTTTTTCCTTTTTTTGCGAGCGCATCATGTTTCACATTGTCCCCACATGTTCCAAATACAACACCTTTGCCGAAAACGTCAATCCTTTTTTTGCAACTTCGAGAACAGGCAATGTTCCCCGCAAGACAGGGGCAGGAGGTGCAACCTCACTCTCTACCGCCCCCCCCCCCGAGGTCAGAACAAAGTCTTTCTCAGGCACTTACCTGTTTCATCTTCTGACAACCAGATGTTCCTTTTCGTTTCATAATGTTCGGCAACACCTTTAGCAAGAGCTGGCAATTCAAGCAACACCCCGTATTTATTATAAATATGTGTGTGGCACGATCCTTGTATTACTACAGGACAACATCGTTCGTCCATGCCTGGGCGCGGAAAAATATCTCAATAGTTGCGGAGGTTGCCATGAAAAAACTCAACACCTTTCACAAATGGATGACGGCCATTACCTTTGCCGAGGCCGGCGAATGGGAAACTGCTGAAAATATGGCACCGGTCAGTCTCCCGAGCTGGGCAATCAATCAATTCCAGAAAATTTTCATGGCGGCGGCTTTTGCCGAAGAAGGTCTCCATGCCGAGGCCGTCCGCCTGAGCGAAGGCCCCAACCTCCAGGCGCGCCCTGACACCTCTGATGATTTCCTCCGCTCAATGGGCTTGGGCGGAATCCGCATGACCTACGGCGTTTTCGCCACAGAGTCCACCCGATAGGGCAAGACCTGGGCGCGACCATGCAGGCAACCGCGCTGATTGTTTCCAGCGACGAAAGCTTTGCGGAAACGATGAAGGCGCGGCTGCAGGGTTGGGATTTAGCGGTCTACTTGTCCGGCGGCTCGCCAACCCCGATGTCCATCGGGACGGAGGCGGCGATTGTCCTACTCGACCTTCGCCAGGCCGACAGCCGTGGACTTGAACTTCTTCTAGCCATCAAGAAGAAAATGCCCGCAGCCGAGATCATTCTCATCAACAGGCCGGACAATATCCCGCTGTCCATCGCCGGTATGCAGGCCGGAGCGGCAGATGAACTCATTGCCCCGTTTGACACCAGCACCCTGAAAAACACCATTTCCGCAGCCCTTCGCCGGCGAAATAAACGGCAGGGGAAAAAATCGCTGCTTCGGCGATTTGGAGAGGCCATGGCCGCGGCGACCTTTGCCCAGGCCGGAGAATTTGACACCGCCATCGCCATGCTGGACGGCGAAAAGGATGAACCACATCCCCCCGGCCGAAAAGAACCATAGGACAGTTGCCCAGCGCTGTCTTAAACCGAGCATGAGGACATTATGGATGACATCAAAATTCTACTGGTAGACGACGAGGAAGATTTCATCAGAACCCTCTCCGAGCGCCTTGACCTGCGGGATCTCGGCAGCAAGACCGCGCTCAACGGCGAACAAGCTCTGGGCTATGTAGGGGAAAAAGAGCCGGATGTCATGGTCCTCGACCTGAAGATGCCCGGCATCGATGGCATGGAGGTACTACGGCGGGTCCGCAAAATCTACCCTAATATCCAGGTCATTATCCAGACCGGGCATGGCAACGACCTTGACGAGGCGGAAGCGAGACGGCTCGGAGTGTTTGATTATCTGAAAAAACCCGTTGATATCGAGATCCTGGTGGAACGAATCAAGGCTGCTCATCAAGCTAAAAAGAAACTGCTGGACAGCTCCGCCACCGCCGCGGCCTTTGCCGAAGCAGGCGAATATGAGACCGCCAGGGATCTGCTGAAACGATAGGGTAACTATCCAAACTCAGTGCCGGAAACCAGAAATAAATGCCTAAACAGACCGTAGCCATAAACCGCCATTTCATCGTCAGCGGCGAAAGCATTGAAATCCGCCCCCTTGCCGGGACAGACCTGCTTGAGGAGTATCCGCCGGAAGGCAGATTCCCGACCTTGCTGGAACTGGAGCGGGAATATGTGCAAAAGGTACTGTTCCATGTTGCGGGCAACAAATCACGGGCCGCCCAGGTTCTCGGCATAGACAGGGTTTCCCTGTGGCGAAAGCTGAAAAAATTGGAAAATCTCGCCCCCTCCGCTGCCGCGCCTCTTCAGGGATATACCGAGTAACCATGAAGATGTACACCGCCACCATCCCCGGCAGCGCCCTGAAAGTTCGCTCTCGTGAATCTTATTACGCGCGACAGAAACAGCTTTTTGTTTTGCTGGTCATTCTGATGGCCATCATTCCCCTCCTGTTCATCAGCTGGACCTCTTCACATTTCTATCAGAAATCATGGCTGGACAAAACCACCGTTGAGCTGACCAGCCTGGCAAACAGCCGCAGGGAAATCATTGATCTCTTCCTCGACAACCAGGAAAATACCCTGGCCGGATACGCGGAGCTCTATGACTTTGCCTGGCTGAGTACCCCTGGCAATCTGGAAAAGATTTTCAAGGCCATGAACCACCAGGGCGTCATCGTCGATCTGGGCCTCATCGCCCGGGATGGCAGCCACCGCAACTACACCGGCCCCTTTGCCGAGAACCTGAAGGACAAAAATTACGCCGAGGCCCGCTGGTTCGCGGAGGTCATCGAAAATGGCAGATACATCAGCGATGTATTCACCGGCTACCGGGGGGTGCCCCATTTTATTGTCGCGGTTACCGACCCAAGCCGCTCCTGGGTTCTTCGGGCCACGATCAACTCCGAGCTGTTCAACGCCATGCTGGCCAGCGCCGAGGTCGGACCCGGCGGGGATGCCTTTATCCTCAACCGGCAGGGCGAATTGCAGACGCCAAGCCGGTTGGGACTCACCGCTCTTCCCGCCGGAGAAAAGAGTCTGCTCGCCACGGGGGGCGGCCTGACCATACACCGGTCCCCAGAAGCCCTGTACGCCACCACCGGGATGAAAAACAACGCCTGGACCCTGGTGCTGAAAACCGACATCGCCACCTCGCTTGCTGATTTTTACCGGGCTCGGCAGCGCGACCACCTGATCATTGCCGGAGCCGCCCTGCTCATCCTTGCCGTTTCCACTACCCTGGTCCGCTCCATGATGAACAAGGTGGAAGGCGCGGATCAGCAAAGAATGCTGCTCTATGACCGCATCCGCTATTCGGAAAAGATGGCCCTGATCGGCAGAATGGCAGCCAATGTGGCCCATGAAATCAACAACCCCCTGCAAATCATCGGCGATCAGGCGGGCTGGCTGGATGAACTGCTCAACGAGGAAGAGCTGGACCGACTGAAAAACACCGACGAATACCGGGCCGCTTTTGCCAAGATCAAAACTCAGGTCAAGCGGGCCAGCACCATCACCCATCGGCTTTTGGGCTTTTCCCGCAGCACCGAGGGCTTGAAATCGGCAATCGACGTCAACACCCTGATAGAGGAAACCGTCTCTTTTCTGGAAAAGGAGGCGAACAATCACCGGATCACCATCCGGCGCAATCTGGAGCAAAGCCTGCCGAAGATCACCACCGACTCCACCCAGGTGCAGCAGGTCTTTCTCAACATTCTGAACAACGCCTTCGACGCCATCGGCAACGACGGCTCGGTCACCATCAGCACCAGTCTCGACAACAGACAGCTGTCCGTGGAATTTGCCGACAGCGGGCCGGGATTGCCGGAAGAGGTCTTAAAAAAGATCTTTGAACCGTTTTTCACCACCAAAAAAGCGGGAAGCGGCACCGGGATCGGCCTGGCCATTTCCTACAGCATTATGGAACGGCTGGGAGGCAGCATCGAAGTGCGCAACGGCAGGCAGGGCGGCTGCGTTTTCCGGGTCAACCTTCCGGTCGCGGGCCGGTAAACAAAGAAGCCGGAGAACAGAAATGGGCGAATTTTCCATTTTGGTTGTTGATGATGAAGAAGACTTTGTCAACACCCTGGTACACCGCTTGCGCAAGCGGGGCTGGGCCAGCGAAGGGGTATTGACCGGCGGCGCGGCCATAACCCGGGTCGCGGCCGGCGACTTTCCCGTGATTTTGCTGGATATGCGTCTCCCGGACATGGACGGCGGCCAGGTTCTGCAGGAGATAAAAAAAATCCGCCCCGCAAGCCGGGTACTGATCCTCACCGGCCACGCCTCGGCCAGCGAAGGAGAAGAGGGCCTCAAGAACGGCGCCTTCGACTACCTGCTCAAGCCGGTGGAATTTGAAACCCTGCTGGAAAAACTTGAAGCAGCCAAGGATTGCGGTCCATAGGCCAACCATTCGTAAACACTGTAACCAAGGGAACCAGAGGTTTTTTTTTGTAACTATCCAGCTCAATGCCGAAAATGACTCAAACCACCAACTCGTAACTATTCAGCAGTGCCCCAGGTTGCGGTAAGCGGGACGGCGAAGCGTACATCGAGTACGTGAGCCGGGCCGATCGCCGCAAGATGGGGTGCTGCTGGATAGTTACTTTTTTTATCATTCAACAAGGGAGGAGTACAATTATGAAGTTTTTCAGTCAATTGCACCATTTCATGATGGCGGGCGCCCGCGCCCACGCGAAATGGGAAATGGACATCTCAAACACCATCCTGCGGGACCGCAGGCGGCTGGCCATTCTCGGCCTGCTGCTCATCCCCATCCTCATCGGCGGCATAGCCTTTGCCGATGAGGTAATCGGCCAGCTGCCCGGCATGCTCGGCGGTAAAAACGCCTATGCCCCGGCCTTCTACACCCCCACCATCTTCTTCGCCTCCATCGGGGTCGGCATCGTCGCCGGCCTGATCACCGGCTGCATCGGCGCGGGCGGCGGCTTCATCATCGCTCCGGCCCTGATGAGCGTCGGGGTTAAGGGCATCCTGGCGGTGGGCACCGACCTGTTCCACATCTTTGCCAAGGCCATCATGGGCAGCGTTCTGCACCGCAAACTTGGCAATGTCTCCGTGGCCCTGGCCGGCGTTTTCCTGCTCGGCTCCATCGGCGGCGCCACCATCGGCGGCTGGGTCAACCGCACCCTGTACGACAAAAACCCTGTGCTGAGCGACGCCTTCATCACCACCATCTATGTTCTGATGCTGGGCTTTCTCTGCTCCTACGCGTTAATGGATTTCTTCCGCCAAACCCGCAAGAAAGCCCCATCCAAGGCAGGTTCCAGCACTGCGGCAGTCAACACCTCAGGCATGACCAATCTGGCCCAGAAAGTCCAGGGGGTCAGCCTTCCCCCCATGATCCAGTTTGACGAAGGCGTTACCCCGGGTGGCCGCAGGATCTCCTGGCTCTTCCTGGTGCTCAGCGGCTTCATCGTCGGGCTGGCCGCAGCCATCATGGGCGTGGGCGGCGGCTTTTTAACCTTCCCCATCTTCGTCTATGTGCTGGGCGTTTCCTCGGCCACCACCGTGGGTACCGACATCTTTCAGATCATCTTCACCGCCGGTTATGCGGGCTTGAGCCAGTATGCAGTCTACGGCTTCATCTTCTACACCCTGGCCATGGGCATGCTCCTGGGCTCTCTGGTCGGCATCCAGATCGGCTCCCTGATCACCAAGGTAGTAAGCGGCGTCACCATTTGCGGGCTTTACGCCATCGCCACCTCCGCCGGCTTTATCAACCGGGTCTTTGCCCTGCCCTCGAAACTGGCGAGCATGGATATAATCTCCATGTCCAAAGAAACCGGCAAGCTGCTCGAAACTGTGGGCACCTACATCTTCTTTGCGGTGCTTATCACCTTCGCTATCTGGGTTTTCTACATCTTTTTTACCAATATCAAAACCCTCAAAGGAGAGGGTGATGCGCATACCACCAAGGAGGCACACTCATGATTGCCAATAAAAAAGAATTCGGTGGCGGCCTGGTGATGATGGTCGGCTTCTGGATCGTTTTCACCCTGCTGCTCTCGCCGCTTTATCCCGGTCAGGGCAAAAAGGTGAATATGCTGGATTACATGGACAACATGTACAACTCCATTTCCAAGAAATCGTCCTACTATGTTCCTGCTATCAGGGAAAAAGCCGAGGCCTACAAGGGAAATATCATTACCCTGAACATTAAAACCGATGAGACTCTCTCCGCCGCACGGCTGACCAACCTGATGCAGCAGGCCGGGGCAGTGGTGCAAGCAGGAGACAAGGAGATCAAGATCAGCGGCGATCTCGGCGCAATCCTCACCGCGGTTATCACGGACGCGGACGCCATGTTCGCCAACGACGGAGAGGCGGTCAGCGCCAAGTATGGCGTCGCCGAAAAACAGGTAATGTTTGATTGGTACAATGCCCTGAAATCCATGGAAAAAAGCCTGACCAAACAGAAGAAATTCAAGGAGTCAAAGATCTTCTATCAGGCACGGACCAAAACCGTGGAACCGGCCTACAACTATTACGGAATAGAGGCGCAAAGCATCAAGGACAAGGCCGTCCTGGTGATCGCCTCCCTGGTGGGCTATGTGATCTACACCATGTGGTTCGGGTTTTCCATCCTCTTCATGTTTGAAGGCTGGGGCCTCAAGCTTGAACATTAAACGTAAGCGATCACAGGGCACCACATCTTGCGGCGATCGGTCCGGCTCACGTACAAAAGTACGCATCGCCGTCCCGCTTGCCGCAACCTGCGGCACCCTGTGACCGCTTGTTCCGGGTGGTTCGCCGCCCGGAACAAGCGGATTTTTGCCACACAGCCCGCTTTTTTTATTCCCTCGCCGGGCCTGCTTCCATTATGCTGAAAGCTGATTTCTGATAGCTGACCGCGTTCATCTGGAAAGAGAGTTTCCGGATGAACACTAGCATAAACTCAGGCGACCATGCCATGACCTTCTTTCTTGATCGACTGACCTCGTTTTTCCATGGCAAACCCAGGCTGACGCCCGCCGAATTGCAGGCCGCCTTCCGCAGTCATTACAAAGAGTTCCGCGCCCTGCTCACCGCCAACAACAACGCCCTGGAGCTGATGGCCGAAATGGAACAGGCCCTCACCACAGGCCACCCCTTTGGCATGACTTTTGTCCGGGGCAACTGCACCGCGCTTTCCGTCAATATCTATAAAATGATTCAGCACCTGACCAGACTGGCCGATGGCCGCTATACCGAATTGGACCACCCATTCCGGGCCATTACCAGACAGCTCGAACAGGTCATCGCCAGCCGTTCCCCCGGCACGGAAGGAGCATTCATCCTCCCCATGGCGGAGGTGAACGCGAACACCGTGGATCAGGTGGGGGAAAAGATGGCCAATCTGGGCGAGGTTCGAAACCGGGTCGGCCTGAGAACCCCGGATGGTTTTGTCATTACGGCAACAGCGGCTCGACAATTTATCGAGGCTAACAATCTGCAGATTGAGATCAACCGCCGCCTGAAAGGGTTGGATCTTGACAACCTGGAAGAGCTCTACACGGTCAGCGCGGGAATTCAAGGCCTGATCAGCAAAGCCCTCCTGCCCAAGGAACTGGAAGAGGCGATCCTGACCCACCACCAGCAGCTCGCCGCCGGCCCCAACGCCGAAGAACTGCTGGTCGCCCTGCGCTCCAGTGCCCTGGGCGAGGACAGCAGCAATGTTTCCTTTGCCGGCCAGTACCGGACCCAACTCAATGTCAGCCGCGAATTTGTCACCCAGACCTACAAAGAGATCGTCGCCGGCAAGTACAAAAGCCAGGCCATTGTCTACCGGCAGCAACGGGGCTACCGGCACCAGGACGTCCAGATGTGCGTCGGCTGCCTGCGCATGGTGGATGCGGCCATAAGCGGGGTACTCTATTCCCGGGCGCCGGATGACCCGCGCAGCCCTTTTGTCATTATCCAGGCGGCACCGGGCCTGGCCGCCACAGTGGTGGACGGCAGCGGGACCACCGAGCAGTTACTGGTCAGCCGGACTGCACCCCACTCGATTCTCGACCGGCAGCCAACCCCGAAATCCCAGGCGACCTTAAGCGAGGCCCAGGCTGCCGAGCTGGCCGCCGCCGGAGTACGGCTGGAAAAACATTTCGGCGCCCCCCAGGATATCGAATGGTCTTTTGACCGTGCCGGCCTGCTCTACATTCTGCAATCCCGGCCCCTTGGTCTCTCGACCGCTGGAGAGGACCAGGACACCGGCAAGCACGATGTCGGCGGGGATGCGCTGCCCATTCAGCTTCTGGCCGGAGGGATGAGCGCCAGCCAGGGGGTAGGCTGCGGCCCGGTGTACACGGTGCGCTCCAGCCTCGACCTCTTGCGCTTTCCCAAGGGCGCGGTGCTGGTCATCGAGACGCCGTATCCGGACTGGGCCAGCCTCCTCAACCGGGCCGTAGCCGTGGTCAGCGAAACCGGCCAGCCCGCAGCCCACCTTGCCACCGTGGCCCGCGAATTCAGGATCCCGGCGATATTCGGCTTGGCCGGGGCCTTGACAGCCCTTGCCAACGACAGCCTGGTCACGGTGGATGCCACCGCGGGCAAGGTCTATGACGGCCGGGTGGAATCTCTCCTGGCCCTGGCCGCGCCCAAACCCAATCTCATGGCCGGCAGTCCGGTATACAAGATCCTCACCGAGGCCCTGGCCCACATCACCCCGCTCAACCTGACCGACCCGGCCTCCCCGTTTTTCCGGGCCGACACCTGCAAAACCCTGCACGATCTCACCCGCTTCTGCCACGAAAAGGCGGTGGTGGAGATGTTCACCTTTGGCGAGCGGTACGGTTTCAACGACAAGGCGGCCAAGCAACTGGTGGTGGAAAATTCTCCGGCCCAGTGGTGGGTGATCGATCTCGACGACGGCTTTACCCCGGATTTCGACCCGGAAAGCCGCTATGTCGATCTCGCCCATATCACCTCCGTGCCCATGCAGGCCATCTGGCAGGGAATGACCGCCTTTCCCTGGGGTGGGCCGCCGCCGGTCAGCCTGGGCGGCTTCGGCTCCATCATCTTCCAGTCCACGCGAAACCCCAATCTCGACCCGGCGGTGCGCTCGGCCATGGCCGCCAAAAACTACTTTCTCATCTCAAAAAACTTCTGCAACCTGAGCGTCCGACTCGGCTATCATTTTGCCCTGGTTGAGGCGAATCTGGGGGAGTTTCTTACGGAAAACTATGTGAGCTTCCAGTTCAAGGGAGGAGCTGCGGACCAGAACCGCCGCCTGCTGCGCATCCAACTGATCAGCGAGATCTTAAGCGAATTCGGCTTCCGGGTGGAACAGAAGGTGGACGCCATGACGGCCCGGATCGAAAAAAAGCCCCCCCCCTATCTGCTGGAACGATTAAGGATTCTCGGCTATCTGCTGATCCATACCCGCCAGATCGACATGGTCATGGCGGACCAGGGCATGGCCGCAAACTACCAGCAAAAAATCATGGCCGACCTGCACACCCTGCTCGACACCCCAGCAACGGAGGGATGACATGCCACAGCCACTCAAGATCCTGCTTATTGACGATGAAATTGATTTCGTGGAAACAACCGGGAAACGATTAATCCGGCGGGGCCACTCGGCAAAAACCGCCCTCACCTGCGCTGCGGGGCTGGCGATTATCGCCTCGGGCTGGCCCGAGGTGGTGGTCCTGGATGTAATGCTCCCGGACCGGGACGGCATGGACTGCCTGCGGGAGATCAAAGAGAAATGGCCGACCCTGCCCGTCATTCTGCTGACCGGTCACGCCAGCATGGAAACCGGGCTGCACGGCCTGGAATGCGGAGCCAGCGACTACTGCCTCAAACCCATCGACCTGGAGGCCCTGGTGGAAAAAATCGCCATCGCCCACCGGGAAAGCCGACCCCCAGGGGCCTGAAACATAAAAGCCACCCCGCGCAAGGCAGGATGGCTTTTTGAATGGGCAGGCGCGAGGCTGCTTGAGCAGTTCTTTACGCAGCCCCTGACAGACTACTGACTGAACAAGCTACTCCGGCTCAATGCGCGCCGACAGAAAGCAGGCCACTCGCCGCCAGAGTCAGAATCAGCACCTCGGCCACGGCCATGATCGCCATGGCCTTGTCGCCCCGGCGAAACAGCCCAGGGGTAATGACCATGTAGCAGAGAATGGTCACCCCGGAAAGGATGGTCACCGGCACGAAGTTCAGGAAATCGCCATAGCCGATGAGCTTCAACCAGGACCAGCCGGTGGGCAGGTGTTCCCCATGGATAAAATTGGTGTTGATCGCCACCAGATAGTCATGCACCGGCATGCTCCAGTAGATGGAGATTTCGCTCAGCGGCACGATCGACGGCATGATGCCCAGCACATACAGGGCAAAGGTGATCACCATGAGGGCCAGGCCGAAGTACATGCCTTTTTCAAGAATGGCGGCGTACTGCACCTGTTCCTCGGTTGCTTGGGTAGTATGTTGTGTCATGATACAATCCTCCGTAAAATAAACTATTTAGCTGAGTTGAGCAGCTTGTCTGATCAAACGAAACTTATGCCCTCTGGGTGTAGATCGTTCCCTTAAGACCGTTATCGCTTAGGCGCCTAGAACAGGTTGTAACCCATGGTGCTCAAGCCCTTTTGCACCGCCTTCAGACCGGCAAAGAGAAGAATTACGATAACCATCCAGCGGATAAAGGTCGGCTTGGCCACCTTGAGCAAGCGGACCCCGACGAAGGAACCCAGCATGATGCCGATGAGCGACGGCACCACCATCATGGGGATCACACAGCCCTTGTTCAGGTAAATCCAGGCGGCGGAGGTGTCGGTGATGGAGAGCAAAAACTTGGAGGTGGCCACGCTGATCTTGAGCGGCGCGCCCATCATCAGGTTCAGCACCGGCACGTTGGCCCAACCAGCGCCCAGACCGAACATCCCGGCCATGAAGCCGATGATGATAAAGGTCAGCAGGCCGGGGATGGTGCGATGGATCTTCCAGTTGATCTCTTCCTTGGTGGTCGGCTCATAAAAAACCCCGGTAATCCGCAGGGCGGAAGAAAGCGCATCCGCATGAGGGACATGGGGGACCGTTGACTTCTTGGCGGAGAGCATGATGGCCACGATGCCGAGGATGGTGCCGCCCAGGGCAAGCTGGACAATATGGGTGGGCAGGGCCAGGCCGACCATGGCGCCGACAATGGCCATGGTGGAGGCGATGAGCGCCACCGGCATGGCCAGACGCAGGCTGGCGAGGTTGGCCTTCAGCAGGCCGGGGCCCGCGGCCAGGGCGCCGCACAGGGCAACGAGCAGACCGGCGCCGCGAACAAAATCAAGGTGAAACGGAAAAAACCCGCCGATGATGGGCACGAACAGCACCCCGCCGCCCACCCCGCCAAGCACCGCGATGATGCCCATGACAAAGGTGACGAAGAGGAGAATAACCGGCCACTTCCACCAGCCCGGATCACCGGCGGCGGGAATCTGATCCATGGCAACCACTTCGCTGGCCAGAGCCCAGGCCGGGCTCAACATGATGGCGCATATGAGGGAGACGAACAGCATCCCCACCTTCTCCTTGATGTTTCCTTGCATCCTTGTTTCCTCCCTGTTTTTCCTAATGCAAAAATAAAAGAATATATAAAGAATAAACCAGCACTGTGAACGTGTGCGTACAACCGGAGGGACACCCTCGCTGAAGGGAGCAGACAGGCCTCTTTCCTGTTCCCTGACGATGGCTATTTATAAAAATTTTCGGTATGCTTACTGCTCGCAAAATGTGCTGTCAAGGAAAAACTGTTCCTCTATGAAACATGGCCGTTGCATTACGCATCATCAGTAAAAAATGCTGCGTAATCATACCCATACGCTGCATTGTGCAACATTTATTCAGGCATAAACCATGGAATTTCCCCTGCCAAAGGTTTTACAGATACTCTGCAAGGAGGTCGCCGGCTATGCCGTGCCCATTGTCGATCTCATTGCCGTGCAGACCAACGACCCATACAAGATTCTGGTAGCCACCATCCTCTCGGCCCGGACCAAGGATGAAACCACGGCCAAGGCTGCGGCCAGACTGTTTGCGGAGGCGCCGGACCTGGCCGCACTTGCAACACTCACTGAAGAGCGGCTGGCCGAGTTGGTCTTTCCGGTGGGCTTTTACAAGAACAAGGCCGCGTTTCTCGCCCGGCTGCCCGGCGTGCTGGCCGGCGAGTTCAACAACCAAATCCCCGACGAGGTCGAAGCCCTCACCCGGTTACCGGGCGTGGGCCGGAAAACCGCCAATCTCGTGGTGGCGGTAGCCTTTAAAAAGCCGGCGATCTGCGTGGACACCCATGTCCATCGGATCATGAACATCTGGGGCTACGTGAAAACCAAGAGTCCGCTGGAAACCGAGATGGCGCTCCGAAAAAAGCTGCCGCCCAAGTACTGGCTGACCATCAACTCCACCCTGGTGGCCTTTGGCCAAGGCACCTGCAAACCGGTGGCCCCCCACTGCGACCGCTGCGTCATCCTCCGCTATTGCCCGCAGATCGGGGTTAAACCGCGAAAGATGCCGGGCCAAAGCAAAAAAAACTGACCGAGGACGGTATGCGGAGATTCGTATCCTGGAATGTCAACGGCCTGCGGGCCGTGGAGAAAAAGGGCTTTGTCGAGATCATCACCGACTTGAACGCCGATCTGGTGGCGCTCCAGGAGATCAAGGCGTTACCGGAGCAGCTTTCGGAAGCAGTCCAAAACATCCCCGGCTATACTTCCTACTGGTTTTCCGCCCAGAAAAAGGGCTACGCCGGGGTGGCGACCTACAGCAAAGAGCTGCCCCTTTCGGTAATCTACGGCATCGACCACCACGACCATGATTATGAGGGACGGGTGCTGACCCTGGAATTCAACGATTTCTTCTTCGTCAACGCCTACTTCCCCAACTCCCAGCACGGCCTGCTGCGCATGGACTACAAGCTCCGCTTCAACCACGACCTGCTGGCCTTTGCCCAAACCCTGGCCGCCAATAAAACGGTGGTGATCTGTGGAGATTTCAACGTGGCGCACAAGGAAATCGACCTGACCAACCCCAAGCAGAACGAGAAGAATCCCGGTTTTGCCCCGGAGGAACGGGCCTGGATGGATGAGTTTCTCGCGGCCGGGTTCGTGGACACCTTCCGGATGTTCAACCAGAACTCGGGCCAGTACACCTGGTGGAGCTACCGCTTTAACGCCAGGGAGAGGAACATCGGCTGGCGGATCGATTATTTCTGCGTGGATGCAAAGAGCGCCGAGAGGGTGAAGGCGGCGGCGATTCTGCCGGAGGTGTTGGGTTCGGACCATTGCCCGGTGAGCCTGGATTTTGCGTAAGGGACAAAGCCGACGGTGGCGGGAGGGTGCCCCGGAAGTCAAATAACCACGGAATCCCCCTTCGGGTATAAGTTTCGTTTTGAGCAGACAAGCTGCTCAACTCAGCTAAAAGCGGCCACAGGGTGGTGCAGGTTGCGGCAAGCGGGACGGCGATGCGTACTTTTGTACGTGAGCCGGACCGATCGTCGCAAGATGTGGTGCCCTGTGACCGCTTACGGACATGCCGGTTGACATCGTAAGGCCCGAAGTGAAGGGCTGTGAGAGGTAAAACAATTCGCTGGCTTTGCCTCCCATAACCACTCCGTGGTCCGCCGCTGACCCCCCAAAAAATACTTGCCCCTGTTAATATTTGGGAATATAATCCCAAATATGACAGATAAGAGCAATAGTGTCCTTCTCGTGGCACTGATAAAAATTCTTCGCCCCCTGATCCGCATCCTGCTGCGCAACGGAGTCCCGTGCGGGGTGCTGGAGGAGCTGACCCGCTGGCTTTATGTGGATACTGCCGCCCGGGAAGGCGAAATTCCAGGGCGCAAACTTTCCAACTCGCGCCTGGCGATCCTTACCGGCCTGTCCCGCAAAGAGGTGCAACGCCTCAAGGATACAACCGTACCGCAGTCGCCGGAAAGCAGCGCACGGTACAATCGGGCCGCCCGGGTAATCAGCGGCTGGCATCGCGACCAGACCTTCGCAAACAATAACGGCCTTCCTCTGCCTCTTGCCTTTGACAGCGGAGAACCATCTTTCACCGCTCTGGTCAAAAAATACAGCGGCGACATCCCGGCCCGGGCCATTCTTGACGAGCTGCTCCATGCCGGCGCGGTAGACAAACAGGAAGACGGGACCATCATTCCTGTAGCCAGAGCCTATATTCCGAAGACCCTTATCTCTGAAAAACTTGACATCCTGGGAACGGACGTCGCTGATCTGATCACCACCATCGGTAAAAATCTGCGCAAGGATTCGACTGCGCCGCTGTTTCAACGCAAGGTCTTCTACGATAACGTCCCGGCCGAGGTCTTGCCGGATTTTCGCCGGATCAGCGCCAGCCAGGCTCAGGAGCTGCTGGAGAAATTTGATGGCTGGCTGGCGGCACATGATCGCGATCTTAATCCGCACCAGCAGGGGACGGGCAGAAAACGAGTAGGCATAGGTATCTATTATTTTGAGGAGGATTTTCATGAGCATGACAAGACACGGCCACAGGATTCCTGAGGCAACCGCGACAAATTGCCGGAGACTCTCCGGTTGGCTGCTGACGGCGGTCGGAAAAATCAGCTTCTGCGCCCTGGCGCTTCTTGCTCTTTTGACCCTGGCCTCCTGTAGCGGCAGTACCGAAGGTGACGACAGCGTAGCGAGCGGCGGGATCGGCGGCACCGGCACCATCAGCGTTGGCCCAATCTCCGCCCTTGGCTCCATCTTTGTCAACGGCATTGAATTCAATACCGACCAAGCTGTGGTTGAACTCAACGGGGCAACCACCAATGCCGGCATGCTTAAGGTCGGCATGGTGGTTACGGTGGAAGGCACCGTTAATGAGGATGGCCGCACCGGTGTAGCAACCTCGGTAGTGTATGGCGACAACCTCCATGGGCCGATCAGCGCCATTAATCAGCTCACCGGGAGCTTTACGGTGCTGGGACAGACGATCCATACTTATCAGGGAACCGTCTTCGATACCGGCTCCGCCATCCCCGGCTTTGCAGGTCTGGGCCTTGACGACATCATCAAAGTCAGTGGTCTGTCCGGTGCCGATGGTTCGATTCAAGCCACCAGGATCAGTCAGGGATCCACCGGGGAGACCATGCAAATCAGCGGCCCGGTCAGCAACCTTACAGGGACAACTTTTCGGATCAATAATCTTACCGTCAATTTCTTCGGGATCTCGCAAGGCGGACACATGTCCAATATGAACAGCAACAGCCCACAGAACGGCGAGGTTGTGGAAGTAAGAGGGTCTCTCGACGACAATGGGATCCTGATCGCCGATTATCTCCGGATAATGGGGCCCTTCTCCGAGGGAACCCGTCAGATGCAGCTTGCCGGATACATCCAGACCGCCACGCCCGGCAGCTTCACCGTAATAACTCCGATGGGCTTCATGACCGTGCTGGCAAACCAGGGGACCGTTTTCACGGGCGGTACTGCCGCCGACCTGATACCGGGGGCGGGAGTAAGGGTGAAAGGCAGCATGTCCATGGGCACGCTGACCGCCCTGGAAATTTCGTTAACAGAGTAGCAGCGAAGACTCGATTGTCGAACAGGATAAATCTTCCGGAAACAGACGAACGGATGGCTGCGTCAAGGGCGTTACGACTGACGTGGCCACCAAAAGTTCTGTCCGGCAGGGCGTGCACCCTGCCGGACAGATTCCGGTATGGCCATCCCCCTATCGGACGAACATCACGGAGACTTCTTATACCATGTCACCCTGGTGCCGTCCATAATCAACCATTGAGGACGAATCATGAAAGATACAAAAAAGACTTACGTACTAGCGGCTGCCCTGCTGTTGACCATCGGCCTGGGTGGCTGCGGCAGCGGCGGCGGCACCAGCAGCTTCTCGGACAGCAGCGGCTCCACCCCGGATTCCGCCTCCACGCTGCAAGGAGCGGCGGTCAAAGGCCCAGTGAGCGGGGCGACGGTGACGGCTTTCGCCATTGAAAACGGCGCGATGGGAGCGCAGCTCGGCAGTGCCACGACCGATGCCCAAGGTAATTTCACCATGCCCTTGTCCGATTATACCGGGCCGGTCCTGCTCCAGATGAGCGGCGGCAGCTACACCGACGAAGCGACCGGGCAGCCGGTATCCATGGCCGAAGGAGAAGTGATGACCGCGGTCATGCCGTCGCTCCCCTCGACCGGGACAATCGCCAACACCAATATTACCCCGCTTACCTCCATGGCCCAGGCCATGGCCCAGAACATGCCGGGCGGGATGACCGTCGCGAACATTACGATCGCAAATGGTGCGATAACCCATTATTTCATGGTCGGAGATATCCTGACTATTCCACCAATGAATCCGCTGATTTTCGGCTCCAGAACCGGGGCCTCTCCGGAAAGCCGGAACTACGGCATCGCCTTGGCCGCCATGTCGCAGTATGCCAATGAAATGGGCCTGCACTCGTCGGCCGGCATCGTCCCCGCCATGATGAATGACGCGGCGGACGGAACCCTGGACGGCATGCTGGGCAGCAGAGCGATCGAGATGAATGGCGGAGGAACAACGATGCCGAACGCCGCGGCAAGGAGCGGCCTGGCTGACGCCATGACCAACTTCGCCCAATCGCCGATGAACCGCTCGGGGGTGACTGTTGCCGAGATGCAGACTCTAATGAGCCAGTTGCGCACCTCGACCGGACAACTCTCGGCAAATGCAGAAACATCCGCCGGCAACACCTTCAGCGGCACCGCCAGCCAAGGGAGCATGGTGGCGGCCTATGCCCTCATGAATGGCACTATTGGCGGCCAACTTGCGAGTGGGATAGCGGATGCCGAGGGAAATTTCACCCTGCCTCTCGGCGCCTATACCGGACCAATCATGTTTCGGGCAAACGAGGGGACATCCACGGGCACCCCGATGACCGCCGTAATGTCCTCCCTTGCGAACAACACCCCTGCCACAGGTCTGGAGATTACCCCCTACACCTCGATGGCCCAGACCCAAGCCCAGAACATGCCGGGAGGCATGACTGCGGCGAACATCTCCGCAGCAAATATGGCTATGGGCAATCGCTTCAGGTAACAGGCCTCATGATGACCTGACCTGTCGACCCACATATTTCGTGGCCGCGGCCGACGCCACACCAAACAGCTCGAACTGCGGTGAGATTGCCATTGGGGCAATCTCACCGTCTGCCCTCCCCGGAAGAGCCACTGCCCGCTTTTTAGTTGCCTCCCCATCTTGCTTCTGCATAAAATCTTAAGAGAACGTGCAACATCACCAATAAGCAAGATGCAGAAATTTCCGCGCCCCATCTTGGCTCATTTTTTCTGATCCCCGGCGCGGCATCCGCAGGAGAGCGCCATGGAACCCCGCATAAGCCTTATCACCCTCGGCGTATCGGACCTTGAGAGAGCTACCCGGTTCTACGAGGAATGCCTTGGCCTCCCTCGCCTTGAGACGCCACCGTCCATTACCTTCTTTGAGCTTGGGAAAACATGGCTGGCTCTTTGGCCATGGGAAAGCCTGGCCGCTGACGCCGGCCTTTCCGCTGAGGGCGCCGGTTTTCGCGGCTTCGCCCTTGCCCATAACGTCCGCTCGCCTGCGGAGGTAGATGGTTTGCTGGCACGCGTTGCCGCCTGCGGGGCCAAAGTAACCAAGCCTGGACAACCTACGGACTGGGGTGGTTACTCTGGATATTTCACTGACCTTGACGGGTTTCTCTGGGAAATCGCCCATAACCCGGACTTTCCTCATGTGTGAACAGAGAGACAATCGTGGACAATTATGGATGTCCCCGATTGCAGGCAACCTGACCTGCTTTGCCGGTTTTGAGGTTTGGAGGACATTTGGCTTGCAATCAACACCATTAAGGTGTAAAAATTATCATGGCCGAAAAACGGAAACCGACCTACGATCTTGAAGCGTTTAAGACCACCTTTGCCAGTACGGAAAGGCTTGCCGTCACAGGCACAGCGCTTCGCAGTGCAACCGCGCTTGGCTACGGACGCGCCGAGATTGTGGCCACAATCCAGATGATGCAACGAGGCCATTTCTATAAATCGATGACTGCTTATGCTGATTCTCGCTTATGGCAGGACGTGTACCATGTCCCGTCTCCGGTGGGTCTGCTGTATGTGAAGTTTACCGCCGATGCCGTAACCGAGTTTTTGCTGCTGTCGTTCAAGGAGAAAAACCATGCCTAATCCCGTTTGTCCGGAAACAGGGGCGCCGATGTATCGCGGAGTACGCCCCATGACTCTTACCTACAAAGAGAAGAGCATTACTTTCGATATGCCTGGCTGGTATTGTGACCAATCAGAGGAGAGTGTTCATACCGGGGAGGATATGAAGGTTTCCGACCGGATGTTGAATCTCCTCAAGACCCGAAGTGAAGGGCTGCTTGAGCCGGAGGAAATTCGTCGTATCCGGAAGAAACTTCATCTCTCCCAGGAAGCGGCAGGCATCCTGATCGGCGGTGGCCCGCGGGCTTTCCAGAAATACGAAAGCGGCAGCTTGTTGCCCAGCCGTGCTGTCAGCAGCGCTCTGGTCTTGCTGGATCATGCCCCGGAGGCATTGTCGGTGCTGAAGGCTCACGGGAAGGCTGCTTGAACACCTTCTTCTTGTCCTTTGCATACATGCCAAGTCGCCTGATCAGCCTACGTCTGGCAAACAGCCGCGAGAGGAAATACTATGAAAAAACGCAAGCCTGAAAATATTTCCCAACAAGATTGGGATGCTGCCGAATCGCCACCACTCACAGAATCATTCCTCAGCGGAATGAAGCCGGTCCATGAGGCACATCCAGACATGCCTCCGCGAGCGCGTGGCCCCCAGAAAACACCACGAAAGTCGCCGGTTTCCATACGTCTAGACGAAACCATCATTGCTGCCTTTCGCGCTACTGGTCGTGGTTGGCAATCCCGCGTAAACGAGGCCCTTCACGACTGGCTCAAGGAACATAACCCGGCATGAATGGGGGGAGTAATGCGCGCCTTCTCCAAGCAGGTGAATGCGGCCACCGTCGATCCCGCCTTCATCGCCGGCGTGCGCAAGAAGCTCGCGCTTGACCAGCGCGAAGCCGCCGAAATCTTCGGCTGCGGCATTAATGCCTTTTCCCGCTACGAGAATGGTAAGACAAAGCCGTCGCTGGCCTTGGTGAAGCTGCTCAAGGTGCTGGATCGTCACCCCGATCTGCTCAACAAGGTCAGAACCGCCTGACCGGGCTTCTCGGAAAACATGGAGTTGTCGAGCCACATACCCCCCATTAAGTTGCTCGGTATTGTCAACCGAAAGCGCTCTGTGAATCAACGTTCCGGAGTTCTTAATCCTGGGAAAATCAAGGCCCCACCTTCGGGTGGTGTGACTTAGCTGGTGACTACTCTGCCGAAATTGACCTTTTTTTACAGATGAGGTTTCACAGCCCGCCATATAACGCCTGTTGACAAAGGGTAGTCAACAATAGTACGCTCTGAACCCGTCACGCATTTTCCGGGTGTGATTTCCCGGAAAAATCCGATATGCTTATATTGAGACCAGAGAGCAACGCCCTGGAGAAATGCCATGGAAAGAATCACAATCAAGATCAATGTTCCTGTGGATATTGAGGAAAAAGAGGGGGTATTCATTGCCTCTTGCAAGCCGCTGGATGTTTTCACGCAGGGCACGACCATGGCCAATGCGGAGCAGAACATTATCGAAGCCCTTGATCTTTTTCTTTCCATGTGCGCCGAAATGGGAACGCTTGAGCAGGTGTTGAACGCCTGCGGATTCAAGCCGGAAAAGAATAGCGTCGCTCCGCTCAGCCCGCATGGAAAATACGTTGACATCCCCCTCCCCTTTATCTGCGCGAACCACAACAACATCCTCAACAAATGCCACGCATAACCAGTGTCTCCTGGGAAGTGCTCGAATGCATCTTCATGAAAGATGACTTCGAATTCTCCAGACAAAAAGGCGATCACCGGGCGTATTCCAAGGCCGGCATTATCAGACCGCTGATCATCCCCACATACAAATCAGTGGGGCTGGACATCATCACTTCGCTGATGCGCACCGCCGACATGAACCGGGAGCGGTATTTCGAGCTTCTGGCACAGTGTTGACCGAAGTGGCATTATTCTGGTTATCCAGGTTTTTCTCTAAAGCACTCTGTTAATCAACGTCCCGGAGTTTTTCCTTTAACCGAAAGCGCTCTGTCCCGGAGTTCTCCAACTTGATGTTTGGCAACTTGGGGTTGCTTGGCCACGTGGCCCCACCAGAGTTAGCTTGTAACTTTATGGGATATCCGCTTAATTCCGAGGCCTACGGAGGTAGATATGTCAACATCGTGTAGCCACATTAGATGTCACGGCTGTGATTTCAAAGGCGTTATACATCACAGCCCAACCATACTCCAGTATCATTTACCGAATGGGCAGATCGTCGAAGGTTATCGACGATCTGCGTGGTGTTCATCCTGTGGGGATGTAACAGAAGCAGAAAAGTCGCTGGAACCCGCAACAATTCAAGCCGAAATCGACTCGATCAACTCCAGCCACCTGGGATTCTTCACACGCATTTTGAAAAAGGTGCTTGGTGGTGGAGACGCTTGGCGAGAGGAGCGCGACAAACTAACAGCGAAACTCTTGTTGGCTCAGATGAGACGGTCTCCACCCCGTTGCCTTCGATGTGGTAATGCCCCTGTGCACACGCTCGCATTTGATGAAAACGGCATATCGGACATCGTGCATTCATGCGGGCGTCGTCTCTATGGTGTCCCAGAGGACCGGGATGCGACTCGCTTATTCTACAAGCCAGTGGTGATAGCGCTTGACCCTGAAGGACACCGGCTTTGCCCGAGTTGAGTGAGCGATGGAAGGGGTTGAATATATTCGGGATAAGTGGGGCCATGCCTGGAAAATCAGGTCTGAAAAATCAGCTTTTTAAAAACTTCGGGCTTGGGTTGGAGTTTCGGGCAACCGTCCATCCGCACACGGAAGCTGGCCAATTCGGGAAGGTGGAATATGAAGCCCAGCAAAAAACTTCATGCCGGATAGTGATGATCGTGGTAATTTTAATTGCTGAAGGTTTCAGACAGGCAGGTGAGCTGGAGAACTTCAAGGTCGCTTTTGGTAATGAGAAGAAAAAATGTGGCTTTTCAAAACCTGACCATCGGCCTCTCCCAAAAATTACCAGTTGTTGACCTCGCCGAGACATAAAATGAAAGAGATTCCGCATCGGGGCAGATATCATGCTGGAATCGCTTAAACTATAGTGCCATTCTGGTCTGTCCCCGATTGTCTATCATGCAATTGCAGTCGGCAAGTAGACGGTCCAGCAGTTCTTTTTCGGTGGCTATACGAGCTCCTTTTTAGAGTGGGGGCTTGACCTACCCCTGAATGGCCATTTACACAAACTATTTTACACCCTTGCACCCCCCTGTAGAGAAAAATCCACCCATGCAAACCCAAGCCTATTTTGACGATATCCAGCTTCATATCCTGCACGAACTCCGCAAGGCGACCTCGTCAATTCATATTGCGGTGGCTTGGTTTACCGATCCGGAGCTATTTGAACAACTTTGCCAGAAAGCTGGTTCCGGTGTACGGGTAGAGTTGCTTGTCATCAACGATTCGATTAACCGCAAGAGTGGTCTCCAGTATAAGAACTTGCGTGACTTAGGTGGCATGTTCATGATGGTTGGGGATGATAAAAAAAACTCTACCATTATGCACAACAAGTTCTGCGTAATCGACAGCGCAACCGTCATCACCGGTTCCTATAACTGGAGCCGAAAAGCTCAGCAGAACAGCGAGAACATCACCGTCATCTCTGATCATCCCGAATTGGCACGACAGTTTATTGAAGAATTTGATTCTCTTGTTGAACGTCATTCCGGCAAGGGTGTGAGCGGGGCCGACTTTGGCAAGATTATGGCCAGGCTTGAGGCACTGCATCTTGTCATTGAGTTGGACGATGAGGATGATATTGAGCTTCAGCTTGCCAAACTGAAAAAACTTCTTTCAGGTGGCAACGAGTATGACGAAGTGGAAAAGATCGTTGCTCAGATAGAGGATGATCAGCTTGATCAGGCAATTGCCGCTATCAAGACTTTTGTCCATTCCCGCAAACAGATTGCCGTTTATGTTGACCCGGAAATCCCGGAACTGACTCTGGAGTTAAAAGCCCTGGAACTACAGGTTGGCGAAATCATCCGACGGATTCTGCTCTTACGGCGCGAGAAGTTGAAGGTTAAAGCCAAACAGGATGCAGACAAGGAAGAGGAATATCAGGAAGCCCAGCAGGATTATGAAGAGTACGACCAGGACTTTCAGGAGACAAGCAAACAGGAGCTTTTTAAGGTAACCGAGGCGGAACAGCAGGTGTTGAAAGCCACCTTCCGGGCCTGCTCCAAGATATGCCATCCAGACGTGGTTGCCCAGGGGTTCAAGGCCGAAGCGTCACAACTTTTTGCCAGGCTATGCGAGGCCAATGGAAAGAACGATATCCCAGCGGTAAAGGCCATTTACGAACAACTGCAAAAAGGGATATTCGCGCCGATGAGCGCCACGGTCAGCGATGCCCAGAAGCTGCACGGACAGGTTGTCAGGATACGCGGTAAGGTGAAGGATCTGGCTGTTGCGATTTCTGCCCTCAGAACCACCGACGCCTACCGCAAGGTAGTTGCCATTGAGGATTGGGATGAATACTTCACCAAACTCAAGCAACAGCTTCAGGCGGAATTGGAGAGTTTGGAGGCAGTCGTGGAATGAGTGATAACAGTCGCGCCATAGTACCTCTTGGGCAGCGTGGGGTTGTTGTGTCTGTTACTCGACAGATTACGATTACCGAAAAGCTGTTAAAAAGGATTCAGTCAGCTCAAACCCAGACCGTCCAGAATGATCCCGCTCTCAAAACGGAACAGACAACTTCAGCCGAATGGCTAAAGAAAGCTGGCGAGCTTTGGGATAAAAATGACTGGCCAGGATTACTGAATTATTCACTCCGCTGGACTCAAGCCATGCATGAGGATGCCGAAGCCTGGTACTCCATGGGAATTGCCTACCATGAGATCAAGCAATACCCCAAGGCCATTGAGGCTTACCAGCAGGCGATCAGGATCAACCCGGAAGATGCCGACGTCTGGTACAACCTGGGGCATGTATACTGTCTTATCAAGCAATATCCCAAGGCCATTGAGGCCTACCAGCAGGCGGTCAGGATCAACCCGGGTTTTTCCGATTTCAGGGACAGCCTGCGGGAAACCTACATCACCTTGAAGCAATACCCCGAGGCCATCGAGGTCTGTCAGCAGTCGATCAGGATCGACCCGGAAGATGCAAGCGCCTGGCACAACCTGGGGGAAGCCTACGAGCTAAACGGACAGACCGGCAAGGCCATCGAGGCCTGCCAGCAGGCGATCAGGATCGACCCGGAATATGAAAGCGCCTGGCACAACCTGGGGGAAGCCTACAACAAATTGGGGAAATATCCCAAAGCCATTGAGGCCTACCAGCAGTTGATCAGGATCAACCCCGAAGATGCATGCGTCTGGTACGACTTGGTGGTTACCTACAACGACCTGGGGACTGCTTACAGAAAGATCAAGCAATACCCCAAGGCCATTGAGGCATATCAGCAGGCGATCAAGATTAACCCGGAAGATCCAGACGCCTGGTACGACATGGGGATTGCCTACGATGAGATCAAGCAATACCCCAAAGCCATTGAAGCTTACCAGCAGGCGATCAGGATCGACCCGGAAGATGCAGGCGCCTGGTGCAATCTGGGGAATGCCTACAAGCTAAACGGACAGACCGGCAAGGTGATGGAGGTGTACAAGCGGCTCAAGACCCTTGATCCGAATATGGCGGATAAATTTTTCAATAAGAACATGTTGCCGTAGGAGCCGTCATAAAATACATCATCTTGCTATCAGCTGAGCAAGTTCTTGGGGGTCAGTTAGTTTGTGGATAACAAGCCAGCAAGTTATTAAACTATCTCCGTTATAAGACGCGCAGATAACGGCACTATCCCCATTTTTGTTGGTGCTTATTTTTGTATAAGGCGCGTGATATGTTTTTGCAATTGCTTGTCGTTTACGTTTCATAAGGAGTGAATTATTTTGAGGAGTTTTTTTAACGCTTGAGTTTGAAAGCGAGAAAATCTGTGGTTGATAGTTTTTGTCTTTTTCTGTGTAGCACAATATCAGCCCATTCTGTCTATCCGTTATGTGCGCTCAGCCCGAGCCCGCCGAATTCAAAAATGGATGCCAATGAAAATTGAATACGAAATTATTCAGAATGAACAGTTGGATGACCCCATTAGAGATGTGTTCGCGACTTTGCTTCGCAAACAAGGAAAAGTACAAGGGGATTTCTCAAAGAAGGCGGATCGATGCAAAATAGTAGGCATCGCACGGTTCGATGGCACAGCGGTAGCTATAGGCGGGATAAAGAAGAAAACAGAGTCCGACTTCTCAAACGAGAAGGCGGGGATTCCCGATCTCGCAAAAGCATTTGATTGGGAGTTGGGTTATTTGTACACGGAAGCAGATCAATGCGGCCGTGGTATCGCATCGACGCTCGCTCGCTTGCTTGTGGATGCCTATGGTCCTGGCAACTTGATGGCATCGACAGAGATAGCAGCCAACCCCGCAATGGTCAGGATTCTTGAAAAGCTGGGGTTCCGTCTTTTCGGTAAGCCTTGGACAAGCGGTATCCATGATAACTACCTTGGGCTATTCTTAAATTTTCAAGGAAACTCCAGGGGGCCATTGGGGTCTATCATCGAGGAAAGGCGGAGGTAGAGTAGGGAACAATCCAGGGTGTTCATTTGTTGGTTATGCGAAACGAAACATACAGCACCATCAATAATAAAACTTGACAAAACAGGAAAGGCACCAATCATGATTAGCAGAGCAGAGCAGAGCAGAGCAGAGCAGAGCAGAGCAGAGCAGAGCAGAGCAGAGCAGAGCAGAGCAGAGCAGAGCAGAGCAGAGCAGAGCAGAGCAGAGCAGAGCAGAGCAGAGCAGAGCAGAG